>OGWY01003561.1_pt1 | contig 10252 bp, 19 predicted proteins | sample 1576121 | NCBI WGS metagenome assembly OGWY01 (sample SAMEA3541543, study PRJEB24748) | human gut metagenome | biome: human gut; feature: human-associated habitat; material: faeces | place: China | collected 2012 | reverse complement strand
TTATATCATCGCCGCGATGATCCTGTCCCGTAAATACGCCAAACCAGGTGCACTGCTCGAGCAACTGCTGAAAGAAGCGCAAGAACGCGTGAAATAACCCCTCGGGCCGATCAGCTGGTCGGCCCTCTATTTCCAGAGGCCAAAAGGATAGGATATGTCCGTTTTCTCATTAAAGATTGATATCGCCGATAACAAATTTTTCAACGGCGAAACATCACCGCTCTTTTCGCAAAGCCAGGCCAAACTGGCGCGCCAGTTCCACCAGAAAATAGCTGGTTATCGCCCAACACCGCTTTGTGCGCTGGACGATCTCGCAAACCTTTTTGGTGTGAAGAAAATTCTCGTCAAAGACGAATCAAAACGATTCGGTCTGAACGCCTTCAAAATGCTTGGCGGTGCGTACGCCATCGCTCAATTATTGTGTGAAAAATATCATCTTGATATCGAAACGCTATCATTTGAGCACCTGAAAAATGCCATTGGCGAAAAAATGACTTTCGCGACCACCACCGACGGCAACCACGGGCGCGGTGTGGCATGGGCCGCTCAGCAACTCGGACAGAATGCGGTGATTTACATGCCGAAAGGTTCTGCTCAGGAACGCGTTGACGCCATTCTAAACCTCGGTGCCGAGTGCATCGTCACGGATATGAACTATGACGATACCGTTCGCCTGACCATGCAACACGCGCAGCAGCACGGCTGGGAAGTGGTACAGGACACGGCATGGGAAGGTTACACCAAAATCCCAACCTGGATCATGCAAGGCTACGCAACACTGGCGGATGAAGCCGTCGAGCAAATGCGTGAAATGGGCGTAACCCCGACACACGTTCTGCTGCAAGCAGGTGTCGGTGCAGGTGCAGCCGCTGGCAGGCCGCGTGCTGCTGCCGCTGCCCGCCTACCAGCGCTTTACCGCCAAAAAAGCGGCTGTGAAGTAAAGAAATAAACCATCAGACCCAAACAAGGCCGCTGCACATTGTTCCGTGCAGCGGCCTTGTGTTTTACTGTTATGCGCCGGTTTGGGTATGGCGCTGCCGCACCCGGCGTTCCAGCGCCTTGTAAAAGCTGCTCAGGCAGAGCGTGAGCAGATATACGGTCAGGATCCAGACCACAGGCTGCACCGTGAGGTTAAGCTTGTCCGCTGTCCACTCCATATACCGGATCAGCACCTGATGAATCAGAAAACCGTAAGGGGACAGCCCGGCCAGCCACAAAAACGGCTTTGCGGAAAGCAGCCGGGAAATGATTCCCTTACCCACGGCAAGCAGCCAGACCAGCAGCACCGCAGAGGGGGTGAACAGCACATTGTACCGGAAGGCCACCGCGCCCAGAACCCCCACCTGCCTGGCGGCGATAAAAAGGCAGCCGCTCGCAAGTAGCACAGCAGCAAGCTCCAGCAGGGAGAAAGCACCGCCCGGCAGGCCGCTCTCCTGTTTGCGGCTGTGGTAAAGGCAGCCCATGCAGCAGCTGATGGTAAAATCTCCCGCCCGGAACACAGGGCACAGATAGGTCAGGTAAAAGGCCGCCTTTCCGCTGAGCCCGGCTTTCCAGAAAACAAAGGACGCAAGGCACTGTGCGCAGAAGATCACGGCGGCAATGCAGCGCAGCCTGCGGACATCCGCCTTTTTCAGTACGACGAGAAGCGGGGGGAAGATGGCATACAGAAAAGCCTGTACCGAAAGATACCACGCCACTCCGTTCAGGCAGAACCAGAAACGGCTGGAGGGAATCCATGTTTGCAGCAGAAAAATGCTTACAACAAGCTGCGCTGCACAGGAGAGCACCCCGCGGGCAGAGGGCTGCGCCAGAAGCCCCTTCAGCACAAATAACAACGCGGCAGCCATCATTATAAGGTGCAGCGGGTACAGCTTTCGTATTTTTTTAAGAGAGAAAGCTATGGCAGACCGCAGTCCCGGTGCTGTGCGCGGGCGGTCGTAATAGTTGCAGGTCATCAGAAAACCGGACAGCGCCACGAATACCGTGATCGCCCACGGCCCCAGCCACGGTGCCCCGCAATGGGAGAGCACCACGCTCAGAAATGCGACTGCCCGCAGCCCCTGCAAAGATGAGATCAGCTTTTTGTCTGTCAAAGTATCCTCCGTTCTGCCGCAAAGCGCGTCAGCTGTGTTTTTGTAATGCGCTATAAGTATAAAAAAGACGGCGCGTCCTGTCAAGAACACACCGCTTTTTTGCGTAGTAGGGTGCGATTTTTGGACGTCATAAATTCTTAACAAAGAAAAATTGCAAAACCCCTTGATTTTTAAAATAATAACGTTGATTCGTAAATAAAAATGCTGAAATTGCACTTACTACACCACTACTACACCAATTCTGAAACCGCGCTATAAAGTATAATCGTCAAATCCGATTTTGAGTCTTAAACCAAAGAGCTTTGATGTGACAATCGTTGCTCCTACAAACGATGTATAAAATTGAAAATCGCATTTGAAACAATATATTTAAACCAAGGCGCATAGACACTCTCCAGCGCCTTTTTGTTATAAAGTAAAACGCTAAAAAATGGGGTACTGGTCCAATTAAGGATCAATACCCCATCTGTTTTATTCTGCTATTGAGTCTAACACAGCGTTGATAACATCCAGCCCAATCTGTCCGGGAGCACTTGAGTCTCCAACGCTGGCAAAAGTCATGGCAGAGCCAAACACTTCTCCACACAATCTGCTGGCAACACCAAGCTTACTCATGCTGATTGTGATAATAGGAGTAGCAAAATATTTATTTTTCATTTCAACCGTAGCGGCCAGTAAAGTCAATACATCCGTGCTGTCGTGCGGCATAACTGCTACTTTCGGTAAATCAGCTCCGACCTGTTGCATTTTAACCATACGAGAAATGAGCTCATTTTTATCAGGCGTCTTTTGAAAATCATGACTTGAACATACAACCACAACTCCAGAAGAATGTGCATTGTCTATCAGTTCACGAATATCATTTCCGGCTGTAAAAAACTCAATGTCGATAAGGTCTGCACAGTCAGTATCTATTACCGTGTTGATGAAATAAGAATCCAATTGATGATGAGATTATGGAGAATCAGTACAAGCTAGTGAACGCAATCTCACTGGTAACCGGTCGCACTCGAAACGATGGCTGGTATCCCACTTGGATTGGCATGGCCATGAAGATTGTGCGTCTGAAGAGTGGAGAATCAGCTGGTTTCCTGTACATCAAAGATAATGAGGGACACGACTATCCGGGTGCAATGCATACATCTTGTGTTGTTGATTACTACATCTCAAGTGACAAGAAAAATGTTATTGTCCAGACCGAAAACACAATTTATAAGTTTGAAAAAATTGAGGAGAACTAAATTATGGCTAAGTATTTTTATGTTTATAATATCGCTGGTGTCGAGGATTCTATTGTAAAGATGTTCAACACTGATACTGGTGCAATGGGTGAGAAGAGTGTCAAAAAGGATCGCATGGATGGTTTTATTGATGGTATCAAGACGAGCGGCTTTGTTTTAAACAAGGAGCTGGCAGAGGCTGACGTTGCAGAGGCCGAAGCAAAGCGTGTTCTTGCAGAGAAGATGACCGCTTATCAGGCAGCTCGTGATGATTATCACAATAAGAGTGAGACTCTGAAGAAGGTTAAAGCAAAGTACGGTATTAAGTAAAAGGTAAATTTTACGGAGGATTTATGGAAGGAAATAAAATCGGTTTTCTGCAAGCGACAGACGGAATTTACAACGTAGATATTGGCGTAATAGTCTCAAATGGTGCTGTTGAACTTGCTTATTATAGTGATGCTCCCGATATGGAATTAAGTTCTGCAACGCTCACAAAAGAGAAGACAAAGACTTTAATTTTGTATTTGATATCTGCACTTGAACAATTAGAGTAAATAGGTTTTATGGGTGGGTGGGTGGAATAAATAATATGAAACGAAACATCACAATAAATCAGACTTGCAACTGTAATGGTGACAACTGTACTCAAATTGGAGTCATTCGCAACGATGAAGTATATGTCATGCAAACAAGTTCTCCGAAAAGAGAAGGCCTAGCGGAATTTACATGCAGTATGCCTGAGCCAAAACCTCATTTGAAGGATTTCCTTTATAAAATTGTAGAAAAACTAAATAGTCTTATTGGATGGATTATAGATACGTTTAACGATATTTGATTAAGGTGATTGTATGAAAGCGCATATTCGAAAAGAAAAGAAAACAGCTTCATTAAACCTTGGTGAGGGAACTCTATTTCAAAATAAAGACGGCAAACTGTATAAGATTTGCGATACGGCAGAATATGACGAGACGCATACTGACGATGATGTTATCAAGGTTGCTTTGTCTGAAGAAAATATGATTATTGGGTCAAACTTTTTTAATACATCGTTTGTGTTTGCAGATTGAGGTGAAATGCTATGATTATGGTTATTCAACACAAAGGAACTCCCCAAAAAAAGAGATATGCTGCAAAGTTTTTATGTCCATGTGGGTGTGTCTTTTGGGCTGATGATGAAGATATAAAGTTTCCGAGCTATTCTGTTATGCGAGAATATGCACTAGGATTAAAACTAGCAGAATGTCCAGAGTGCGGAGAGCAAGTTGCCTCTTGTCTCCCGGAAGTTCCAAGAGAAAAGATTTTTGTGGATTGAGGCGTAGATATGCATAAGACTGATAGTTTGAAAAATCCAGTAATCGTGTTTCCCTGTAAGAACTGCGGTTGTATAACTAAGATTCGAGTGGCTTCTTTTGAAAATCCTGATTTGGATATTCCTGAGAATAATGTGATTGCGTGCTATAGATGTAGAGCGGAAGTTGCTGGGTCTGAGTTTATTTCTTGGAAAGAAGCAACCCAAAATATCTTTACTATGGAGGTGTCAGATGGCGATTAAAATCATTCAACATAAGCAGACCCAAAAAGAACTTGCGTATCATTTTAAATGTGGTTGTGGTTGTGAATTTTGGTCTGATTCAAAAGGTGTTCTGTCTGCGAAGTCATTGAATGTGGTTTTATTTTATCAAACACAATGTCCAGAATGCGGCAGTCGTGTAGAGAGCCACGATGAACCGGTTCTGCGAGAAGAAATTTTTGGAGAATAAAATGTATGTTTTAGAAAGAGGTGAGAAAAATGGCTATTTGCAGTAAATGTCTACATAAAGAAGTATGCGCTTATAGAAAGCAAACAAGAGATAGTTGCGCCGAATCTTGCGGAGACTTTCTCGGTTGGGTCAAGGTCATGGATGAGCGTCCGATTCCTTTAAAAGACAACATTGTAATAAGCAATTATGGTCTGTCGTTTATTGGATATTACGATTACAACAAAAGAGATCGAGAGCACTTTTATGATGTAAACGCACTTGAAAAAATTTATGAATGTCCATCTTATTGGTTGAAAGGACTTGAATTACATGAGCAGGAAAAAATCGCTAACAAAGAATACGAGTGTAGGAAATCCAATATGGGACAAGTATGAGATTGTGGGAGTCTCTTTTGACACATCAAATAATCCAAACAAGAAATTCTTCAAGCCGGTTTACATAATGCCGGATGGAGACATCGTAGCTTGCGATGGGACTCACGATTTCAATTATGATCCTAACAAAGAAATTCAAATTGTTCCAAAGGAATCTATCCCATTTTATGGCAAGCCAACAGAGCCTGCTGTTTATTGTGATGATGATGGCAACTGTGTGGATGTTGACGGTAATCCTCTCGGTATGAAATGGGACGACTTTATGGAGAAGCAGTTCCGAACGGTAAATAAATAACGTATCATCGCTATAAAAATTAGAAAATAATACGGTAAAACTAGACATCTATATTGTAAATGAAAGTGGTGTTGAACTTGGATGGTAATAACGAAAAACTCACTCTTGGAGAAAAGATCTTGTTTTTGACAGTCGGTGTGCTCATTACTCTTATTGTTGGATATTTTGTATGGGCGATTGGCGACGGTATCTATCGTCATTATAATCCGATTGAGTGGACTGCCACTATTGAAGAACTGGAACCCGGCATCTACGGATATACATCTACTATGGTATCTAATATCCCAGCAGAAAATTATGAGATGCTTACGGTTCTTTGTGATGGTACTTATATAAATATTAAAGGACATGTAAAAATTGTATATGATAGCAACGCTCCATATATCGAATATAAGTCAACCAATACTGTCAATGCTGACTCTGTAATAATTCATGTTCAAAAAGGACAGATCAAAAATAATGGAATTAGTACAGTAACGAGGTGATTCTTATGGAAGAATTAGGGTTTTATAAAGGAGAATGTTAATGAAGGATTTTGACTTTTATAGAGCAAAGTATATTCGTGATGGGAAATGGCGAATTGAGTTTTTTGATAAAGACAAAAAGTACGTTGGCTCTATTTATAAAGTAGGGTCAGACGGCGTTCGTGGGTATTGCCAGTGTCTAAAAGATCTTGGCTATAAAACAATTTTATAAAACTTGGATTCTTATAAAGGAGGTTCACAATGATTATTGACTGCAAATCTATTGCACAAGACATCAAAAATAAAATCAAGAATATTATTGCAGAAGCCGACTACGCTCCTGTTTTATATATTTATCAAGTAGGGGACAACCCTGCGTCTAATGCTTATATCCGTGGCAAGCTGCGTGACTGTGAAGAGGTTGGAATCGAAGCAAACCTTATCAAACTGCCAGAAAATATCACTGAAGACGAATTGAACAACAAGATACTAGAAGATTATAATTGGGAAGATGTGGACGGTATCATCGTCCAGCTTCCACTGCCAAAACATATCAACCCCCAAAATATCTGCATTCCAGACGCGGTTGATGTTGATGGTTTTAATTCTACATCTCCATTTCAGCCGTGCACTCCGCTGGGCGTTATGAAGATTTTTGACTCCATCGGTTACGATCTGGATGGCAAGAATGCGCTTGTGTGTGGTCAATCTGATATCGTAGGTCGTCCGTTGGTCGATATGCTGATTAAACGGCACTGTAATGTGATCTCTGTGAATAGCACTGGTTCCGCTATGAAAGCAACTGCTCTTGAATTTGAAATGGTCGATGTGATTATTTCTGCTGTGGGTAAGCGCAACTTTATCATACCGTTTGATATTGATCGGGTTAAAGTGTGTATCGATGTTGGTATCAACTATGACGAAAACGGCAAGCAGCACGGTGACTGTGCTGACGCTGTTTATGATATGAAAGATATCAAAGTGACTCCTCGAATCGGTGGGGTTGGACTAATGACACGCGCCATGCTACTTTATAATGTATGTGTAGCGAAATATGGTGAGTATAAGATGGAGAAGGTGATTGAATGAAAGAAGTCCCAATCTGGGAAAAAACGACGCTTACTGTGGAAGAAGCCGCTGCGTACTCTAATATCGGCACACATAAATTAAGAGAAATTACAGACAAGGACGACAAGCAGCTTGTGCTGTGGGTTGGATCAAAACGCTTGATTAAACGCAAAGCACTTGAAAAATACATAGACCAGTCTTATTCGATTTGAAATCAGAGCTTTGGTGTGGTATACTTATAGTGTCACATCAAGGCTCTTTATAGTAAATGTAAGGAGTCTATTTATGGAAAGACGTAAAGATAGTAAAGGCAGAGTTTTAAAAAATGGAGAAAGCCAAAGAAAGGATGGCATGTATCAATATCGATGGACTGATAAAACTGGAAAACGTCACACAATTTATGCGAAAGATTTAAAAGTTCTTCGAGAAAAAGAAAATAATGCTAGTAAAATAATTTCTCAAGGGATAGATTTTGAAGGCGGTAAAATAACAACATATCAGTTTCTTATAAGATATTATGAATTTAAGAAAACATCAATAAAGAAATCGAGTTTGAAGACATATTATACAACGACAAACAAGTTGAAGGATACGTCTATCGGTAATACAAAAATCATTGACGTAAAAATTTCAGACGCAAAACAACTGATTATTGATTTGAGCCAGAATGGGTTGAAATACAGTACAATAAAAACTATAAAAACACTGATAAAAGCTGCATTTAAAATGGCTCAAGAAGATGATTTAATTTTAAAGAATCCGTTTGATTTTCAGCTGAATGAAGTTATAAAAAACGACACTAAAAAAAGAGTCGCATTAACTGAACAACAGTATTCTGATTTGCTTGAATTCGTTTTATGTGATCGAGTCTTTCATAAGTATTATGATGACATCGTATTTTTGTATGAAACTGGAATTCGCGTAAGTGAATTTTGTGGATTAACACTTTCGGACATTGATTTTGTGAAACATGAAGTTGTAATTGATAAACAACTCATCAAAACCTCAAAAGGAGAACTCTACATCACAGATCCAAAATCAAAAGCTGGGTTTCGGACGATTCCATTGAGCGCTGAAGCATATCACGCGATTAAAGCCATTATCAATCGTCGGCCACAAACAAACGAGATGATGGTCGATGGCTATTGTGGTTTCATCTCAATTCATTCAAATGGAACCCCGAAGACCTCTTGGAACATTGAATATGAGCTAAGAGAAATTGCAAAGGCGTATAACAGCCTTTACCCAGAGTGCCAATTACCAAATCTCACACCTCACGTTCTTCGACACACTTTTTGTACCAGAAAAGTTAGCAGCGGCATGAACATCAAGGCAGTTCAATATCTAATGGGGCATAGCTCAGTACAAATTACGCTCGATGTATACACATCAATCGACGCTGATATGATAAAAACTGAGTTTGCAAAAGTGGCACAGATGTGAGAGTTACTACACCAATCACTACACCAATTTTGGTGAAAATACGCCAAGATATGCGAAGATATGCCATACCATGCGGCACATAATAGATTATTGAATACAAATAATTCACGAATTAACGTAATAAAATGCCGATATGTTAAAAAACTGAAAACTTTCTCATAAAAATTGCAAAACCCCTTGATTTTTCAGAGCAAGATGAGTACAATACAATTAGCACTCAGAGAAAAGGAGTGCTAAACCGCTGCGGAACACACACGAAGCCCCCGCAGGGCGTAACAAAGTTTCAAATAAATTCAATATAATTGGAGGGCAAGAATTATGAAGATCATTCCTCTTGCAGACCGTGTTGTCATTAAGACTGTTGAAGTTGAGGAGACCACCAAGGGCGGCCTGATCCTGACCGGCAGCGCAAAAGAGAAGCCGCAGGTGGCACAGGTAGTGGCTGTCGGCCCCGGCGGTGTCGTGGACGGCAAGGAAGTCAAGATGACCGTCAAGGTCGGCGATAAGGTCCTCACCAGCAAGTACTCCGGCACCGAAGTCAAGGTGGACGGCGAAGAGTGCACCATTGTGCGCCAGAGCGACATTTTGGCTGTTGTGGAAGACTGAAACTGAATTTTCCCTTTTCAATTGAGCTTGTATTATAAAGGAGCGATGTATTATGGCAAAGCAGATCAAGCAGGGCGAGGACGCCCGCAAGGCACTGTGTGCCGGTATTGATACCCTGGCAAATACCGTCAAGATCACCTTGGGCCCCAAGGGCCGCAATGTGGTGCTGGGCAAAAAGTTTGGTGCCCCTGTCATCACCAACGATGGTGTGACCATTGCCAAGGAGATCGAGCTGAAGGACGAGTTCGAGAACATGGGTGCACAGCTGGTGCGTGAGGTGGCCACTAAGACCAACGACGCCGCAGGCGACGGCACCACCACCGCAACCGTGCTGGCACAGGCCATGGTCACCGAGGGCATGAAGAATGTCACCGCCGGTGCCAACCCCATGGATATCCGCCGCGGCATGAGCAAGGCTGTTGCCAAGGCTGTTGAGACCATCAAGGCTCACAGCCAGAAGGTGAAGGACAGCAACGATATCGCCCGCGTCGGCACCATTTCTGCCGGCGACCCCGAGATCGGCCGTCTGATCGCCGAGGCTATGGAGAAGGTCACCTCCGATGGTGTTATCACCATTGAGGAGAACAAGACCACCGCTGAGACCTACAACGAGATCGTGGAAGGCATGCAGTTCGACCGCGGCTACCTCACCCCGTATATGGTCACCGATACCGACAAGATGGTGGCTGATCTGGACAACGCCGCTATCCTGATCACCGATAAGAAGATCAGCGTGATTCAGGATCTGGTCCCTCTGCTGGAGCAGGTGATGCAGAACGGTCTGAAACTGCTGATCGTGGCTGAGGACATTGAGGGCGAGGCTCTGTCCACTCTGATCGTCAACCGCCTGCGCGGCACCCTGAACGTCTGCGCTGTCAAGGCTCCCGGCTTTGGCGACCGCCGCAAGGAAATGCTGCAGGATATCG
>OGWY01003558.1_pt1 | contig 10259 bp, 8 predicted proteins | sample 1576121 | NCBI WGS metagenome assembly OGWY01 (sample SAMEA3541543, study PRJEB24748) | human gut metagenome | biome: human gut; feature: human-associated habitat; material: faeces | place: China | collected 2012 | reverse complement strand
GTATGCAGACTCAGGAAGTGGCTATCAAACCGAACTTAAAAGTGGTATTGAAACCTGATACTGAGGTGCTTGATGAAGTTGTAGTAACCGGATATGGTACCTTCAAAAAGTCCTCATTTACAGGTTCTGCATCAAATGTGACTACCGAAAAGTTACAGGATTTACCTTCTATCAGCGTGCAAGATCGTTTGGCTGGTTCTGTTGCCGGTGTTCAAATCACTTCTACTTCCGGTCAGCCCGGCTCCGTTGCCTCCGTGCGTATTCGCGGTATGGGGTCTATCAATGCCAGCAATGAACCATTATATGTCATTGACGGAGTGCCCATGCTGAACGGAAACGTCAGCGAATTCACTTACGCAGATTCCGGTAACAGTCTAATGGCTACACTGAATAGCAATGACATAGAGTCCATGACGGTGATCAAAGATGCTGCGGCTGCCTCATTGTATGGTTCGCGTGCCGCTAATGGTGTTATTGTCATAACAACCAAAAAAGGCTCTGCTGGCAAAACCAAGATAGGGGTAAGAGCAGACTGGGGTATGTCTAATATGGCAATCGATTATCGACCGATTCTCGATGGTAAGCAAAGACGTGAAATCCTGCACTTGGGATTTGAGAATTATGCCAAATATACCCTTGGTTATGATGCAGAACAAGCAGCAGCTTTGGCCAATAAAAACATCGATGAATATGCAGCAGAACCCTGGTCAGGATATACAGACTGGAAAGATGTCTTATTCCGTAACGGTAGCCACCAGAATTATGAAATAAATGCACAAGGCGGTAATGAAAAAACGAGGTTTTATACTTCTTTTGCTTATACAAAGCAAGAAGGTATTACAAATGTATCAGGCTATGAGCGTTTCACCGGTCGCGCCAATGTTACACACCAAACCGACAAAGTGTTATTGGAAGCCAACGCCATGTATACCAATTCAACCCAAAACGTAAATAATGAAGGGACCAGCTTTGCAAGCCCTATCATGTGCTATGCAATGACTGCCTCTCCCTCTACATATCCATATAATGAAGACGGTTCATTCAGCAGTAACTTCCCTGCACTGAATGGTGCCAACCCTATACAAACTGAAACATATAATTACAACAGGGCTACCATAAACCGCTTCCTCGGTTCAATGGCCGCTACCTGGACTATTTGGGATAATCTGAAATTGAAAGAAGCCATCAGCTATGACTTCAACCAAAACAATGAACGTATATGGTGGGATCCTCGCAGCAACGACGGTCGTTCATCAAACGGTGTTTATCAGCGCGTTATGGGCAACAGAGGGCAGTTAAATACACAAACACAATTATCTTACAACAAATCCTTCGGATTACACAATCTGGATGCTTTGGTAGGCTTTGAAACCGAAGATTATAAATATGATTATTTATATGCCAACGGAAACCAATACCCTTCTTACCTGCCGGAAATAGAAAATGCAGGCGATAGCCGTGCTTCAAGCCATGTAGAACGATACAGAATGACTTCTTTCCTGGGACGTATCAATTATGACTACAATAACAAGTATTATTTTAGTGCAAGTTATCGCCGGGATGGTAGTTCCCGCTTGTCAAGAGAAAGCCGTTGGGGAGATTTCTGGTCTATATCCGGTTCTTGGAGACTGAGTGAAGAAGCTTTCATGCAGGATATCAAGCATGTGCTGACCGATGCCAAATTACGTGTATCTTACGGTGTGAACGGTACACAACCCACAGATTTGTACGGCTATTTGGGCGTATATGAATTTGGTTATAACTATGCAGGAAATGGCGGTTCGGCTGAAGCTCGTTTTGACAATCCCAATATGAAATGGGAAAAGAATTACGCAACCAACGTAGGTTTGGACGTTACGCTGTGGAACAGATTGTCGATTACTGCAGAATGGTATAACCGAGACACTAAGGATTTGTTAATGAGCAAGAATATTTCAGCCGTGCCGGGTGTAATCAATAGTAGCGGTGGAGCCACTATGCTGATGAATGTCGGCTCTATGAGAAACCGCGGTGTTGAATTTGAAATTAAATCCACCAATATCCAAAACAAAGACTGGTATTGGAGCACATCCTTGAACTTCGGACACAACAAAAACACCTTGTTAAAACTGGACGGCGAACAGAACGAAATGATTGACGGCATAGCCATTCATCGTATCGGAGAGGCTTATCAATCATTCTATGCTTACGAATACGCAGGTGTTGATCCGGAAACCGGATCGGAAATGTTCTACATTAACGGAGAAGATGGAAGTCGTGAAACCACCATACATTCAAATGAGGCCAATAAGGTGATTATCGGTTCGCCCGACCCGAAACTGACCGGTGGTCTGACTAACTTTGTAAGTTGGAAATTCATAGATTTAAACTTTACTCTGACTTACTCTTTGGGCGGTCATGCATACGATGCTGCAACGTGGTTACAGTCTAATGGCGGTACTTACAACTATGTAGGTAATGTTCCGGCATACTATAAGATTGAAGATACTTGGAAGCAACCGGGCGACAACGCTAAATTGCCCCTATTTGCCTATGGCAATAAAAATACGGTTTCTTCACGTTGGATGATGCCTACCGATCACTTACGTTTGAAAAATCTGACCATAGGTTTCACTCTTCCAAGCAACTTGTCCAAAAAGGCCGGAATAAGCAAATTAAGAGCTTACATTTCGGGTAATAATCTGCTTACCTGGAAATCCAAAGACTTGTATGTAGATCCAGAAACCCCTGTTGACGGACTGTGTTACTTCGAGACACCTGCATTAAGAACAATTACATTTGGTATCGAACTTGGTTTCTAATTAAAATCTTTATTTAGCATATACATTATGAAGAAAATATATAATATCCTAGCATTAGCAGCAGTCACGACAGGGCTTTCGTCCTGTGTGAATAACTGGCTGGACCAAACTCCTTCCAACGGAACGCCAACAAGTTCCGCCATTACCAATTACAATGATGCCCGCACAGCAATGTATGGTATGTATGATGGCCTGCAAGGCAATTCCACTTACACCCAGTACTATGCAGCTCGCATGTTCTACTATGGAGATGTCCGGGGGGACGACATGCAGGCACGCACTCAAGGTATGCGCACCTCTTCTTGCTATGAAATGCGCTATACCGCAGATGATGCCCCAAACATGTGGAATATACAGTACAATGTGATAAGACGCGCCAATCGCTTGATTGAGGCTGTAGATAACAAGACAATTACCGATGCGGAAAATTTTCAGGCTGAATTGGCAAATATCTACAATCAGGCCAAAGTAATACGCGCCTTAGTACATTTTGATTTGGTAAAAGTGTACGGCATGCCCTATACATACGATGAAGGTGCTTCGCTTGGAGTACCTTTCGTTGACAAACCACTGGATCGTGATGCACAACCCGGACGTGACAAGGTAGCCGATGTTTATGCCAAAGTTGTTGCAGACCTGAATAATGCCATCGACTCAGAAGCACTGACCGTATCCAAAAAAGCAGGTGAAAAACAAGGCTATATCGATTTATGGGCAGCTAAAGCTTTGCTGTGCCGAGTGTATCTATACATGAACAAAAATCAGGAAGCCTTCGATTTAGCAAAAGAAATCATCAATGACTCTCCTTATGAATTATGGACTCCCGAACAATACGCTGAGGCATGGGACAAGCAAGATCCGAACCATACAAAAGAAATGATTTTTGAATTGATAAACAATGGTTCTGATGACTGGGCCGACCGTGAAGGCATAGGCTACTTGCTGAATGAACAAGGATATGCCGATGCTATCTGTACAAAATCATTTGTTGATATGCTGCAAACCGATCCTGCAGATGTCCGTAACGAAGTTGTGCTACCAGCAATGTACGACAAAGACTTGAAGAAAACCTATGGGGAAAATCCAATTTTCATCAATAAGTTCCCGCTGGGGGCACTGGGAGATATGCGCCTTGCCAACTTGCCGATTTTACGTCTGTCCGAAGTTTACCTGAACGCAGCCGAAGCTGCTGCCAAACTGGGCGGAGCAGCCAAAGCAGAAGGTATAAAATATCTGAACGATTTATTGGACAAACGCACCAAAACTCCAACAGCCAAAGTATCCGATGCTATTGCTGATGCCGAATTCCTGAGCAAAGTTTTGATTGAACGCCGTAAGGAACTGGTTGGCGAAGGGCAACGCTTTTTCGATGCCATGCGCAATAACGAAACGATTGTACGCTATAGCAGTGAAGAAAACCAAGGCTGGCACTACTCATTACTTAAAGAATCACAAAGTTTCGACCGTACGTATACAAAAGCATTGTTGCCTATTCCTGTAAGTGAAACCAATGCCAACCCGACTTTGAAAGCACAGCAGAATCCGGGTTATTAAACAAAGCCTAACCAGTACCGGTTTGTCATAATAGCAGAAAAGACAAACCGGTAGTTAAGCTTTCTGATGATAAAACATAAAGCATGATATGATATTTCATGCTAGCTATAAAAAAAGTTGCAAACGGAAGACTGTTTTCCTGTTTGCAACCTTTTTTTCATTACTGCCAAATTCCGGCTCTCTTATTTAATTACATCAAGCAACCTTCCTTTACAATATCTGTCAATATCGGCTTCACTCCGCTAACGAAACATTCTACGGCAATCACCATCAAGATGAGCCCCATAAGGCGCATCATCACATTATTACCGGTTTCCCCTAATAAATTGACCAAACGGGTGGAAGCCTTCAATATCAAGAATGTAAGAAAATAAATAAGGGCAATAGTGCCTATAAGCACCCCTTTCATCTCAAAGGAATGTGCATCTTGCATCAGTACGATTGCATTGGCAATAGCGCCCGGACCACATAACATCGGAATACCTAAAGGAGTAATCGAAATATCATCCGCATAGGTCTTGATTTCTTCATCTTTCAATTTCATCGGTGTATAGCGTGCCTGCAGCATATCAAAACCAATCTTGAAAATGATAACGCCACCCGCTATTCGGAAACCGTTTGTCGAAATACCGAAAAACTTGAAGAGGAATTGCCCGGCAAAGACAAAGACCATCAATGTGATAAACGAGACTAATGTTGCGCGCTTTACGATAGAACAACGTTCTTTATCGGTCATACCCTGAGTCATAGTCAGAAAAACCGGCATTGTGCCCAACGGATTAGTCAACGTAAAGAAGGATGTGAAACACAACAATGCAAAAGGAATGAGAGTTTCCATAATAGTATTTTTAGATGTTCATCATTGGAAACAAAAGTACAACTAATCTGTCAATGTCACAAAAAATTAAATAAATCTTTCAAATCAGTAATCTGATAGGTAGGAGCAAAAGGCAAGTCGGTACGACCGGACAAGTTGTAAAACACCTGGTGCATGCCTACTCCCGCCGCTCCGACTATATCATTTTCCCAACTATCTCCGATCATCAGCGAATTATTCAACTCGGACTGGGTTGTCGAAAGAGCAAAATGAAAAATCTCAGGCCAAGGCTTCAGGATTCCGATATCATCGGAAAGAACCACTTTTTTGAAATATTCATCAATGCCCGACGAACGCATTTTATGACTTTGGAGTTCTTTAAATCCATTTGAAAGAATGTACAAATTGTATTTTCCCGAAAGATATTCCAGCACTTCACGCGCATGTGGCATCAATTTGCTTTTGGTAGGAATCATTGTAAGAGCATCTCTTTCGTAAGCCTTTGCCAAAGTGGAGTCACCTGCTCCTACAGCCTCCAAAGGATAAAGATAACGTTGACGGTTTAACTCTTCTTTCGTGACTTTACCATCTGCATACTCTGCCCATAAATCCAGATTGCGACGCTGATAAAGTAAATAATAATGCTCGAACGAATCGAAATAGCGATCGTATCCATACTTCCAGTACATTTCTTCATAGGTATCACGAGCATTGAGAGAGAACGCCCAAAGCGTATCGTCCAAATCAAAAAAAAGATTTTTATAAAGCATAAAAAAGAATACTAAAAAGGCTGTTTCAAAAGCAGGCCTACAAACGAAACGCACTTTTGAAACAGCCCTATCAATTATCAATCAAGTAACTATTTCACTTGAATTACCAGATACTTGGAAACGCTCCAGAATTCTTTCGGATTGGTAATCTTCAATGTCAACTGATCTTTATCATCTTTTTCCAAGGTATAAGAACCGGTAGGATGGGTAGTCAGAATATCGGCATCTTTGGAATACAGTTTGATTTCTTTGGTAGTACGAATATCAACCTGGGTAAAATAATCCTTATTGACATCACCATCTTTCAAGACCGAACCTTTTTTAAATAATCCGGAACCGCTCAGAATTTTTTGGTCTTTCAGTTCTTTCTTCGTTCCGAATACAAACCATGCAGTATTAAGCGCTTTATCCTGTTCTGCCACTGTCTTGGCTTTTGCCTCATTCTCAGCAGTCAATTCACTCTTGACAGCATTCAAATCCGTAACGGCGGCATCCAATTCCTGGATACGGATATTCTTAGAAGCCAGTTCGGCCTGTAACTCTTCGATACGCTGGGTTTTCGCATTCAGTTCCTGTGTCAAAGACTCAACGGCTCTTTTTAACTGAGAAGAGTTGGTCTTACTGTTTTTCAACATAGATTGCAGCTTGGCAATCTGCTCTTTGTTCTCTTCCATTTGCTTACGGATGAATTCAATATCAGAGGCTATCTGCTGTTTAGCATTCAGAGAACCCTCTGCAACTGCACCACGCTGCAAGTCTACACGGCTTTCTGCCGCATTGATTTGACGAAATCCTTCCGAAATATCATTGAAAGTGCCCATCATTTCATCCAGTTCAGCATTACGCTGAGTAAGTTCCATCAAAAGAGAATCATTTTCAGCTTTCAGTTGGTCTTTACTTCCACCTGACAAGCCGTCGCACGATGCCATAACGGCCGCACATACAATTAAAACTGCTAACTTTTTCATACGCTTTTGTTTTACGTTGGTTAATGAAGTTATTTAATCGTCTATTCCTGCTACTACTATTACTATTTCTCCACGCGGGTCATTGGCTGTGAAACGCTCAATCAATTCAGTCAAAGTGCCACGCACCGTTTCTTCGTGTATCTTCGAGATCTCCCGGGATACAGATGCCTGACGTTCCGCACCGAAATGCTCTGCAAACTGAGTCAGCGCTTTCACCAGACGGTGGGGAGACTCATAAAACACCATGGTACGGCGTTCCTCTGCCAATATCTTCAGACGTGTCATACGTCCTTTCTTCTGCGGAAGAAAACCTTCGAAACAGAATTTTTCATTTGGCAAGCCCGAAGCAACCAAAGCCGGCACAAGAGCTGTAGCCCCCGGCAAACATTGTACCTCAATACCGTTGCGAACACACTCACGCACTACCAGAAAGCCCGGATCAGAGATTCCCGGTGTACCTGCATCCGATATTAACGCAACAGTTTCACCTGCCTTTATTCTATTAACAACACTTTCCACCATTTTATGTTCATTAAACTTATGATGGGATTGCATTGCGTTCTTTATTTCAAAATGCTTCAGTAAGATTCCGGAAGTGCGCGTATCTTCGGCAAGAATCAAATCCGCCTCTTTCAGAATACGAATAGCCCGGAATGTCATATCTTCCAAATTTCCTACCGGGGTAGGCACTACATAAAGTTTTCCCATATCCGTAATTGCTTTAGCTGAAGTATTTCTTAAGAAGTTCTATAAAATCAACCACCGTTTCATTCTCTTCATCAGGATTAACGGTAGAAGAAAAGAGTTCCAATGCCTTTTCCAATGAAGGAGCAGCCCCCAATTGGCGTATCACTTCATTCATACGTGCAGTATCACCGCCAAAAATCTCACGGGCAAAACGGAATGAGTCATTCAGACTGATAGCATGCCGCAGATCAGTGGCCGGTTTTATCCGCTCTGCTAAAATAGGCGATGCAGAAGATATTATTGCGGACGATTCAGACTCGGGTTTGGGCGTGGACTCAGGCTTGGGAGATACGATCTCTACCGGCTTGGTGATTTCAACAACGACCGGTTCTTCTACAGGAGTCGGTTTAACCAGTTCAGGAGCAGCGGCCGGTTCGGGAATAACCACTGGAGCGACAGGAGCTTCAGGAATGGCAACTTCCTCTACGGGAGTTTCGTCCAGCAGTTTCTGCAAAGCATCCAGTCGTGCACGCATCTGCTGTATATTCCGTTTAGCTACTACCTTCAATGTAGGGTTGGCGTCTGTTGCAAGAACTTGCATTAAATATTTCAGTTCCTGAATATCCAGTTCTATGTCGTCCAATAATGTCTGCATTTCCTTTCGCATCACAAATGTTAATGCCGCAAATGTAGAAATAAATAATGAAAAAATATCGGAAAGCCATTAAAAGTGTTATTTTTGCGGCTAAAATAAACATTTTAGAACAATGGTATTATTCTCGGAAGACCATATACAGGAAACCAATCGTAGAGGAAGAATCGAAGTTATATGCGGCTCAATGTTCTCTGGTAAGACGGAAGAACTGATCCGCCGTCTGAAACGCGCTAAATTCGCCAAACAGCGCGTAGAAATATTCAAGCCTGCCATCGATACGCGCTATTCGGAAGAAGAGGTTGTATCTCACGACAGCCATTCCATTGCTTCTACGCCGATTGATTCATCGGCAAGTATCCTGCTGTTCACCTCAGAAATCGATGTAGTAGGTATCGACGAAGCGCAATTCTTTGATAATGGTCTGATTGATGTGTGTAATGAGCTTGCCAATAATGGCATACGTGTTATCGTAGCAGGTCTGGATATGGACTTCCGCGGTCTTCCCTTCGGTCCTATGCCGGGACTTTGCGCCATTGCCGATGAAGTATCCAAGGTCCACGCTATCTGTGTGAAGTGCGGACAATTAGCCTCCTTCTCACACCGCACTGTCAAGAACGACAAACAAGTCCTTCTGGGAGAAACGGCCGAATACGAACCCCTCTGCCGGGAATGCTATCTGCGGGCAATAAAGGGAGATCGGACTGCCGCCGGTGGATAAACTATAAATAAAAAGCAAAAGCCTTATGGAGCGTAAGAAAATTACATTCGACAGTTTTATCCGTGCTGTCATTCTCGGTGCTATCATCATTGGGGTATTAATGCTCCTGAAGCGATTGAGCGGCGTATTGCTTCCGTTCTTCCTTGCCTGGCTTATTGCTTATCTGATATATCCGTTGGTAAGCTTCTTCCAGCATAAGCTACGGCTAAAAAACAGAATAATATCTATCTTTTGTGCCTTGTTTACTCTCAGCGTTATAGGAAGCGTTGCATTCTATCTGCTTGTGCCGCCCATGATTCAGGAATTCCTGCGGGTAAAGGATTTATTGATAGAGTACTTCAGCACCACTCATACAGCAAGCAATGTCCCCACTACCCTCTCCGAATTTATCCGGCAGAATATCGACCTGCACATCTTAGAGCAAATGTTCAGCCAGGAGAATATATTGGATGCCCTTAAAGTAACCGTTCCTAAGCTATGGTCGCTAATATCGGAGTCTATCAATCTCTTATTCGGGTTCTTCACCGTCTTCCTTATCCTATTATATATAGTGTTTATTCTGCTTGATTACGAAAGTATTTCCGAAGGCTGGGCACACCTGATGCCAAAAAAATACCGTAAAACAGTAACCGGCATACTGAATGATGTAAAAGACGGCATGAACAGATATTTCCGCGGACAGGCATTAGTAGCTTTGTGCGTAGGCATTCTATTCAGTATCGGCTTTCTGATTATTGATTTCCCGCTGGCCATTGGTTTGGGATTATTCATTGGTGCACTGAATATGGTGCCTTACCTACAAATCATCGGCTTTGTCCCCACCATCATGCTTGCCATTCTGAAAGCTGCGGATACCGGTGATAATTTCTGGATCATCATAGCTTCGGCCGCTGCTGTATTTATAGTAGTACAAATCATACAAGATGGCTATCTCGTTCCCCGTATCATGGGAAAGATTACCGGCCTGAATCCGGCTATCATCCTGCTCTCCCTATCCATTTGGGGATCGTTAATGGGAATGCTGGGTATGATTATAGCTTTGCCACTTACCACTCTAATGCTCTCCTATTATCAGCGATACATCATTAATCAAGAAAATATTTATAAGACAGAAACCACTGAAGATCAACCAATAGAGGGTATAGAAGAAAAATAATGCAAACTTTTTTCCTCATATTCCTTGCAAATTAAATAAAAGTACCTATCTTTGCACCCGCTTAACAGCAATAAAGGTTTGATTCGCTAGCTCAGCAGGTAGAGCACAACACTTTTAATGTTGGGGTCTTGGG
>OGWY01003556.1_pt1 | contig 10266 bp, 9 predicted proteins | sample 1576121 | NCBI WGS metagenome assembly OGWY01 (sample SAMEA3541543, study PRJEB24748) | human gut metagenome | biome: human gut; feature: human-associated habitat; material: faeces | place: China | collected 2012 | reverse complement strand
GATGCGCTCCGGATGAATATGATGATCTCATATCAGGAACTTGTTCGCACCTTCCATAAGCCTCGTCACTGATAAGGTCTTTCTTCCATTTGTACAGGACCGGGACGCTGACGCCTATGCTTTGTGCAACTTTACGCGCGGTTCCACGTCGGTTACAGAGCTCCCGGACGGCCTGAGACCTCTCTTCCGGGCTGAAGCATTTGTTTCGTGGGGACTGAACCAGGCTTCGATGGCGGGCAGGAACTGCCACAGCAGCATGAGTGCGGCGATGCAGCCAGTGATGACGAGCCAGCGCCGGATGAATCGATCCGGCGCCGGGCGGCTGTAGGGGTCGGGTAGGTCACGTCATTCTCCATGTTGAAATCAGCGCCAAAGGCCGCCAGTGCGCCAGCGTGGCGGACGTGGTGATACGGTCACTTCGGGGTCGAAACGGGCCGATGGAAACGGCGGCATCGCGGGCGGCGGAGCAAGTTCCAGCAAGCGCTCAATGCGTTCAGCCGTCGCTGGATGCGTGCGCAACCAGGAGGGTTCCGGATTGCCCCATCCGGGCAGCAGCCAGGCGCGCCAGGAGCGGCTCACCCGCTCGATCTTGGCGAGCGCTGAGGCCAGCCCGTGCGGGTCGCCGGTCAATTCGGCAGCGAGCCGGTCGGCGTCGAATTCGCGCACCCTGGACAAGCCCAACTGAGCCAGCAAGGCCAGCTGTGGCGCGACCGCAAGTAGAAGCAACGCGGGCCAATTGACTTCCGTGACTCCAAGCAATAGCGTTGGCAAGCTGAGCACGATCGCAAGCTGCCCCAACAAGGCCAGAAGATGGGTGAGCCGGCTGATGGAATCGGCCAAGCCCATGACACGCAAATCCTCGTTCGCAATATGCGCGATTTCGTGGCCGAGCACGCCGGTCAACTCGCGGGGCGTGAGGCTACGCAGCAGGCCGTCGGTCAGCGCGATGGCCGCGTGATGCTTCGAACCGGTGGCGAAGGCGTTGACGACCCCGCTGGGCACGTAGTGCGGTACCGGCACGGTAGGCAGCCCGGCCCGCGCCGCCAGTTCGCGCAACACAGCCCAAAGATCGGGCGCTTCATCCGGGTGCAGGGGGCGTGCGCCATACAGCCGCAAGGTCAGCCCGGAGGCGGCGGCCGGTTCAAGCAGCAGGGTGAACCCCGCAGCCGCAAGCGCCAGCCAAAGCCCGCCGTCACCCAACAGCAGGCTGCCAGCGACGGCGGCAATTCCGAGCAGGGTCAGCACCAACAGCACGGTTTGCAGGCGATTGTGCCAGCGATGCCGCGCGCCGACATTCTGCGCGTGGCGCAGATCACGACTGATCATCTGAGCTTTCCCCGGCTGTCCGGTCATCGCGCTCGCGCAGCAGCCAGTAAGTCGCCCCGAGGGCCAGTGTCGCGCCTGCAAGCGCCGCGACCTTGGCGGGGCCGGTCTCCGGGTCGAGGATCACGAATTTACGCGCCAGGGCGATCAGCCCGATCAGGATCACCGTCTTGACCTGGATGATGCTGTCGCGCCGCAAGGCCACCCTCACGATGGAATGCTTGAACTCCATGGCAATGAGCAGCGTCATGATCATGCCGAACACGGTCTGGAAGACCTTGTGATCGAGCGGATTGAATGCATCAATGATCAGCAGGCTGAAGACGATCGAGATCAGCTGCAGCAGCGAGACCACGATGATAACGGCAATGATTGCGGACAGCGCGAGCGCGATCACCTGTTCAAAGCGCTCGTAGAACGTCATCACTGCCCATTGGGCGCGAAATGTTTTGATCGGGTCTGCTTGCTTTTCCTTCATCGCCACTCCTCTCAATTCTGAAATACTTGTGCGCCCACAACTTGGTTGCACCCTTGTCTTTTTTGCCTGGTAGAGCGCGCTGTCCGCCTGCAGCATCACCTGCTCGACAGAGTGCAAACGGGGGTCAAGGAGAGCCACCCCCATGCTGGCGCTATAGCTGATCGACACCTCTCCACACACCACCGCTGTCGCCGCAGTGTCCTGACGAAATCGCTCCGCCCATACTTGGGCGCCTTCTATCGATGCCGCTTCCAACAACACAGCGAATTCCTCCCCCCAATCCGGGCAGCCATGTCGGTTGCGCGAACATGTTCCCTCAACCGTGAAGCAAAGGGGTCGGTGATCACCATACGCAGCAACTGCTGCTCTATTTCCTTGCGAGAAGAGATGTCGAACAGAGTACCGACTATCAGTTGCCTGCCCGCGTCACCCAGCCATGGGCCTTGTTCCTCGAAAGTCGAGTTGCCAGAGGAGCAGGTGAACAGATGGGCCGCGCCGTCACGCGAACGGATGGCTAGCGAGCGGGAGGGCAGTGCCGCCGCTGATGAGCAGTCCCCACGGCGTGGCCGACTGCGGATCACGCTTGTAGACGCCCGCGTGACCTGCGGCCACGACCGCCACCGCGATCGAGGCCAGGGAGGCTGCTCATGCCAGTGCCAGGCCGATGGGGTCGGACACGGCAGCCTCGCCCGCCATCAAGATGCGTCGCTCGCCTTCGCGGCATCCGGCTGCTCCGGCTCGGCCGGGGTCTGCGGTGGCTCTTTGCGTTCGAACACCACGCGTTCGGCCTTGTCGTCCCAGCGTGCGCTGGCGTGATCGCCCTTGCCGATGCCGCCGCCGAGCATCTCGCGCGCCAGCGCAGTTTCCAGCTCGCTGCGGATCAGGCGCTTGAGTTCACGCGCACCGAACTCGGGCTTGTAGCCTTCTTCCGCGAAATGGTCGATCAGCGTCTGATCGAAAGTGAGCGTCACGCCCTGGCTGGCGGCGCTGCGCGCCACGCGATCGAGCTGCAGGCCGACGATGTGGCGGATCTCCTCCTTGCCCAGCGCATGGAAGACGATGATCTCGTCGATGCGGTTGAGGAACTCGGGCCGGAAATGGCCGCGCAGTACGTCCATGACTCCGGCCTTGGTCTTTTCGTACTCCTCGCCGGCCGCCCCGCGCGCCTTCAGCCGTCGCTGGATGATGTCCGAACCCAGGTTGGACGTAGCGATGATGATGGTGTTGGTGAAATCCACCACCCGGCCCTTGCCGTCGGTGAGGCGACCGTCGTCGAACACTTGCAGCAGGATGTTGTATACGTCAGGGTGTGCCTTCTCGATCTCGTCGAGCAGCAGCACGCTGTAGGGCTTGCGCCGCACCTTCTCGGTGAGCTGACCGCCTTCGTCGTAACCGACATAGCCCGGAGGCGCGCCCACCAATCGCGCCACGGTATGGCGTTCGCCATATTCCGACATGTCGATGCGCAACAGGGCGTGCTCATCGCCGTAGATCGATTCGGCCAATGCCTTGGCGAGCTCGGTCTTGCCCACCCCGGTCGGGCCCAGAAACAGGAAGGTAGCCACCGGTTTGCTGCCTTCACGCAGGCCGGCGCGGGACAGCCGCACGGCATCGGCCACGGCACGGAGCGCCTCGTCTTGTCCCACCAGGCGCTCGTGCAGCCGTTGTTCCAAGTGCAGCAGCTTTTCGCGCTCTTCCACCGTCAACTCGTTGACCGGGATGCCGGTCAGGCGCGAGACGATCTGCGCCACGTGTTCCGCCTTGACCTCGGCACTGCCGGAGGCCCGCTCCCGCTCCCAGTCCTCGACGAGCTTCTTGAGCTCGGCCTCCTTGGCTTCGATGCGCTTCCCGAGCTCGGCGGCCTGGTCGTACTGCTTGCGCGCGGCCACGTAATCCTGTTCACGCCGCAGCTGGTGCAGTTCGGACTCCAGCTCCTGCACGGCCACCGGCCGGGCCGTGGCCGACAGCTTCACGCGCGCGGCCGCCTGGTCGAGCAAGTCGATCGCCTTGTCCGGCAGGAAACGCGCCGTGATGTAGCGGTCGGACAACTCGGCCGCCGCGATGATCGCGTCCTCGGAGATGCTGACCTTGTGGTGCGCCTCGAAGGTGTCGCGCAGGCCGCGCAGAATCATGATGGCCTGGGCCACCGTCGGCTCGGGTACCGTCACCGGCTGGAAGCGCCGCTCCAGTGCGGCATCCTTCTCGATGTATTTCTGGTACTCGTTCAGCGTCGTGGCGCCGATCAGGTTGAGTTCACCGCGCGCCATCATCGGTTTGAACACGTTGGCCACGTCCAGCCCGCCTTCGCCACCGCCCTGGCCGGCACCGACGATGGTGTGCACCTCGTCGATGAACAAAATCAGCTCGCCCTGGTGCTCGGTCACCTCCTTCAGCACCTTCTGCACGCGCTCCTCGAACTCGCCGCGATATTTGGCGCCGGCCACCATGGCGTTGATGTTGAGTTCCACCAGGCGCTTGTCGCGCAAGGTCTCGGGCACTTCACCCGCCACCATGCGCTGCGCCAGCCCTTCGACGATGGCGGTCTTGCCCACACCCGGCTCGCCGATCAGCACCGGGTTGTTCTTCTTGCGCCGGGCCAGCACCTCGATGGTGGTTTCGATCTCCTGCGCGCGGCCGATCACCGGGTCGAGCTTGCCGTCGCGCGCCATCTTGGTCAGGTCGCGCGAGTACTTGTCGAGTTCTGGCGTGTTGGTCGGCGTCTCAGCGCGGCCATCCTCGGCGCCCTTGCCGACCACCTTGCTGACCTGTTGGCGCAGCGCCTGCGGCGTCAGGCCGTAGCGGCGCAGCAGGTTGGCGGCCAGCCCTTCGCCTTCCTCAGCCAGACCGATCAGGAAATGCTCTGGACCGACATAAGAATGGCCGAGTTCATTGGAGGCCACGAAGGCACGGCTGAGCGCATCCTTCACGCGCGGCGACACGCCGATCTCGCCCTCGAAGGGCTTGTCCCCGCGCTTGGCCTCAGACTCGATCTGCCGCTTGAGGTCATCGACCTTGATCTTGAACTGACCCAGGATGGTCTTGACCACGTCGCTGTCGGCCAGCGCCAGCAGCAGATGTTCGGTATCCACCTCGGAGCGGCCAAATTCGGCAGCGTGTTTGGCGGCCTCCTGCAGCAAGGCTTCCGACTGTTCGCTGATGCGGCTGGCCAGCCCACTGCCGCGACGGCGCGGCGCACCCGAACCTGCGGCGGCGGGCTCGCCAAACGAGGCATCGACCACGTCATCGGTATCGGCGGCAACTGGCGTCGCGTCGTCGCCGATGCGGAAGAAGTCACTGCCGAGGAAGTCCTCGAACAGGCCGCTGCGCGAGCCGAACAAGGCTTCCAGCGGCGAAACGGTGCGCTTTTGCTGGCGCACTAATTGCCGGTAATGGTCGTCGCACAACAGCATGGTGCTGTGACGACCGTTGAGATTGGCTTCCACCCGCACGGTGGCGGGTTGGCCGCAGACCTGGCATTGTTTTCTGGCCATGCTGATGCTCCTGAGAAGGTTGACAAGGTTGAGGCGACGAGGCATCGCGAACCGCGACTCCTCGTCTCGTGCCGGGTTTTTCTTGTGACGAACGAGCCGGCGACGTCAGCCGTTGATCGGGATCGAGCGTCCCTGCTTCGGCGCGCTGACCTCGCGCTTGTCGATCGTGACCGTGAGCACCCCGTTCTTGAACGATGCTTTGATCGAATCCTGGTTGGCGTCGTCAGGCAGGTTCAAGGCACGCTGAAAGCTGCCGTAGGAGCGCTCCACACGGTGGAAGCCACCTTCCTTCTTCTCCTGTTCCTGGCGCTTCTCGCCACGCACCATCAGCACGTCGTTGTCGAGAGTGATCTGGATGTCCTTCTCCTCGACACCGGGCACTTCCAGGGCAATCTTGTACTGCTTGTCGGTTTCCTGGATGTCCAGGGCCGGCTTCAGCATGCCCGACCAATCGGATGGCCACTGCGGCATGTTCAACGCCGGAAAACCGAAGCCCCGGAATGCGTCATCGAACAGCCGGTCGATTTCCCGATGCAGTTGCAGGATCGGGCTGACTGGCCCGCTCGCCGCTGGCAGGTCATTGCGCTGCACCGGCAGGGAAGAGACGGTCTGCTGCTCTTGCTGCTCGTTCTTGAACCAGTTCCAGGGAGCCAACTTCTTGAAATCGATGTCCATGTCATACCTCCAGAAAAATTGGAAAACGAGTTACTCAAGCCCTTTGCCTGCTGTGACGGGCAGTGCGCCCAGGCGACACGGGCTGCTCGGATGACTTCTGCTGTTCACGCTTGCGCATCACCTCCTTCTTTGCTCCGGCTCGGGTCTGATCATTGATCCACTGATCGATTTCACTTTGAGGAAACCGCCACGTCCCGCCCACCTTGAAAGCCGGAATTTCCCCGTGCGCGGCGAGCCGATAAAGCGTCCGCTTGCCGACTTTCAAGTACGCAGCCAATTCATCGAGCGTGAAAATCACCTGTAGGTGCGCTTTCATCCCTGTAGGTGCGCTTTCATCTCACCCTCTCCAATCGCGTCGCTTTGCGGTTCCGGCCAAGGAAATCCTTGTAATACTTTGTAAGATATTACGCTTACCATGACAGCCTTCAAGAGTCAATGTACAGCGTTCTCCCGCCCCATTGATGCAGGTCAACTGCTCAGGCAAGGCGCAGCGGGGCGGTCTGATCAGGCAATGGACAGCGCCTGGCTCGTCAGCCTGCGTGTACCACTGGCGCCTCGATCAAACACCGATCCTCACGTTGTAGCCGAGTGCCCGCAGCCCCTTGCTCGTCTGCATGTTCCTTGGCGGAAACTCGTCTGGGCGCGCCCAGACGACGATTTCCCCGAGGCTGCTCAGGCTAACGTGCGGAATTGCCCAGTCGTCGCTGCGGATCGCGTTCCAGAGCCGGGCCGAAACACTTCCGTTGCCCCAGACAACGTAGTTCAACAGTATCCGTCCGGCCAGCACACCTTCCCGACACCGCCGCCGAAGGCCATGGCCCATCAAGCGGATTTTCCATGCGCCCTCAGCGCCGTACCTACAGCAAATCTTTCAAGGCTCAGGTCATTCAGGAGTGTTCTGAACCCGGTGCCTCCATCGCAAACATCGCCTTGGGCTACAGCCTCAATGCCAACCTCGACCACAAATGGATTCGGCTGCCTACCCAGAAAACCACGGCTATCCAGCCAGCGTTCATCCCGTTGCCTTCTCAAATGCTCGGCGTGGGTTCGCATACTCAAGCGCGCTACTGCGATCATGAGTTTGATCCAGTCGGCCCGTAATAATGGGTACGATCCGTATGCCTATCTCAAGGATGTGCTGACACGGTTGCCGTCCCTGTAACAGCCTGAAGTTGACCTGGGTAATCAAATACCGGTGTAGTGATTAGGAAACAGGGCTCGGATAACATCATGGCGCAGGTCACCCTGATCTTGACCCTCCATCTCCGAACAGCTTTTGTATCTTAAGTTAACGATGTCCGCTGCCGCCGGTATTCCCTCGGGGAGTGATATCCCAGCGCGCTGTGCGGGTGGCTTCCATTTCCATCAGATGTCCTTCCTGCTCCGCTACTGAAGGCGTGGTGCGTAACGGCAAAAGCACTGCCGGACATCAGCGCTATCTCTGCTCTCACTGCCGTAAAACATGGCAGCTACAGTTCACTTACACCGCCTCTCAGCCCGGTACGCACCAGAAAATCATTGATATGGCCATGAATGGCGTTGGATGCCGGGCAACCGCCCGCATTATGGGCGTTGGCCTCAACACGATTTTACGTCACTTAAAAAACTCAGGCCGCAGTCGGTAAACTCACGCATACAACCGGGCAGTGACGTCATTGTTTGCGCGGAAATGGACGAACAGTGGGGTTACGTCGGCGCTAAATCACGCCAGCGCTGGTTGTTTTACGCGTATGACAGGATACGGAGGACGGTTGTGGCGCACGTATTCGGTGAACCACTTCAGACCGCGTTTCTGACAGGAACCGGGTGAAACAAGCAACAAACCCCCAACAAACCTACCAGAAACGCAGGAGATGAATTTTACCTCGCTGCATATAAATACACAAAAGTGCTTAGGTTCTAATTTCAATACATTTGCCTCCCCTCCCCCCTGTTTCTGCAACTTTTCTCATTAAGTCATAACATGCCCCCGGCATTTTCACCGGGTAGAACTCAATTAAAAGCACCTTTAAGAATGCTTTTAAACGCGCTACAATGAACACTTAAACCCAGGAGGTAACATTATGGCATTTCAGGTTCTGACCACTACAGCAGCTAGCATTACTGAACTTAAACGTGACCCTATGGGTACTTTCCACGCCGGGGATGGCGCTCCGGTAGCCATTCTTAATCGTAATGAGCCTGCATTCTACTGTGTGCCACCGGCACTCTATGCCCAGTTGATGGAGCTTCTGGAAGATGAAGAGCTGGGACGGATGGCTGATGAGCGAAGCGGAGAAAAGGTTATAGAGGTCAATATTGATGACCTATAAGCTGGCTTTCAACGAATCCGCTCTGAAAGAATGGAAGAAGCTGGGTCATACACTACAGGTACAGTTCAAAAAGAAACTCAAAGAGCGCCTGGAGAACCCCAGAGTTCCGGCATCACAGCTACATGGACGTAAGGACCAGTATAAAATTAAGCTACGTGGTGCCGGATATCGCCTTGTCTATCGTGTAGAGGACGACATTGTCACAGTCACTGTTATCGGCGTAGGCAAACGCGAAAACGACGACATTTATAATGCAACCCTTAATCGCAATTGACGAATGCTGTAAGCACTATTTTGGGGTCGTATCCGGGCCTACTTTCTTTCTGGGTAACGTTGGCGGCTTCACATCATCTTTACTCTGCGTTCTCCGTGTCATCCAGGGATGGTCAGCAGCAGGTTTTACGTAATATTTTGATCGCAAACCAAACCTTGCATTATCCACACGCTCATGTACGCTCTTTTCATCATCAAGCGGTATTGGTTCAGGCCCATCGACATATTTCTCGTAACCCAACGACCGACTTTCATGAAGCACCGTTATTTCACCGTTAAAGTTCTCGCAAACCGTGACAATCGCATGCCTGAGACGGTATACCTGCCCTTCTGAACGGATCTGATATGCACTCGTTTTATACTGAAAGGTCAGATTCTTGGAAAGCACACGAGGGGACTGATAACTGAGTATGTAGTTAAGTTCTTCCGGAGAATGAAGAATCTCCCTGTGGGCGTTACCATTTTCACGGGGGATCGAAGCGAAGCGAGAGTTGTAATCTTTCACAAACTCAGACAACCACAGGTTAGCTGTTTCGATATCACTGATATTGCGAAGACGTAATTCTTTAACCAGTCTGTCCTGTAACGTCTGATTGGCACGCTCAACCCGGCCTTTAGCCTGAGGGCTGTTAGCGTGAATTGGCTCGATCCCAAGAGTTTTAATTGCACGGGTAAATTGCGTCAGCTCGCCTTCACGTTCCGGATTATTCACGCGGAAAATACTGTGTCTGTCAGAATACAGGGCAAGGGGACGCCCATATTTGTCGAGATAATCACGTAACGTTTCCATGTAAGCGCGGGTCGTTTCTGAAGGAGCGAAGCGGAGCGCCATAAGTGCACTGGTGGCGTCATCAATAAAGACAATTAATGTACAGCGAGGCCCTCGCTCTTCAAACCAGTCATGCGGAGAACCATCAATCTGGATAAGTTCGCCATAGCATGGGCGCCGTTGCCGACGCTGATAAATGCGGGCAGTTTTTCGGCGGCGCTCACGCCATAAACCTTCCTCAACCATCCACTTGCGCAAAGTTTCGGCCGACAAAGCCAGCTCATGGAGCTCCCGTAATTTCTCACAGGCAAAAGTGGGGCCGAAATCCGGATATTTATCTCTGACAAGTGAGATGACGAGAGTCCGAAATTCCGACGTAAAAGCATTAGGGGCCACCAGACGTTTCAGACGCTGATTTTCTTCCTCAAGCTGGCGCAGGCGGCGCAGCTCTGTCACGCCCATGCCGCCAAACTTTTTCTTCCAGTTGTAAAATGTGGCTTCAGAGATGCCCATCTTTCTGCAGACTTTCTCCACCCGATTGCCGGTTTCGGCCTGTTTCAGCGCAAATGCTATCTGTTCTTCGGTATAGCGGGTCTTTTTCATGGCGATGTGCCTCTCTGTGAGATGGAAGAAAGACCGGAGACTTCAGTTTAGCCTGGTACTGTTTTCAGGGAGGAGATCAAAACCATTGATCATGCTGAAACTGCCGAGGAAAATATCGATGCCGTTACACCCGACGCTGGCTTTCGGGAAACTGACATTGACGAGGTTGGTATTCACCTGAGGCTGGCGGTATGAGTAACTCCCCCCAACAGCTCCGACACGTGATGCCGTTCTTACGGAAGCGGGAGCTGTTGAAGCCACCATGCCTTTAAATATGCCCTCCATGAGGCTTTGTTGAATAAATCAGATTTCGGGTAAGTCTCCCCCGTAGCGGGTTGTGTT
>OGWY01003555.1_pt1 | contig 10271 bp, 8 predicted proteins | sample 1576121 | NCBI WGS metagenome assembly OGWY01 (sample SAMEA3541543, study PRJEB24748) | human gut metagenome | biome: human gut; feature: human-associated habitat; material: faeces | place: China | collected 2012 | reverse complement strand
CGCCGCCGCACGCGCGCAGGATCTCGGCGGCGCGGAAGGCGTCCTTCGGATCGTGGTAGCTGACGGTGAAGTTGTGGCTGTCGTGCGAAATGGTGGACGCGAGCGCGCCGCTGCGCAGGCCAAAGTCGCGGTAGACGGCGATCGTCTTGCCGCCAAGGCCATAGCGGTTGGCGCAGCAGACGAACACGAGCGATGCATCGCCGCTGATATCGACGACACCGTCACGCACCGGCAGATCCACCGGCTCGACGTGGCGCAGAATGCGGTTGCCGTCCTCGGACACCATGACGTTGACGCGGATCGTATCGCCGGTGTAACCCTCCGGCACACGAAGTTCGAAGGACGCGGGGCCCGTGATCTGCGGCAGATCAACGGTGTTCGGCAGGTCATAGTCGGCCGTCTTGCAGTCGCCGCCGAGGTACTTGCCGTCCTCCGCGACGAGCACGCCCTCGGTGAACACGGCCTTCGGCCGGCTGCCGTCAAGCGCGTCGACGAGCTGGATATCGGCGATGTAGCCCGGCGCGATCGCGCCGAGATCGTCAAAGCCGTACTCACGCGCAGCGTTGAACGTCGCCATCTTGACGACCTCGCGGCCGTCGAGGCCGGAGGCGACCGCCTTGCGCACGACGTTGTTGATGTGACCGACGGTGAGCAGATCCTTGGCGTGGACATCGTCCGTGCAGATGGACACGAAATCGCGCCACGGCTGATCCTTGCAGCCGTCGACAAGGAAGGAAAGGTTATCAATGAGGGAGCTGGCGCGGAGATTGATATGCATGCCGGCGCGGAGCTTGGCGCGCACCTCGTCGGCGTTCACGCTCTCGTGGTCGGACACGGGGCCGCCGATGCGGTAGGCCGCAAGCTCACGGCCGAAGCAATACGGCGCATGGCCCTGCAGGAACATGCCGCGGCGCAGGCCCTCGTCGATGATGGTGTGCATGCGCTCGCTGTCCTGAATGACGCCGACGTAGTCCATGATCTCGGCGATACCGATGACGTCGTCCATGTCCAGCAGCTCGCCGACTTCCTTGGCGAGGAACTCAGCGCCGGCGTTTTCCATGCCGGGCACGGACGGCACGCACGACGGGGCAAGCACGTACTGGCGGAGCTTGGACTTTTTCGCATTGGCGAGCATGAAGCGCACACCGTCAAGACCCATGACGTTGCCGATCTCGTGCGGGTCGGTGCAGATGGTCGTCGTGCCCCACGGCAGGATGGCGCGGGCGAGATTCTCGGGGATCATCATCGTGCTCTCGATGTGCATGTGCGTGTCGATGTAGCCGGGGATCAGGTAGCGGCCCTGACCGTCGTAGTACGATTTGGACGGCAGGACTGCCTCCTGTCCTTCCTCACGCACCAAAACAACAAATCCGTCCAGTATGTCGACACTGGCCGGATAGATTTCTCCCGTAATGACATTGAAAAACTGTACGTTGCCGATCGTCAGATCGCACGGGATCTGACCCATGGCCGCCTGAATGAGGCGCGAGCGATCCTTTGCCTTGCGTGTACGCATCAAAATCCCTCCCTGAAATCATAAGCTGCTATCAACCATAAAAAGCGTTTCCGCTCTCTATCCAAATAAAAAAACGGCGGAGCGTCTGCGATCTGCGACCCTCCACCGAAACGGCAAAGCTCACACAGCGGTTTGGTGCTGTGCGTGCTGCATTCCGGTAGTCGGGCAATTCAAGGGCCGCCCGGTAGAGACGCGGGGCCCATGTGACTTCCCCGCCTATACCTGAAAGTGTCTGTGTTCACTTGTTGGAACGCCTTGATTATAAATCCGGCGGCACCGAAAAGCAATTATTCAAGAACCTGAAATAATCCCGCCCTTTTGATTTTTCTCTATCCATTTCGCTGAATTTACTCCCAGAAAATGAAAGTGTCTCCGACCGGCGTATGTTCGTCCGGCAGAGACACATTCCTGTATTATGTCTTTTATGCGCTTACGCGCCGCGCAGCAGCGCCACGGCCGAGCGCGCGGCCGTGGCCGCGTCCGGGCAGTAGACGTCCGCGCCGATCTCGTCGCTGTAGCCAGGCGTGATGGGCGCACCGCCGACAAAGATCTTCACCCGGTCACGGATACCGCGGGCCTTTGCCAGCTCTACCACATCGCGCATTTCCGGCATGGTCGTCGTCAGCAGCGAGGAACAGGCAATGATGTCGCAGTGCTGCTCGATGGCCGTGTCCACAAACTGCTCCGCCGTGACATCCACGCCGAGGTCGACGACCTCCAGTCCGCTGCCCTCCATCATGATCTTGACGAGGTTTTTGCCGATGTCGTGCATATCGCCGCGCACCGTGCCGAGGCAGACGCGGCCGATCGTCTCGCTGCTCTCCCCCATCATGTACGGCTTGAGCAGCTCCGTCGCCGCCGCCATGCAGCGCGCCGCAATCAGCATCTCCGGCACAAAGGCGCGGTTAGCCGAGAAATCCTCGCCGAGGATGGCCATGCCGTGCACGAGACCGTCCGTGAGGATCTCCTGTGCACCATGCCCGGCATCCAGCGCCTCGGAGCACAGCTGCAGCACACGCTTTTGCTGCCCGCGCACGAGCGCGGACGCGATGCGCGAGAACACATCGCCCTGCGGCTGCTCGGTCTCGGCTGTGCTTGCAACCTGCGCGGCCGCTGCGTGCACGCTCCGGCGCGGCACGGGCGGCAGGTGCGTCACCGGTACATGCAGAGCCGCATTGTATTCATCGACCGCCTGATTGAGATAGGTATCCACATGCGGGTAGACCGTGCCCGCCAGCCCGTAGGTGATCGACGGGATATAGTGTCCGCCGGGGCAGTTGCGCCGCAGCACGCCGCGGGCATAGGTGAGGATGTCCTCGGGTGTGGCGTCCTTGCGGTCAATGGCCGCGCCGAAGCCGCCCATGAGCGTAAGCCGCCCGTTTAAGTGCGCCTGCAGGGCAGGAATATCGTTTTCCGGCAAAACGCCCTGCCAGACCTGAATGCCGATCTCGGCCATGTCGTCCACGATGGGCACGAGATAGGAGTCCGCGTGGTGGATGGCGATGACGCCGCGCGAGCGGATGTAGCCATAGAACCGGCGGTATGGTTCCTTGAAGAATTCCCGCCACATCTCGGGCTTCATGAACAGGGCATTTTTTGTGCCCCAGTCGTCGTGCGAAAAGATCACGTCCGGCTGCAGGTTGTCGATGAGCATCCGCACATACGTCAGGCGATACTCCGTGATGTAGTCGATGAGCGCGTGCATCTCATCCGGATGGGCGTAAAGGTTCGTGAGCGTGTCCTCAAAGCCCATAAGGAAATGGCACTGCTCGAATATGCCCGTGCCCATAAACCCGGCCAGCAGATGATCCGGCCCGCAGGCAGCGCGCGCCTCGGCGCGGCAGGTCTCCCACCCCTCCGTACAGGCGGACTCCAGATCCGGCGCGTGCACCGTCTCACGCCAGCGCATGATGTCCGGGCAGACGGCGAGACCCTCGCGCGTGTCCGGCATCGGGCCGGGCGCGTCCTCGGGAAACAGGATCGTCGTACCCCAGCGGTCCTTGCTCGTTGTACCGCGCTTGCGGTTGCCGCGCAGGTAGGTGTTGCACGGGTCGGTAAGGCACATATGCAGGGCCTCGTACTGGCGCAGCTGGCGCTCCGGCTGGCCGTCCGGCTTGAGCAGCTCGAGGAAAATTTCTTTTGGTGTGGACATGGTCTTCACTCCTTGTTGTACAAAACGCAGGATGTATACGTCATCGTGCGCGGGCCGTAGTTGTAGGCAAGTCCCGAACGGATGCAGACATCGCTCACAAGCAGGCCGTACGCCTCCATGGACGACAAGCGCTTGGCCGGATACCGGCACGGGCGGTCGGGGTAAGTGCAGCGGGCACAGAGGGTGCACGTGCCGGCCGTCAGCGGCAGGCAGCCGGGATGCAGCCGCCGCATCTGGCGGGCAAAGTCGGCAAAACGGCGCTTATGTGCCGCGCCGATTCCCTCAATGGACGCATAGTCAAAGTCATCGCGCAGCGTTCCAGTCGTCTGCACGAGAATGCCGGCATCGTAGCGTGCAATGTGCCGGGCGGCCGTTTCGATGCTGCCGCAGCCGGGCGGGCAGGCCCAGTTGTGCCCAAAGCGACCGCAGCGGTCGGCCGCACACATATCGCGCACCGCCGTCATCGGCACCGCCGCCGTCATATTCAACTGTGCCCAATGGGAAAAGCCGTTGCCGGCCGCCAGAGTCTCAGGATCGTTCATATGCAAAGCCTCTTGACAAAGCAAAGTTCCGCCGCTTAGAATGTGCCTATATCTTATAAGGGGGCGGCGGCCGTGTCAAGCATTCAAATTGAACAAAACGGCCGGAACCGCACCATTCCCCTGCCGGCCGGTGAGACGCTGCTGTCGATCCTGCGGTGCGCGGGCTATTCCATCCCCGCAGCCTGCGGCGGAAAAGGCCGCTGCGGCAAATGCCGCGTACCGGTCAACGGCGTACCGCGGCTCGCCTGCCGTGTCTACCCGGAGGACGGCGACACCGTCACACTGCCGGAAGCTGCCGGCGGCGCGATCCTGACCGGTACCGTGCCGCTGCCCGCCTGTCAGCCGGGGCGCACGGGCTGTGGTGCTGCCGTCGATCTCGGCACGACGACCGTCGTCGTGCGGCTATACGACCTTGCTTCCGGCGCAGAGCTGGCAACCGGCAGCGGCTGGAACGCGCAGGCCCCTTATGGGGCCGACGTCGTCAGTCGCATCCAGTATACGCTTGAGCAGCCGGACGGCCTGCCGGAGCTCTCGCGGCGCATCCGCGAGCAGATCTGGGCGCTGGTATCCGGCGCACTCACGCGCTGCGGCCGCGCGCCGGACGCGCTGCACGAAATCACACTCGCCGGCAACACCGTCATGCAGCATCTCTTCGCCGGGTACTCCGTGCGCGGCATCGCCGCGGCGCCGTTCCGGCCGGAGACGCTCTTTGAAGCGCCCGGAGCCGAAACACTGCACAGCGTGCCGGTGCACTTTGCCCCCTGCGTGGCGGGCTACGTCGGCGGGGACATTACGGCCGGTCTGCTGGCCGCAGGACTGGCAGATCTGCCGGGCACAAACCTGTTTCTCGACATCGGCACCAACGGTGAAATGGCGCTCGGCGGGCGCGACGGATTTGTCTGCTGCGCCGTGGCGTCCGGCCCAGCCTTCGAGGGCGCGGGCATCACGTGCGGTATGCCGGGTGTGGACGGGGCCGTCAGTCGCGTGCGGTATGACCACGGCTTTCTGTACGACGTCATCGGAGGCGGTGAACCCAAGGGCCTGTGCGGCTCCGGCCTGCTCGACCTGACGGCGGTGCTGCTGCGCCTCGGCGTGATCGCGCCCGGTGGGCGGCTGCTGCCGCCGGAGGACGCACCAATGCCCCTGCGCCGCTATCTGACGCGCGATGACGACGGCAACGGCCGCTTTCACCTGACGCCGGAGGTATCTCTCACGGCGGCGGACGTGCGCAACTTACAGCTGGCCAAGGCCGCCGTCGCAGCGGGCATCCGCGTGCTGCTGCAGCAGCGCGGCATCACGCCGGAGCAAGTGGACGGCGTGTACCTTGCCGGCGGCTTCGGCAGCTATCTCGACCCCGAGAGCGCCATGGCCATCGGCATGCTCCCGCGCGCGTGCGCGGGCAGATTGCACACGCTCGGCAACACGGCGCTCGCCGGTGCGGCCGCGCTCGCGCTCGCCCCTGCGCAGTGGCAGCGCATCGGAGATATTTCCCGGGCATGCAGCTATCTGGAGCTGTCCGGCCGCGCGGACTTTGCCGCGGCCTTTACCAATCATCTAACCTTTCCGCAGCCATAACATTTCACGGAGGTCACAACATGGAAATCCGTTTCCCCCTCATCCTCGACGGCGCGACCGGCACCGAACTGCAAAAGCACGGCTACGCCGGCGATGTGAGCGCTGAGCAGTGGACGCTCGAGCACCCGGACGTCATTGTGGACATCCAGCGCGGCTATGTCGCTGCCGGAAGCCAGGTGCTCTACACGCCGACCTTCGGCGCCAACCGGCAGAAGCTCGAGGAACGCAGCATCTTCAACCAGACAGCCGACTATAATCGCCGCCTCGCCGCGCTCTCGCGTCAGGCGGCGGACGGGAAGGCGTGGATCGCGGGCGATCTCGCGCCGACGGGTCTGTTTCTCGCTCCGCTTGGTGAGGCATCGTTCGAGGATCTGGTCGATATCTACACCGAGCAGGCGGCCGGGCTCGAAGCGGCCGGCGTCGATCTGTATGTCATCGAGACGATGATGACGCTCTCGGACGCACGCGCCGCCGTGCTGGCCGTGCGCAGCGTGAGCGACAAGCCGATCTTCGTGTCCTTCACGTGCGACGAGAGCGGCCGGAGCCTCTCGGGCACGGACGTGACCGCCGCGCTGACCGTGCTGCAGGGCATGGGCATCAGCGCGTTCGGGCTCAACTGCTCGACCGGGCCGGAACAGATGCTCGTGCAGCTGCGCCGCCTGCGGGAATACGCCCGCGTGCCGCTGATCGCAAAGCCGAACGCCGGTATGCCCATCACCGTCGGCGGCAAGACCGTATATGACTGCACGCCGGAGGAATTCACGGCGTTCGTGCAGCCGATGCTGGAAGCCGGCGTGGCCGTTTTCGGCGGCTGCTGCGGCACGACGGCGGAGCACATCGCCGCGCTGCGCACTGCGCTCAGGGACGCGAAATTCGTCCCGCCCGCGCCGGAGCACACGGACCTGCTCCCGGCCGCGACCGAGAAGCTCCCCTGCTACCTGCCGACGGACGCCGGGCACGGTCCGGTGCTGACCGCCGGGCCGGATCTTGAGGACCGGCTGGCGGATGCGCTCGACGGCAGCGAACCCATGGTCGCGCTGCGCATCGGTGCCTGGGAGGATATCGACGCGCTGACCGACGTGCAGTACCTGCTGAGTAAACCGCTGTGCCTCGTCTGCGACGATGCAGAGCTGCTCGAGGCGGCGCTGCGCGCCTATCAGGGCCGCGCGCTGTACGAGGGCGCGCTCCCGGAGTCGGCGCTGCTGCCGCTGTGCGGCCGGTACGGCCTGTTGATTTGAACAGTCGCCGCCCGAGGTGATAAATTTCGTAGCGACCACACGCCCTTGTGGTAAAAAAGAGACGCAGGAGGATGCTACGCCTGCCGGGCGGCTTCTGCAGAAAGCGCGAGTTTCTTAGCGCTTATTGTGACAGAAAAGCGTAAAAAGGCAGCAGTTTTTTGTTGACACAGCAAATTTTCTGTGAAATAATGAACCTGTACTACGTAGGTACATCCGGTGCTGTGGGGTACACCGCGTGGGACAACCGTTATGAGAGGAATGACCATCCCTCATAAACAGGAACGGAGCAGATACATCCCCCCGTATCTGCTCCGTTTTTCTTTTTAAAATTCATACGTCCAGCCGCCCGGCGTATTTCTTCCCGCCGACGGACAGCACCGCAAGCATGGCAAACACGGCGGCAAAGCCCATTGCATCCCAGACCGTAAACGGCGTATTGAGCAGCGTCACGGCCAGGATGGCCGCTGTGACCGGCTCAGCAAAGCCGTAGAGCACGCTCTTTTCCGGGCCGATGAGCTTCACGCCCGTCATATAGAGGTTGAAGGCCAGCAGGTTGCCGAAGAGCACCACAAACAAAATGCCGCCGACGCCGCGCAGCGACGGCGTATAACCGAGCGTCCAAGGGCGCATGGTCAGCTCAAAGAGCACGGCACCCATCAAAAACGCCCATGCCTGCAGCATGCTGACCGGATAATCGCGCAGCTCCCGGCGCGGACAGAGGCAGTTATACACTGTCACGCACACCGCGCACGCAACGCCCGCGATCAGCGCCACCGGCGACACGGCAAACGCAGTCAGGTCGCCGTGCGTGGTCAGCAGCGTCACGCCGAGCAGCGCCAGCACGATGCTGGCAATCTCATACGCACGCGGCTTTCTGTGCGCGCCCGCGCAGGCGACCAGCAGCACCATCACCGGCGACAGATCCTGCATGATCGTGCCGATGGCCGCGTTGGAAAACTGAATGGTCAGAAAATAAAGAAACTGGCTCAGGCTGATGCCGAAAACGCCGTAGAGCACCAGCATCACCGTGCTGCCGCGCTGCCGCCATGGGGCGAACAGCAGCCGCCGGTCCTTCACCAGCCAGTAGACAAACAAAATCAGGCCCGCCAGGCTCAGACGGATCGGGATCAGCCACGTGGTCTGCATGGCCTCATGCGTAAAGAGATACTGCCCCATCGTGCCGGAAATGCCCCAGCACACACCGCCGCCCGCTGCCATCAGCGCACCCTTGAGCTGTCGGCTCATCGCAAACATCGACCTCACTCTCCACCGGAATACGCGTTATTATAGCAGTCGGCGTTCCCCGCTTCAAGCACTGTTTTTCACGATTTTTTTGCCCGCTCCGGCACACCGGCAAGGCAAAACGGCAGTTCCAGCGAGTGCCGCTCAAGCAGCGCCCGGTCGCGCAGGATCTCCCATGCCGGACCGTCGGCCGCGATCTGCCCGTCGTGCAGCAGCAGAACGCGGTCACACGTCTCGAGCACGAGGTCCAGATCGTGCGTCGCGATGATCTTCGTCACCGGCAGCGCGTTGAGCGTGCGGATGAGCGTGCGGCGGTTTTTCGGGTCGAGCGCCGTGGACGGCTCGTCCATGAGCATGATCTTCGGCTGCATGGCGAGGATGGTCGCGATGGCGGCCATGCGCTTTTCACCGCCGGAGAGCTTGTGGTTGCGGCGGTTTTTCAGGTGCGTAAGGTTCAGCTCTGCGAGCGTTTGATCCACAAGTGCCTCCGCCTCCGGGCGGGGCATGCCGTAATTGAGCGGGCCGAAGAGCATGTCCTCAAACACCGTCGGCATGAACATCTGGTTGTCCGAATCCTGCAGGACATAGCCCAGCCGCCGGCGGATGGCCGCGAGGTTGCCGCGGTTCATCTCCAGGCCGTCGATCGTGATCGTGCCGGAGACGGTGATAAGCCCCAGCGCCGCTTTCATGAGCGTGGACTTGCCCGCACCGTTGGCGCCAATCAGACCGACCTGCTCACCCTCGGAAACGGAAAACGATAAATCATTCAAAATCGTGCGCTCGCCCGGATAGGCGAACGAAACATGGTCAAAACACAGCATATGCGCCCCTCCTCAGGCAAAAAGTCCGCCCAGCAGCGCCGGCAGATTGTACAGCCGCGCCAGCACGCTCAGCGCCGCACACCCAATGGCAAACGGCCACGAGGCCCGGCTCGACGGCCGGCCCTGCGCGTAATGAAACTCCCCGTGATAGCCGCGCAGCTCCATGCTCTCATAGAGCGCGGTCGCGCGGTCCATGCTGCGCAGCAGCAACTGGCCCAGAAACGATCCCCAGGCCGAGATATGCATCCATTTTATCCTTTTCAGCCGCATCATTCATGTTCACTTCTATTTTTTCTACAGCGGTATCGTTGTTGTCTACTACTGTCTCTTTATCGTTTTCGTCTTTAAAATGCTTTTCTACTTGTGTATCGTCATATTTTTGAGTTTCAAAATCCTGCATAGAAGCTGCCGACGCTTCTTCTGCCGCTTTCCTGCGTTCTTCCTCTTCTTTGTCCGCCTTTATTATTTCAGGTTTATAATCTTTAGAAAAAGCAGAGCTCTCATATGCGGTACTCTCATTTACTATTGTCTCATTTTTTGGAGAATCCTGCTGTTTTAAACTACTCCCAAAACCTCTCCCAAATTTCTGGTTCATCTCTTCCCTGAATATTGGAATCGGTTCTTTATCAGCCTTTTTTTCATATGATTTTAAATCAGCAGCATTAAGTGTGCTACCGCTTTTTAAAATTGTATCTTTCTTTTGATTTTGTGTATCTGCACTGCTTTTTTCACTTATACTTTCTGTTTCGTTACTGTCCTTTATAATCTCACTTACATCCGCAGCTTTGTTTATTTTATTTTCTTTTTTTGTTTTCATAATCTCTTGTTCTAACTCATTTATTTTATTATTACCATATTGTATGATTCTTAAATATTCTTTAATGATAGGACCATGTATTGGGTGATTTAGATTTGCTTTTGCTGATTCTAAATTATTATCCCTTACATATCTAAATAATTTAGTTTGAGCCCTAACAGATTCTAAAACTGCTGTTTTTGGTGATATTTTTAGGGTTTTAAATTCCATAGGATTCGATTCTAAATTTTATATCTTATAGTTTTATTAAACTTTCTTTGGTAAATTCCTCCTTGATTTCTAGGATTTTAATTTTATGATTTGAATTAGTCAATTTTAACAGGAGTCCCCGACCGTAATCGTAGAATGTGGATTCTTGAGTAATCCTG
>OGWY01003547.1_pt1 | contig 10289 bp, 7 predicted proteins | sample 1576121 | NCBI WGS metagenome assembly OGWY01 (sample SAMEA3541543, study PRJEB24748) | human gut metagenome | biome: human gut; feature: human-associated habitat; material: faeces | place: China | collected 2012 | reverse complement strand
GTAACCTTGTTGTTATAACCGATTCAACCGGCAAGCGACACTTCTACGCACATCTTGCGTCTATCTATATGCATAAGGGTCAGAGGGTATCTGCCGGTGATGTTGTCGGCATAATGGGTAACACCGGCAACAGCTTCGGTGCACACACTCATTACGAGGTTCGCACCGGTCAGGGCACGGTTACGCGCATAAATCCTGCCGAGTTCTGCGGTGTGCAGAACGCCAAAGGTACATACGTAAACAATGTATCTGCTGCGTCACCTGCTCCGTCACACAGAGGGACAGCCTACACTATGACTTGCAAAATGTTATACGTCCGTAAAGGACCGTCTGTAAGGTATCGCCGAGTCGGGCAGTTCTCAAGAGGCGAGATATTCTATGTCGTTGCTCGTCAGGGTAACTGGTGCCAGCTTGAAAGCGGTAACTGGATGTGTGCCGGAAAGTATCTTAAGAGAGTGTAAGGGGTTAATAGTATGGCAGAAAAAACAAGCACAATATATGTAACTAAAGAAAGTGTAAATGTACGTGTTCGACCCACGTATAACTCCCCTATCGTAAGAACAGTTGAAGCTGGGACAGAATTGGAAATTGACAAAACATATTCACGCCCCGGCGCGATGTGGGGTAAAATCAAAGACGCAAAAGAATTTATATGTTTGAGTTTCTGTGAGATAAAAGCCTAATAAAAGATAAAGTACCGGGTAGATTACTCTACTCGGTACTTTATTGTATATCCAAACAAGCTCTTAAAAAAGAACAAAGAGTTCGGATTATACTCCTTTGGTGGACCATCAGGGACTCGAACCCCGGACCGCCCGGTTATGAGCCGGATGCTCTAACCAACTGAGCTAATGGTCCGCATCTAAACTGCTTGACTATTATATATATAAACGGCACAATTGTCAAGAGTTAATTTTTCTTTTTTTAAAATAGTTGTCGTTTCGAAGATCGCCGCCGAAACTTGTGTAAAAACGCATAATTTTATATGTTTTTGACGCTTTTACATATTGCAAATCCGTAGATTTATTATATAATTATAAAAACAGACTTTTATCCGGTTTTGTTTTTGTACAAAACATACATCAAGTGAGGTGAGAACTTGTACGGACTTATAGATCATCAGGAAGAAATTAACCGTCTTATGTCACGTTACGGCGTAAAATTCGGACTTTATAAAAACAACAAATTCAATGAACGGCTTTTCCCCTTTGACACCATACCGCGCATAATACCGAAAAACGAATTTGAATTTCTTGAAAAAGGCTTGAAGCAACGCGTTTACGCTCTTAATTTGTTTTTAAACGATATTTATTCCGACAAAAAAATCATACGCGATAAAATAATTCCCGAAGAATTCATATATACTTCGCCGGGCTTTTCCGCACCGTGCGACAAACTGACTCCGCCTAAAAAGATATATAATCACATTTCGGGTATAGATTTGGTACAAGGCAAGGATATGTGCTGGTATGTACTTGAGGACAATTTACGCATACCCTCCGGCGCGTCATATCCGATGATAGCGCGCGAGCTTTGCCGCAGAGCAAGTCCCGACACGTTCCAAAACAATTCGGTAGACGACAACCGCGACTACGGCGGGCTTTTGCGCCGCGTTCTCGATGATGTAAACACCGGCGGAATCAACGTGATTTTGACCCCCGGCCGATACAACTCAGCTTTCTTTGAGCATTCGTACCTTGCGGAGCGCACAAAGGCTGTATTTGCTATGCCGCAGGACCTTTTCGTTGAAGGCAACGTGCTTTATTACAGTGAATATTCCGGTAAGCGGCAGCGCGTAGGCACGGTTTACCGCCGAATTTCAGATGAATATATTGACCCTATGACATTTTACGCAGGCTCTCTTCTCGGAGTACCGCATATCATAGATTCTTACAGAGCCGGAAATGTTGCGATTGTAAATGCTCCCGGAAACGGCATAGCGGATGACAAGGGCGTATATTATTTCGTCCCACAAATGATAAAATATTATCTCGGTGAAGAACCGATACTAAACAATGCCGTTACCTATCTGCCGATAATAAAAAAAGATCTCGATTATATAACCGAAAATCTGCCATCACTGGTTATAAAAGATGTATCGGAGTCCGGCGGTTACGGAGTCATATTCGGAAACTCTCTGTCCAAAAACGAACTCTCTGCCATAAAAGAAGCCGTTAAAACGTCGCCGCGCCGATTTATAGCGCAGGAGGTAATAGACTTTAAAGGGCTCAAGGTTTTTGAAAACGGCAGGCAAGTCGAAAGGAAAGCCGATCTTCGGGCATTCATACTCTACGGCGACGAAATAAAAGTTTGGCACAGCGGTCTTACACGCTATTCTCAAGATCCGGATTCTTTTGTTGTGAACTCATCTCAGGGAGGAGGATTTAAAGACACATGGGTATTATCTCGATAAAATCCACGGACAATCTCTTTTGGCTCGGCAGATATGTGGAGCGCGTCTTTACCACTCTTCGCGTTTTTTCGGAATATTACGATAAAATGATAGACAAAGACGAAAACGCCTATGTTGATTTTTGCAACAAGCTCGGTATAGAAAACACATATTCATACAAGCAGGAGTTTATAACGAAATATCTTTTCGATGAAAACGACCCGAATTCCGTTATGAGTAATTTACTCTGCGCCTATGATAACGCCGTTGTTATGCGTAACGAGATAAGTTCCGAAACGCTGTCATATATTCAAATGGCGGTAAATTATATGGAGCAAGGCAGAGAGAGCAGCGCGCCGATGCTCAAATTGCAGGAGGTATTTGACTGCATATTTGCCTTTTGGGGCAGTGCCGACGACTTTGTTGAATCGGAGACAACGAGAAATATACTGAAGTTCGGCAGAAGCGTTGAAAGACTTGACCTCTATACCCGTTTTTCCTTTTCTCCGACTCTCATCAAAAAGGAATTCAGTATACTTTTAAACCGTCTTTACAAAGTCGGCGTAGACTGTAACATAGACGCTATCAACACCCTTATGAACATTATTCTCGAAAAAGATGAGTACAGCGACTACGACCTATATACCGTGCGCGACGAGTTGTCTAAGGTATTTATTACGGCACCGCAGTATTGATCAAAAAAGGAGGATAAACGTGAAGCACATCAAATTTTTTTACAGTATGAAAATTGATTTTTCGTCCCCTGTGATAAGGCACTGCTTTTCTTTGAGATGCTTGCCGTTTGATACGCCGTCGCAGAGGATAGAGCTCATAAACGTGGACATAGAGCCGCATAACATGCTTACCGAAACGGCCGACGGCTTCGGCAACAGAGTCCTCACCGACAGAATTATCGAGCCTCACTCAAAATTCGTTGCAATAGTTGAGGGAAAAGCGAGTTTAGACTTTTCAAAGCGCGAAAAGGAAGAGCTTAACTGCATTTATAAATATCCGTCGCAGCACACGGTACCCGGAGAAAAAATCATTGAACTCGTGTCGGGGCTCGGTGATATGGCAAACCTTACCGCGCTTGAGACCGCACAGACGGTTTCAAAAAGAATCGGCGAAGTATTCAGCTATAAAAGCGGCGTAACAAATATAAATACCACAGCGGAAGAGGCACTGCACCTCGGGTGCGGCGTTTGTCAGGACTACGCGCATATATTTTTATCGGCGGCAAGACTTTCAGGCGTTCCGGCAAGATATGTTGCAGGCATACAAAAAGGAACCGGTGAAACGCACGCCTGGGCAGAGTTTTACGACGACGGAATATGGGTCGGAATTGACCCGACGAATCACAGAATGTGCGATGAAACGTACCTTGCGCTAAGCCACGGCAGAGACTTTGCGGACTGCGGCATCAACCGCGGACTGTTTATCGGCGGAGGCACTCAAACCCAAAGCATCGTGGCTACGGTGGAAGAAATATAAAAAGGAGTGGTTATCCATAGCCCATTAAACAAAGTGTTCTCATCTTTTCAGAGCGAGCGAATACGAATGCTCGAATTGCGGCAACAAAAGCGACAAGCCCTATGCAGAGTGTCCACACGGCGGCTCGGAAATGACATCGTATCAAAGCTACCACAGTTATGACCAAAGTTAGATTGACGAGATGGCGGAGTACGACGAGATGTTCGGCGACGATGACGACTGAAAGCAGGATTTGTTCCAAAAAAAGAATCGAGCAGCGTATATCTGCTCGATTCTTTTCTCATTTATCGAATGTTGTTTTTTATCACCGACCAACTGTCTGTTAACCGTTCGAGATTATATGACGCATTGGCGGGACTTGTTGACGGCAAAGCCACGGTATCTCTGCCGACGGTATCTTTAATATACTTATTAAACAATTTTTCGCTTGTTTTGCCGTTTGAGTAGATTTGTCTTATACTGCAGGAGGATAAAATCACCCCTATATCATTCGGTACAACATTTTTAATAGAGCTGTCGGAAGAACCCACTATATCGCAACTTTTTATAACGTCCCAAAGCGCGATATTATGGCTATGCAAAAGAGCTGTTTTTTCTTCATTAGACGATGGCACCGCACAGCCGAGTACGGCGGCGAGCACACGCCAAAAACGATTTTGGGGATGCCCGTAGTAAAAGGATACTTCCCTTGATTTAACCGACGGAAATGAACCGAGAATCAATATTTTGGAATTGCGGTCATAAATCGGCGGTATAGTATGTAAAAGATGCTCCGAAGTCATTGGTTTTTATCCTCAACTATTCTGTAATATGTTCTTGCCGTTACAGCATACACCAAAACGTAAATAATTGCAAACACGGATATTGTTGCGACGGTGCACCAGAAGAACAGCGTAACATTGCTGAGGTTAAGCAGCTTTAACAGCTTTGTAATTACTTTAAATCCGAAGCAGATATGAATTACGGCTGTAACGAGCGGCAGGAAAAATACGGTGAGCACCTGGGAATGGATACTCTTTTTGACCTCTTTTTTGCTCATTCCGACATTTTGCATTATTACATAACGCTGCTTATCGTCATAGCCCTCGGAAATCTGTTTATAATAAATTATCAAGACCGTTGCAACAAGGAAGAGAAGTCCCAAGGTTATGCCTATAAAGAACAGACCGCCATACAGAGACATCATACTGTCGCGAGAGGTTTCGGCACAATTTAAATCGACTGCGGAGGTCTCGCTTATATCGCAAAAAAGAAGCGATATATCCTTCATATACCCCTTTTGCACGTCTTTCGGCGCATCGGTATCAAAGCCGTAGGCGAAGCTCAGGTCGGTGTGAGAGGCGTCTGCACCCTCGCTTTTGTAACCCATGGAATTATATATCGACATGGCGGCTTTTTCATCGGAAACAATATAGTAGCTGTAATTTGAGGTAAACGCCGAATAAGAGTCAATAGTAGGGAAAACGTCCACGGTATGCTTTATTTTATATGCGTCGTCGCCGAATTTAACCGTACCCGAAAAAGCCTTGCCGCGCGGCGTACAAGACAGCACCTCATCGCTTTGGAGCGTTTCGTTTTGCCCTGTTATCCTGTTGTATTCCGATACCGGTATCAGCGTCACAATGTCTACTCCGAGTCCGTCGTTGTAGTCGGGGGTTACGGTAGCCGTATAGCCGCTGTCGTTAGCGTAAGACGAAAATGAGAGATAGCGGTAATAAAGCTCGTTCTTACTTTCTATACCGTATTTTTGAGCCTGCGTCGTCATAACATCGGCATAATCTTTGCAATTTTCCGTTGTTGCGTTTTGCACGTCGATATAAATATTGCGAGGATACCGCGTGCGCATAATGTCCTCCGTACCGGCATATAGCGATACCGTAGTGGACACGGTTACAAGCACCGCGGTGGAAAGAATGCAGATGCTCGCGAGTCCTGCCGCATTTTGCTTCATACGGTATATCATACTTGAAACAGAAGTAAAATGCTTTGCTTTATAGTAATATTTTTTATTTTTCCTGAGAGCTTTTAATATCCATATACTGCCCGAGGAGAAAAGCATAAAGGTTCCGACTATTACGAGCAAAACCGCCGCAAAGAATGCGCCCATCGCCGTTATCGGTGATTTTACAACGAGAGCTATGGTATAACCTGAAGCAAGACAGACTGCACCTAAAACAGCCGTAAGCACCTTTGCCTTCGGCTCTTTTTCGCCTTTATTTCCACCTTTTAAAAGTTCAACGGGATTTGATAGGCTGATGCATAAAAGATTATGTGCAAGATTCAAAAGAGCTATTGCGCCGAATACCAAAGCAGTAATGTCAACTGTTGACTGATAAAATCTAAAATCAATGTTTCCGCCGAATTTCAGTATTTTAAGCAGCAGCAAAAAGGTCAGCTTTGAAAAAAGCGCACCTATGGCGATGCCTGCCGCAGTTCCGAAAATATAGGTATAGGCAGTTTCAATAAAGAGTATTTTCGCTATATGGCGTTTTTCCATACCGAGAATGTTGTATAATCCGAATTCCTTTTTACGTTGTTTAATAAGGAAGCTGTTTGTGTAAAATAAAAATATGGCAGAGAAAATACCGACTGTTGCAAGGGCAAACGTCAAGAGGGAATGCAGAGCGTCGCTATCTGCCCATTTTATGTTTGCTATTGTGCCGACCACAAAAAACATAGCCGTTGTAAATATACACGTCAAAATATACGGCACATATGTTTTACGATTGTTTTTAAGATTTTGAACGGCAAGCTTTGAATAGAAAAAATTATTCATTGCTCTCACCTCTCGTTGCCATTGCGGTCAGAGTGTCCGAAATTTTCTGGAACATCTCGTCGTTATCCATACCTCCGCGATAAATCTGATTGAACACCTCGCCGTCCTTTATGAACATAATCCTGTTGGCGCAGGACGCCGCCTTTGTGGAGTGAGTAACCATCAAAATGGTCTGACCCTCCTCGTTAAAATCGCCGAACAGCTTTAAAAGAGCATCGGAAGCCTTTGAGTCAAGCGCACCGGTGGGCTCATCGGCCAATACAATCTGCGGATTTGTTATGAGAGCTCTTGCGACGGCGGCACGCTGTTTTTGTCCGCCCGAAACCTCATATGGAAACTTTGAGAGTATATCGGTAATTCCTAACTTTTCGGCAAGAGGTCTCAACCTCTTTGACATTTCATCGTACGGTTTGCCTGAAAGCACAAGAGGAAGGAAGATATTATCCTTTAAAGAGAATGTGTCCAAAAGATTAAAATCCTGAAATACAAATCCGAGATTATCGCGCCTAAACGCCGAAATTTCTCTCTCTCCTATTGCTGATAGACTTCTGCCGTTCAACAGCACCTCTCCGCTCGTAGGCTTATCAAGCGACGCCAAAATATTAAGCAAGGTTGTCTTACCGGAACCCGACTCTCCCATTATTGCAACATACTCGCCCTTTTCCACGGAGAAACTGACATTGGAAAGAGCTTGAACGTGCGCTCCGCCGAAACGGGTCGTATAAACCTTTTTCAAATTGTTTACTTCTAAAAGCGGCATAATAATTACCGTAGCCTTTCTGCTACAAATATTACACAAACAAACACGGTTAACCCTTGCTGTAGCCGTACAAGGCGTGACTGGAATTTCGTCTGTCTCAAAATCATAACCGAATAGCTTTTCTTTTTCGGCGTGATTTTACGTACCGAATGTATCCCTTTGTTTATTGCACGTTCAGTATATCAAAACGGAGAATCGCAAGCCATCGAAAAGGCTTACAATTCCCCTTTTAAACTTACATTTATGTAAGGTAGCGTTATTCCACACCGAGGCTGACGGTGTCAAGACAAAGTTTGACCGCAGTCCCCTTTCCCACCTCGGAGGTCACCGTAATTGTGTGAGAGAGCTTTGTAAGTATCTTTTTGCAGAGAAAAAGTCCTATTCCCGTAGATTTTTTATCCTCTCTGCCGTTAAATCCCGTAAAGCCCTTTTCAAAAATACGCGGTAAGTCCTCAGGTCTTATTCCGATACCGTTATCGGAAATGACAAGCGTTTTCGCAGTATTTTCATCCAAATAAATATTGATTTCACCCTCGGACGTATATTTCAACGCATTTGAAATAAGCTGTTCGATTACAAACGACAACCATTTTTCATCCGTCAACACCTTGCAATCAACATTGCCCACAACAATCTTTGTTTTTTTACGCAAAAACTGCTTTCTGTATTTTTTAACCGCCGCTCTGACTATTCCGCCTAAATCATAGCTTTTGATTTCGAGGTCGGAAGAGATACTGTCGGAACGGATGTACTGAAGCACCATTTCAACATATTGCTCTATTTTAAAAAGCTGCTCTTCAAGCTCGTCGTTTTCCGGAGAACAGTCTGTTTGCAGCAGCAGCCTCATAGCGGCTATGGGAGTTTTTATCTGATGCGCCCAGAGAGTAAAATAGTCCGCCGAATCGCTGTATTTGCGATTCATACGTGTTTCGGCATCAGTTTTAAGTGCGGACATCTTTTCGGCAATATCGGCAAGATCCTTTTTTATTGGGTCATTATAATCCGGCAATTTAAGAACGGCATACTCTGCGTCGTTTTTAATTTTTTCAAGTCTCTTATGCTTTTTGTATACCGAGGAAAATCGCAGAACAAATACAATCAAAAGAATTACGGCGGAGATGAGCGTCGCATACAGCACCGGCTCCGTTTCCACTCCGTAAAGCCAGAACACCGTATAAAATACCGCCGCTGCAAATACAAACGATAATACGGACAAGATATTGCCCGACGTATATTCGAAAAGTGCTTTAAACCAATCTTTCATAAAACCTACCTGACTATATAACCGAGACCCTTTTTGGTAACTATAAAGTCGCAAAGCCCGGCATCTTCAAGCTTTTTGCGAAGCCGCGTCATATTTACCGTGAGTGTGTTGTCGTCAATAAAGCTGTCGCTTTCCCAAAGCTTATCCATAATCATATCGCGCGGGACAACCTTGCCCGAATTCTCCATAAGCAGCTGCAAAATTTTAAACTCATTTTTCGTAAGTTCGGTTTTTTTGCCGTTAAAATCTATCGTCGCGTCATTGAGGTTGAGTATTGCACCGCCGTGTTCGATAACCGACGTTGCCCCCGAAAAAGAATACGTGCGGCGCATTACCGCCTGCACCTTTGCAGTGAGAACGCTCAAATCGAACGGTTTGGATATAAAATCGTCACCGCCCATATTAACAGCCATAACTATATTCATTTTGTCGCTTGCCGAGGAAATAAATATTATAGGCACATTTGAAAACTTGCGTATTTCGCCGCACCAGTAAAAGCCGTTAAAATACGGCAGAGATATATCAAGGAGTATAAGCTGCGGCGCAAACGACACTACCTGTTCGGTTATATTTTTAAAGTCAACAACAAAATCCGCATCATAATCCCATTTGCAAAGATGCTCTTTAAGGGTTCTCGCTATGACCTTATCGTCTTCAATTATAAGTATCTTTTGCATAGTTTCACCTTCGTATGTATTTTAACACGAATACGGCAACTTGTCGATATAAAACAAAAATCGGCGCGGTATAAGACGATACTGCCATATACTGCGCCGAAATAAGCGGTTAAATTATATCAGTCTGCTCTCTTATCGCCAAAGAAGAAGAGCGCAACGGTACCGGGGCCCGTATGTGAACCGATAACGGTGCCTATACTGTTGATTTCAACCTTGCCGTTGAGCTTTTTGAATTTTGCCTCAACAAGGTCGGCAACAGCTCTTGCGTCATCATAGCAGGCGGATTCGGAAATGTAGCACTTGCCGCTGTAATCAAGACCGCCGTCTGCGTGCTCGACCATACGGTTAACTATCTCTTCAATAACCTTTTTCTTACCGCGGTACTTTGTTCTCGGTATCAGCTTGCCGTTATTATCCATATTGAGGAGAGGACATATGTTAAGCATTGTGCCGAAAATCTGTGCAGTCTTTGTTATTCTGCCGCCGCGATAATAGCTTGTAAGGTCGGTAGAAAAGAACCAATGATGAACATTGAGCTTACGCTCCTCGGCAAAATCACGAACCTCTTCTATGCTCTTGCCGCTGTTTTTAAGCTCTGCCAAAGTGTCCATTAAAAGACCGTAGCCGGAGGAAGCGCCGAGAGAGTCTACTATATATATTTTTCTGTCGGGGTACTCTTCGAGGAGCTCGTCACGCGCAATGCAGGCGGAATTATATACGCCCGAAAGTCCGGATGAAAGAGAGACGTGAAGAATATCCTTGCCGTCCTTTAAGAACTCTGAAAAATACTCCTTAAACTGACCGACGTTGACCTGGGAAGTGGTAGGCTCGGCTCCGTCGGCTATTCTCTTGTAGAACTCGGCGAACGGCATTGATTTACCGAGGTCATCGGGATACTCCTTACCGTCCATATTGAAGTGAAAGCAAAC
>OGWY01003545.1_pt1 | contig 10293 bp, 7 predicted proteins | sample 1576121 | NCBI WGS metagenome assembly OGWY01 (sample SAMEA3541543, study PRJEB24748) | human gut metagenome | biome: human gut; feature: human-associated habitat; material: faeces | place: China | collected 2012 | reverse complement strand
CCACGTTCTTGGGAGCGGTGATGGTCTTGAAGTGGATGTTGAAGCCGTGTGCAAAGGCCAGAGCCTTGCCCTCGGTCATGTAGGGTGCGACCTGCTTGTTGTAGATGTCGGCGCACAGCTCATCGGGCACCAGCATCATGACGACGTCGCCCGCCTTGGCAGCCTCTTCGACTTCCATGACCTTGAAGTTGGCGTGGGTGGCGGCGAACTCGGAAGCCTTCTCCCAGTGTGCAGAGCCTTTGCGCAGGCCGACGACGACGTTGACGCCGCTCTCGGCCAGGTTCTCGGAATGGGCGTGGCCCTGGCTGCCGAAACCGATGACGGCAACGGTCTTGCCGTCCAGCACACCGAGGTTGCAGTCGGAATCGTAATATTTCTTGATGGCCATGGTAGTTGTTCTCCTTTTGCTTTTCTATAAAATTGAGTTTCAATAAAACAGCTTGATTCGTGGGTCTGTCTTCGTACAACCTCTGCGTCCATGCGAAGGCGAGACGGAGAGATCAATGGCACTTCGTTCCCGGCAGGGGCAGCTGCGCGTCGCGCACTTCCTGCGGGGGTTTCTGTATGTGCTGGTGCATCCCGCCGCGTTCCAGCGCGGTGACGCCGGTGCGGCACAGTTCGAGGATGGTGTAATCCGCGAACATCTTCAGGAAGGCATCGATCTTTTCGGGCTTGCCGATCAGTTCAAAGACCATGCTGTCCGGGGACAGGTCGATGATCTTGGCCTTGTAGATGCTGCCCACCTCCCGCAGCTCCGCGCGGTTGTGGACATCGGCGGCGACCTTGAGCAGCAGCAGCTCCCGCTCCAGTGCGTTCTCGTGGTTGAGCACGAAGACCTGGCGGGTGACTTCCAGCCGCTCGGTCTGGAGGATGAGCTGGTTCAGCTCCTTTTCGGTGCCGGACACCGCGACCGTGATGCGGCTGACGGTGGGATCGTTGGTGGCGGAAACGGTCAGGCTGTCGATGTTGAAGCCGCGGCGGCAGAACAGGTTGGACACACGGGCCAGAACACCGCTCTGGTTGTCCACCAGCAGGCTGATGACCCTGCGCTTGTTGGATTCCATATTGCTGTGCCCTCCTTATTCCATGATGATATCGTTGATGTCGCCGCCGCCGGGGATCATGGGCAGGACCTTTTCGTCCTTGTCGATGATGCACTCGATCCAGGTGGGGCCTTTGCGCTGGAGCGCCTCGGCAAATGCCTGCTGGAACTCCGGCAGGTTGGTGCAGCGGTAGCCCTTCAGGCCAAAGCCCTCGGCCAGCTTGACGAAGTCGGTGTGACGGTGGGGATCGGTCTGGCTGTAGCGCTTGCCGTAGAAGGTGGTCTGCCACTGGCGCACCATACCCAGCACGGAATTGTTGAAGATGACCGTGATGATGGGCAGGTCGTAGCTGACGGCGGTGCAGGCCTCGTTCAGGTTCATATGGAAGGAACCGTCACCGGTGAACATGACCACACGCTGGTCCCGGCCAAGGGCCATCTGGGCACCGATTGCGGCACCGTAGCCAAAGCCCATGGTGCCCAGGCCGCCGCTGGTGATGAAACCGCGGCTCTTGGCGTGGCGCAGGTACTGGGCCGCCCACATCTGGTGCTGGCCCACATCGGTGACGTATACGGCCTCCGGGCCGCACTGGTTGCACACCTCACCGATGACCTGATGGGGCATCAGGTGGGTGGAGTCGGACACCGGGTGGTAATCCTGTGCCTGCCACTCGTGGATCATCTTCATCCAGTCGGGGTGCTTTGCCTCTTTGATCTGCGGCAGCATGGCCTGCAGCACATAGGCGGCATCGCCCACGATGGACAGGTCCACTTCCACATTCTTGCCCAGCTCGCTGGGGTCGATGTCGATCTGGATGATGGTGGCATTCTTGGCAAAGGTCTTGGGTTTCAGCGCCACACGGTCCGAGAAGCGGGTACCCACCGCGATCAGCACGTCACAGTCGGCCACGGCCCGGTTGGAGGTGTAACAGCCGTGCAGACCCTGGATACCGTAGCTGCCGGCTTTGTCCATACAGTCCTTTGTGCTGACATAGGCCTCTGTTTCCTGCTTTGTCATCGGATAAAACGTAACCTTCGTTTCCTCGTGAAATACTTTTCTCTTCTCTTCGCCGTTCTGTCTGTAAAGGAAGCAGACGCCCGTATATACCTCATGGCTTCTTCCCGCAAGGGCGGAAAGCATTTCCACCGCTTCTTCTTCCGACTTCGGCTTTCCTAAAATCCTGCCGTCCAGCACCACGATGGTGTCCGCGCCGATTACCAGGGCTTCCTTGTCTGTTTCCCTAAAAACCGCCTCTGCCTTTTGCTCCGCCAAAGACTCCACCACCGCTTCCGGATGCGTATCTTTTATTTTTTCTTCCACATGGCTTACCCGCACCTCAAAAGGAATGCCTATCTGTGTAAGTAGCTCCTTTCTGCGCGGGGAAGCGCTTGCCAGTATGATTTTATTCATGGTGTGTTTCCGGAATAAACACCCTTGTTTCCCCTTCCTCAGGAGCCGCCTTTGCCAGCAAAACGGCTTCCTTACAGAATTCATCCTGGGAATTCAGAGCTTCCTTTCCTCTCCTGTCTACCTTTTCATAGCTGCCTTCCGGTGTAAGCACATGCGCCTTCATCGTATCCTTCAGCTCACAGTCTAAAATGTGATACAGTCTCTGGCGCAGCTCTTCTTTTTCCACCGGGAATAAGATTTCCACTCTTCTCTCTAAGTTACGGGGCATCCAGTCCGCACTGGAGCAGTAAAATTCGGGATTGCCAGCATTTTCAAAATAGAAAATACGGCTGTGTTCCAGGAAATTGCCTACGATGGAGCGGACGGAAATCGTCTCGCTGACGCCCGGAATGCCTACCTTTAAGCAGCAGATACCGCGCACAATCAGCTCTATCTTTACACCTGCAGCACTGGCTTCGTAAAGCGCCGCAATAATATCCGGATCGCATAAGGAATTCATCTTCGCAATGATATGGGCTTCCTTCCCCGCCCTGGCATTGTCACTTTCCCTGCCGATTAAATACAGGAATTTCTTTTTTAACCAGATGGGCGCCAGTGCCAGTTTGTTCCAGGAAAGCGGTTCGGAATAACCGGACAGCATGTTGAATACCGCCGTTGCATCCTCGCCGATGGCTTCGCTGCAGGTAAGCAGCCCCACGTCCGTATAGAGCTTGGCGGTGGCGTCGTTGTAGTTGCCGGTGCCAAGGTGCACATAACGGCGGATGCCGTCCTCTTCCCTGCGGACTACCAGGGTAATCTTGCTGTGGGTCTTTAAGCCCACAAGACCGTAAATAACGTGGCAGCCTGCCTTTTCCAGCATTCTTGCCCACACGATATTGTTTTCCTCGTCAAAACGCGCTTTTAATTCCACCAGAACGGAAACCTGCTTGCCGTTTTCCGCTGCTTCCGCCAGTGCCGCAATAATGGGGGAATTGCCGCTGACACGGTACAGGGTCTGTTTGATTGCCAGTACGTCCTTGTCCTTGGCTGCCTGCCTGATAAAATCCACTACCGGAGTAAAGCTCTGGTACGGATGATGCAGCAGGATGTCACCCTTACGGATGGCGGCGAAAATATCCTCGCCCGCCGGCAGCGCCGGATGTTGCTGGGGTGTGTATTTCTCTGCTTTTAAGTGTTCAAAGCCTTCCAGTCCGTACATCTTCATTAAGAAGGTAAGGTCCAGGGGACCGTCAATATTGTAAATATCGTCCTCGTCGATATGAAGCTCTTTCTTTAAGATTTTTACCAGACGCTTATCCATGCCGTCTTCTACTTCCAGACGGATGGCCTCACCCCACTGTCTCTTTTTCAACTGCTTCTCGATTTCCTTCAGCAGGTCTGCTGCCTCATCCTCGTCAATGGTGAGGTCGGCATTACGCATGATACGGAAGGGATGCACACAGACAATGGTATAGTTCAAAAACAGCTTTTCAATGTTGCGCTCGATGATTTCCTCTAATAAAATCACCTTTCTTGAGCCCTCATCCGCCGGCAGCTCCACAATACGGGGCAATACGCTGGGTACCTGCACCGTGGCAAATTCCAGTTCTCCGTCACCGTTTTTCTTGGTTACAAGGGCGCCTAAATTTAAGGACTTGTTGCGGATAAGCGGGAACGGCCGGGAGGAGTCCACCGCCATGGGGGTCAGCACCGGATAGACGTTCAGTTCAAAATAGGAGTCTACAAAAGCCGCTTCCTTTTCGTTTAACATTTCATGCTTTTTTATCACATGCAGGCCGTTGGTTTCCAAAAGCGGAAGCAGGGAACGGTTGTAGGTGGAATACTGCAGGTTTACCATTTCATGGATTTTGGGATTGAGGGCGGCAAGCTGCTCCCCCGCCGTCATTCCCGCAATGTCCTTCTTAGTATAACCCGCATGCACCATATCCTTTAAGGATGCCACACGAATCATGAAAAATTCATCCAGGTTGGATGCGGTAATGCTTAAAAATTTCAGTCTTTCAAACAGGGGAATGCTTTTGTCCCTTGCTTCGGAAAGCACTCTATGGTCAAACAACAGCCAGCTCAATTCCCGGTTGGTATAATAAGCCGGATTTTTAAATTCTTTTTTCTTATCTCCCATACGGATTTCCCTTTCTTTACAAACTGCGTTTCTGTTTTATGGTGGGCTGCACGTTAAACACTTCCTTGAAGAAAAACGCCCTGTCCGTAAACAGTCCCTTCTCTAAGCTGATGTCCTCTTTGGTATCCACGGTAAGCACCAGCTCCCTGTCTTTCAGCGCCACCTTGACGTTCTTGAATTTCTGCTTGTGGCTTCTGTCCAGACCGTTGGCGATCCTAAGAATGGCGGTCAGCTTTGCCACCGTCAGGTAAGACTGCATATCTAAGGAAGAATCCTTGCTCAGTTCATCATAATATAAAAAGTCATCATGGTTAAACCGGACAATGTAGGCAACCATTTCCCTCTCCTTGTGGGAAAGTCCGATGATTTCCGTCGCCATGATAATCTGGTAGGAACACTCCCCGACGTTTATCATGCTGATGTATTTTCCGCAGTCATGTAAGAGTGCCGCAAGCTGCAGGTAAAGACGCTCCCGCTTGCCGAGACCGTGCAGTTTTTTCGTGTTGTCGAAAATGTTCATAGTAAGGCTTTCCAGCGTCTCCGCACGCTTCCGGCTTCCCATGTAGCGCTTGCTTATCTGCAGTGCGCAGTCTAAAATATCCTTTTCAAAGTCGTGGCCGTTTACCACAAGCTTCTGCTTCTGTCCGTATTCATAGGCAATACCGTCGCACAATGTAGCGCCTGGCACCCATATCTGTTCCGCGCCCGTCATGATTAAAATACGGTTCACCAGAATAGCGGAAATAAACATAAGTCCCGCATTTTCTTCGGAAATACCTAATTTTGCAGCAATTTCCGCCGTGCTTCTTTCCCGCAGGTTCTGTACAAAGGTGCCGCACTGCGCCGCCGATACATAGCCGGGAGCCTCCGTACTGAAGAGTCCGTTTTTCAGCCACGGGGACAGGTAATCGTCCACCAAAATAATATTGGAAATATTTTTATCCTTTAAGTACAGCTTATACAGGACGGACAACTGGGCATCGTCCAGTTCCTCAATAAGCTCCTCCATACGGGAAGGGCTGGTATTGATATGTCCCAGGCGCTCCCGCAGCCGGAGCACGCCGAGCTTCAGGTTCTGGGTGGTGTTTAATACCCCTTTGTCAAACAAAGAAAGCTGGATGCTGCCGCCGCCGATGTCTAAAAAAAGGGTGCCCTTATCAAGCAGTCTGTCAAAGGCTTCTCCCTTGGCTGCCACGGATTTGTAGTTTAAGAAACGCTGTTCCGAGTTACTTAATACCTCAATCCGGATGCCGGTGGTCTGGGCTATCTGCTCGATGACAATATCCCGGTTCTCCATTTCCCTAATGGCGCTGGTGCCGTATGCTTTGTAGGCATCCACCTTATAGCCGGTTAAAATATCCTTGTATTCCTTCAGTACCCGGCAGAGTTCATCCACTTTTTCCGTGCTCAGCTTTCCTGCGGAATAGGTCTCGCTTCCCAGGTCCAGCTTATGGCGGATATGGTCAATCTCCCGCATGCCGTTTTTTTCGGTAAATTCAAAGATTTTCATGGAAAGCTCATAGGAGCCTACGTCAATGGCTGCAAATACTTTCATGCATCCTCCCCCTTTCCCAAAAGGTAATCAATAAACTGCTGCGCCGTGCGTCCCGACAGACCGCCGTGGGAAAGCTCCCACTTGTTCGCCTCTGCTAAAAGCAGGCTTTCATCCATTATAATGCCGTATCTGTCCGCCAGTGTGGTGACAATTTCCTGGAACTGCCGTTTGTCCGGTGCACCGAAATAGATGGTCACGCCGAAACGGGAAGATAAGGACAGCTTTTCCGCCACGGTATCGCCCCGGTGCAGATCGTCCTCCCTCTCCTCTTTGTCGGTAAATTTCTCCCGCACAAGATGTCTGCGGTTGGATGTGGCGTAAATCAGCACATTGTCCGGCTTCTTTTCCAATCCGCCCTCAATAACGGCTTTCAGATATTTATATTCGATTTCAAATTCTTCAAAGCTCAAATCATCCATGTAGATGATAAATTTATAATTCCGGTTTTTAATCTGGGCAATTACATCGTTCAAATCCTGAAACTGATGCTTGTATACCTCAATAATACGAAGCCCGCGGTCATAATATTCGTTCACAATGCCCTTGATGCTTGTGGATTTGCCGGTGCCCGCATCGCCGTATAAAAGGCAGTTGTTGGCTTTTCTTCCGTTTACAAACGCTTCCGTGTTTTCCACTAACTTTGCCTTGGCAAGCTCATACCCCACAAGGTCGGACAGCTTCACATGGGCAATGTTTAAAATGGGAACAATCTGCACGCCGTTTTCGTCATGCTCCACACGGAATGCCTTGTGCAGACCGAATTTGCCTACACCGTATTCTTTGTAAAATTCCGTCAGGGTGTCCTTCATTTCCTCCGCGGTATGGTCGTTGCAGAACTTCTCCGCCAGCTCGCAGATCCGGCTGCAGATGCGCTTGTTGTAGACCTTGCTCTCCTCGCTGGAGGCTTCGTAGTCCGTAAGCAGGCCATATTCCAGTACATTTAATGCCTCCATAACCGGTGTAAAATCAAAATCGTACAGTTCCTTGAAAATCAGGATATCATGCAGCACCGCCTTATTTATGGTGCCCTCCACTTTTCCTCTGATTTCGCACGCCTTGCTGTAGCTGTTTTCGTTGTTTACCAGTAAATTGGTCAGATAACAGTGCCAGAGGTTGCCGTGAAACCCGTAAGTCCCCGCAAGGTCTAACAGCTTATGGATGTCCTCGTAAAAAAGCGCCGCCAGATCCTCTTTATTATAGTAAGCATCATTGTAATGGGTCATGAGAAATGCCATGTCATGCAAAAGCCCGCCGTCCTCAAATTCCCTGTATACGATAAGTTCCTGTTCCCGCATATGTTTAACCTGCCTTGTTCTTAGTAATTCCCCAAAATCTTCATGCTTCTGGTTTCTTCTCTGAGTCCCCGCAGCGCATTCATCACGGCGCTGTCCGTCAGGTTGCCCTCGAAATCCACAAAGAAGCGGTATTCCCAGTTTCTGTCCTCAATGGGACGGCTTTCAATCTTGGTCATATTTAAGTTGTTGAAAATCACATGGGAAAGGGCATGGTACAGGGAGCCGCTCTTGTGTGGCAGCTCAAAGCAGATGCTCACCTTCTTTGCATTCTTACAGTAAATCTTGCGGTTGGATAAAATCACAAACCGCGTAGAGTTTGTTTCCGACTGGTTGATACTCTTTTCCAGTATGTTAAGACCGTATGCCTCCGCCGCATGCTCTCCGGCAATGGCTGCCTCCGTGATATTCTTTTCGTCCGCTACCTTTTTTGCCGCAAACGCGTTGTTTTTCATGCTGATCTGCTGCCAGTCGTACTGCTGTAGGTAGCGTGCGCACTGCATTAAGGACTGGGGATGGGAATACACCGTGCGGATGGTGTCCTTGGTCGCTCCCTCGCATGCCATCAGGCAATGCTCTATCTTAATAATCTGTTCGCCCACAATGTAGTTTTCGTATTCTACTAAAAGGTCATAAATTTCATTGACAATGCCCGCCGTGGAGTTTTCAATGGGAAGCACCGCATAGTCGGCTCTGCCCTCTTCCAGTGCGTTCATGGCATCCCGGAAGCTTTCCACATGAAAGGCATCTGCTTTTTTTCCGAAGAAACGGATGCACGCCTCCTGGGAATAGGAGCCCTCGCTTCCCTGAAAGACCACATGCATGTTTTCCGTAGGAAGAGACTCCACCATATCAAAAGGAAGCCTTAACTGATTTTTCCCTTCCGCCAGCATCTTGTACTGCAGCTTGCGGCTCATGGACATAATCTGTTCAAACAGCTCTTCCACACCCTGTCTGTTTCAGGGATCCTTTACCAGTTCCTTTACTTTTGCTATCTTTTCCGCTTCCCTTGCGGTATCTAAAACCTGCTTTCCGGCTTCTATTTTATATTCGGCAACGCCTGCGCAGATTTTCATGCGCCTCTCGTACAGAGAAACAATCTGCTCATCAATTTCATCCAGACTCTTTCGTAATTCCGCTAACTCCAAAGTGGCACCTCTTTTTCCTTGATTTTACACTCTATCTTATACCAAAACCCCCTTGATAGCAAGTAAAATTAAGTCTATAATGAGGTTAAAATCTGTGAGAAAAGGATACTTTTATGAACGCAAAAGCAAAAAAAATTTTAATCGGCAGCCTTTTAGTTCTGCTCCTCGGACTCCTCATCTTTTTATATATTTTAAGCAACCACATTGCCCCCGTTCCCGAAGGCACCGTGGGCAACAGTGCCGGCAATCTTTACAACGGCGGCATGTTCTGTGAATACAACGGAAAGGTCTATTTTGCCAACCCCTACGATGGCAATGCCATGTATGTGATGGACACGGACGGCAGCCATATGAAGAAGCTGATTGCCACCAGTGTTTCCAACATCTGTGCCGGCGGCAAATATCTTTTTTACTTCCAGAATACTTCTTCCGGCACCGCAGGTCTGGGCTACCTTTTTTCCTCCCATTCCTTATGCCGTGCGCAGTTAAACGGCAGGCACATTACCAGCCTTTCCAAAGAGGTCATTTACAACATGCAGCTTATTGACAACTATTTGTATTACCAGTGCGCAGGCACGGACGGTCCCCGGTTTTACCGTCAGAAAATCAGTGCCAGGGAGCCGGAACTTTTAGAACGCATCAGCGCCGATTTCTCCTGCGCCCTTCCGGACGGCACCGTTTATTATGCGGGCAACAACACCAACCATTACCTGTACCGTTACGACACCCATTCCGGCAGTACTTCCGCCGCCTGGCAGGGAGACCTCTGGTACCCGGTTTACGACAACGGCTATATCTACTATCTGGATGTGGCAAACAACTACCGCCTCTGCCGTTATTCTCTTTCCGCTGATGAAATTGAGGTCCTTACAAACGACCGTGTGGACTGCTTCAACCTCACCGGCAATTATGTTTACTACCAGAAAAACTCTGTGGAAAATCCCGCTCTTATCCGTATGCAGAAGGACGGAAGCAATCCCGTTATTTTAATGGACGGCAATTATACCCACATAAGTGTTGCCGGTGATTATGTTTATTTTGCCGCCTTTGAAAACGGCTATCCCCTTTACCGGGTTGCCGACGGCTACGATTACCCGGAAGTTTTCCAGGCAGCCTCCGATGCCGCCTTTGAGGCGCAGAAATAAGCAGCTCTGCATGGTCTTCCGAAAACATGCTATCCTGAAATAAAAAAGAACCGGAGTTCCGGCAACAGGTCCAACCTTCTGGATATCTGCTACCGGCTCCGGTTCTTTTTATTGCTTTTCTGTTGTTTGTTTATCTGCTGTTTTCTGTTACCTCTTTGCTGCCGTTTCCGTTCCGGTTTACTGCTTCTTATACAGAATTCTGATAGAGTTCAGGATACAAAGCATTGCCACACCGGTATCGGCGAATACTGCCAGCCACATGGAGGCAATGCCTGCCAGACCGAGTATCATAATCAGTGCCTTTACCGCCAGGGCAAAGATAACATTTTCCTTGGAAATACGTCCTGTGAACCTGGCAATCCTGATAGCGGCAGGAATGCTGTCCATATCGGAATTTAAGAATACCACATCCGCAGCTTCCATAGCGGCGTCCGCACCGCTTCCCATTGCAGCACCCACATCGGCGCCTGCCAGTACGGGAGCATCATTGATACCGTCGCCGACAAACATAACGGCACCCTTTTCTTCACGGATTTCATTTAACTTGCTTAACTTGTTTTCGGGAAGCAGCTTGCCAT
>OGWY01003544.1_pt1 | contig 10294 bp, 6 predicted proteins | sample 1576121 | NCBI WGS metagenome assembly OGWY01 (sample SAMEA3541543, study PRJEB24748) | human gut metagenome | biome: human gut; feature: human-associated habitat; material: faeces | place: China | collected 2012 | reverse complement strand
GCCAGGATCAACCTCTCATAATAAAAATTTGTCCAGTCAGGATTATGCCTTTTCCGTTGATGTCGGCTTTATAGAAGGCGTCGGCTTCCGGGCGTACCTGGAAGATGATAGCGTTGATCCCGCATTTTTGCAGATAGTTGAGCTTGCGGATAAAGTCTTTCCGCATTTGTGCGGGTGTCATATCCTTATATTCTCCCTGGAAAGCTGTCTGTATCCAAGCTCCGCGAAATTCTCGTTTCGCTTCTTTTCCAGTCGGTTGCTGCGGTATTTGTTGTGTCGTCTTACAGGATGTTACTGCTCCAAGCAACAAGATCAGTAACAGACGGAGGTGTTTTGCCATCATGAAGTCTGTGATTTGAGATTCTTTTGTTTGTTGTCTTATATACTTTGTACAAGCCGACACAAAGATAGCAAAAGTTTAAAAGTCTCTATCGTTTTTTATGTTATAAACAATGGTTTTGGAAATAATGCTGGATAAAAACTTGTTTGAAAAAGCATTTTTGAAAAGATATAAATCAATATAGAAACCAGAGGTGAAAGATAATCTTGCTACTTTTACCGTCGGAATCTTAAAAAGAACAGATCATGAGAAAACCTCTGTTTAAAACATTGCTTTGCCTTTCGTTGTTGGTCCCTTTTACGGGAAATGGGCAAGATAAAAATGCACTTGAGGCCGGTTTTATGAATCCGGCTGAAAAGGTACAAACTTCCGTTTATTGGTATTGGATCTCCGGGAATATCTCGGAAGAAGGAGTGAAGAAGGACCTGTATTCGATGAAAGAAGCTGGGATCAACCGGGCTTTTATCGGGAATATCGGCTTGGAAGGGATTCATACGCCCTATAAGACCGTTCCGTTTTATAGTGAAGAATGGTGGAAGATATTGCATGCAGCCCTTAAAACAGCGACGGGGTTAGGGATAGAGATCGGTATCTTTAATTCACCCGGATGGAGCCAGTCGGGCGGTCCGTGGGTGAAACCGGAGCAGGCGATGCGTTATCTGGCATCGGTAAAGGCGGAAGTCAGTGGAGGAAAACAGGTAGAAGTGGTTTTGGCGAAACCCGATAAAGACTTTCAGGATGTGAGGGTGATCGCTTTTCCCTCTGTCGAAAAGAAAGCGACCCGGTTGTCGGCGGCAAATGCAAAAGTGACATCTGCTATGTCTTTGCAAAACCTGAACAGCCTGATTGACGGAGATAAGGAGACTGCCGTGCTTTTTACGGAAAAAAGCGAAAAGCCGGTGGCGATTGATTTCAGGACGGACCAACCGTTTACTTTACGCAGTTTGCAAATCTTCCCTGCCCGTCAGCCGATTCAAACCAATGCCCGTTTATTAGTAAAAGAGAACGGAGGCTATCGGATGCTGTCCGAATTTAAGATCGACCGTTTCAATGCGAATTTGAATGTCGGCTTCGATCCGTATGCTCCGGTTGTTATCTCTGTCCCGGAGACGACGGCAAGCGAGTTCCGGTTGGAACTGGCTAACACGGCATCTGGTATGGGATTGGGAGAGGTGGAATTCTTGTCCCTTCCTGCTGTGGAACGTTATCCCGAAAAGACATTAGCCAAGATGTTTCAGACTCCGCTTCCTTATTGGCATGAATACCAGTGGCCGGTACAACCGGAAGTGGGTGATCCCTCTCTGGTTATCGATCCGGGGAAAGTATTGGATATTTCTGCTTTCTTGCAAGGAGACCGCCTTGTCTGGAAAGCTCCGGCGGGAGAATGGACGATCCTGCGTACCGGTATGCTCCCGACGGGCGTGACGAACAGCCCGGCTGATCCCGAAGCGACCGGACTGGAGATAGATAAGATGAGCCGCAAACATGTAGAAGCGCATTTCGAGGCTTTCATGGGTGAAATCTACCGTCGTATTCCGGCTGAAGACCGTGCTTGTTGGAAAGTAGTCGTACAAGATAGTTACGAAACGGGCGGACAAAACTTTACCGACGATTTCTTGTCGGAATTCCAGGCGCGTTACGGCTATGACCCGTTACCGTTTCTTCCCGCTTATGAAGGATATGTGGTCGGGAGCGAGGATCGTTCCGACCGTTTCCTTTGGGATTTGCGCCGTCTGATCGCAGATAAGGTCGCATACGATTATGTTGGCGGCTTACGGGAGGTGTGCCATAAATATGGCTTGACGACCTGGTTGGAAAACTACGGGCACTGGGGGTTCCCCGGTGAGTTCCTGCAATATGGCGGACAATCGGACGAGATAGGAGGAGAGTTCTGGAGTTTTGGCGATTTGGGGAATATCGAGAACCGTGCCGCCTCTTCCTGTGGACATATCTATGGAAAGCAGAAGATTTCGGCCGAATCGTTCACCAGCGGAGGGACGCCTTTCAGCTGTTATCCTGCCATGATGAAACAGCGTGGCGACCGTTTCTTTACGGAAGGAATCAATAATACGTTGTTGCATGTCTATATCTCGCAGCCTTCGGAAGAACGGGAGCCGGGGATGAACGCCTGGTTCAGCAGCGAATTCAACCGGCTGAACACTTGGTATCCGCAGATGGATTTGTTTACATCCTATCTGAAACGAGTCAACTATATGTTGCAACAAGGCTTGAATATTGCCGATGTCGCTTATTTCATCGGCGAAGATGCTCCCAAGATGACCGGTATCGTAGACCCTGAACTGCTGAAAGGCTACCAGTTCGATTATATCAATGCCGAGGTGATCGAGCGCGACCTCTTTGTCAAGGACGGTTTACTGACGTTGCCTCACGGCACTCAATACCGGATACTGGTACTTCCGAAGCTTGAAACCATGCGTCCCGAACTGCTTGCCAAGATCAAGAAACTGATCGAAGACGGCGCAGTTGTCTTAGGTCCGGCTCCGAAACGTTCGCCGAGTGGAGAATCATTCCCGACGGCTGACAGGCAGGTTGAAAAGTTGGCCGGCGAATTATGGTCAGGTCTGGACGGGAGAAGTGTGAAGGCTGTCAAAAGAGGAAAGGGCGAATTGCTGTTCGGTATGACAATGGAGGAGGCCTTGAAGTATATCGGTTGTGTGCCGGATTGCGGATTGCCGGCAGATGCTCCGGTTCTCTATGGACATCGTTCTGCCGGAGATGCCGATATCTATTTTATCTCCAACCAGAAAGACGAGATGATTGAGATCCGTCCGGAATTTCGTATCCGTTCAAGGCAACCGGAATTGTGGGATGCGACAACAGGCCGTATTCGTACGCTTCCGGCCTATGAGGAGACAGCTGCGGGGACAGTCGTTCCATTGAAGTTGTATCCTTATGAGAGTGCTTTCGTCGTGTTCCGTCGGCCGGCCACAAAAGCAGAGGGGACAGGGTTACAACTAAACTATCCGGTTCTGCAGACGCTCGTCCGCCTGGATGCTCCCTGGAAAGTGTCCTTTGAGGAAAAGAGAAGAGGCCCCGCAAGCCAGACCTTTGCCCGCCTGGAAGATATCAGTAAGAACGAGAACCCCGATATCCGCTATTATTCCGGTACGATTTGGTACGAAACGGAATTTAAGTTGAAAAAGAAGCCTGAGGGCGAATTGTATCTGAATCTGAACGATGTCGGTGTGATGGCAAAAGTGAAGATCAACGGTCAGTATGCCGGTGGTGTCTGGACGGCTCCCTACCGGGTAAATGTCACGGATTTGGTTCGTAAAGGAAAGAATAAAGTCGAGATAGAGGTCGTTACCACTTGGATGAACCGTTTGATCGGCGACAGCGGTTTGCCGGAATCCGAACGGAAAACCTGGACACCCTGCAATAGCTGGAAACCAACCGATATGTTGCAGAAATCCGGCTTGGTCGGCCCCGTTTGTATAGAATGTGTAAATTGATTGTTTCCGAATGTGAATGTCAGTCGTTTACTTGGCAAAACGGCAATCCTTTTTTACCTTTGCGTTGTTTATATTGGGTACGGATTACACAGATGTGTAATCCGTGTCTATATGTCAGGCTGATAAATCATCATTATGTCCGAAAACAATTCTATATTCATCAAAGGAGCTCGAATCAATAACCTGAAAAATATCGATGTCGAGATCCCCAGAGATAAACTGGTCGTTATAACCGGCCTTTCCGGTAGTGGAAAATCATCATTGGCATTTGATACGTTGTATGCGGAGGGGCAGCGCCGCTATGTGGAGAGCCTTTCGGCCTATGCCCGTCAGTTCTTGGGGCGTATGAGCAAGCCGGAATGTGACTATATCAAAGGTATTCCCCCTGCCATTGCCATCGAACAAAAGGTGAACACCCGTAACCCACGTTCGACGGTGGGAACCTCTACGGAGATATACGAATACCTTCGGCTCCTGTATGCCCGTATCGGGAAAACCATCTCTCCCGTGTCGGGGAAGGAGGTGAAGAAACATCAGGTGAGCGATATCGTGAAAGAAGTTTTGGGTTATCCCGCCGGGACTCGTTTTGCCGTATACGCCCCTGTCGTCCTGCCGGATGGGCGCAGTATCAAGGAACAATTGGAAATCCTGCAAAAAGAAGGTTACACCCGTTTGTCTATCAATGAGACCGTTTACCGTATCGGTGAAGTATTGGCGGATGACGCATTGCTTTCCTACCCGGTGATCGAACTGTTGATAGACCGTCTGGTCGTATCGGATGACAAGACATTGAAAAGCCGTCTTGCTGATTCTGCCGAAACGGCATTTTTTGAAGGGCACGATACCTGTATCATCCGTATCTACACATCCGAAGGAACGGTTGTAAAAGAATATTCCAAGAAATTCGAGGCCGATGGTATGGTGTTCGAGGAACCGACCGATATGATGTTCAGTTTTAATAACCCGTTAGGCGCCTGCCCGACTTGCGAAGGTTTCGGGAAGGTGCTCGGTATCGATGAAAATCTGGTCGTGCCGGATAAAAGCTTGTCTGTTTTCCAGGGAGCGGTAGTCTGCTGGAAAGGCGATGTGATGGGAGAATGGCTGAAAGAGTTTATAGTGAAGAGCGAGAAATATAACTTCCCGATCCATCGTCCTTATTACGATCTGACGCAAAAGGAGAAAGACTTGCTTTGGCACGGTGCCCGCGGACTGCACGGCATCGATGACTTTTTTAAATTTGTGGAAGAGAACCTGTATAAGATACAGTACCGTGTGATGTTAGCGCGTTATCGTGGAAAGACCGTTTGCCCGACTTGCAAAGGGTCCCGTCTGCGTCCCGAAGCCCTTTATGTAAAGGTAGGGGGAAAGGATATTGCGGAACTGGTTACCCTTCCGATCACGGAAGCAAAAGCCTTTTTCGATCACCTTCAACTTGACGAGAACGAGGCATCCATTGCCAAACGTTTGCTGACGGAGATCGCTAACCGCCTGCAATTCCTGTTGGATGTGGGGTTGGGTTATCTGACGCTTGACCGCCTGTCTTCCTCTCTTTCCGGAGGAGAAAGCCAGCGTATCAATTTGGCGACCTCTTTGGGGAGTAGCTTGGTCGGGTCTCTTTATATATTGGACGAGCCGAGTATCGGGCTCCATTCTCGTGATACCGATTTGCTGATCAAGGTGCTCCGGCAATTGCAAGCATTAGGTAATACGGTTGTTGTGGTGGAGCATGACGAAGAGATTATCCGTGCGGCCGATTACATTATCGACATCGGTCCGAAGGCCGGTCGCCTGGGTGGGGAAGTGGTCTATCAGGGTGATGTGGACGATTTGAAAACCAGTAGCAACAGCTATACCGTCCGGTATCTGACGGGAGAGGACCAGATAGAAGTGCCCCTTTATCGTCGTCCCTGGAATAATTATATCGAGGTGAAAGGTGCCCGTAAAAACAATTTGAAAGGGATTGATGTGAAGTTCCCTTTGAATGTGATGACAGTCGTAACAGGTGTCAGCGGTTCGGGTAAAAGTTCGCTCGTGCGTGATATTTTCTACGAAGGTGTCAAGCATTATTTAGACGAGGCTGCCCGCTTGATGGTTGACTGTTCCGGCTTGGAAGGCGATATGCACATGATCAAAAGTATCGAGTTTGTCGACCAGAACTCCATCGGAAAGAGTTCCCGTTCCAACCCGGTGACCTATATCGGGGCCTATGATGAGATCCGTAAACTTTACGGTGAGCAGCCTTTGGCTAAGCAGATGGGCTATTCGGCTGCCTATTTCTCCTTTAATAAGGAAGGCGGGCGATGTGAAGAATGTAAAGGAGAAGGCAGGATCACGGTCGAGATGCAGTTCATGGCCGATATCACCCTCGAATGCGAAACCTGCCACGGCAAGCGCTTCAAACAGGATGTGCTCGATGTCGAATATCACGGTGCGAGTATCTATGATATGCTGGAAATGACCGTGAACCAGGCGATTGAGTTCTTTGGACAATATCCGGGATCACAGGAAAAGAAGATTGTCAAAAAGTTGAAACCCCTCCAGGATGTTGGGTTGGGGTATATTAAACTCGGACAGACTTCATCCACTTTGTCCGGTGGTGAAAATCAGCGTGTGAAACTTGCTTACTATTTGGGTCAAGAGAAGCAGGAACCGACACTTTTCGTCTTTGACGAGCCGACGACTGGCCTGCATTTCCATGATATCAAGACGTTGCTAAAGGCTTTCAATGCCCTGATCGATAAAGGTCATACGGTTGTCATTATCGAACATAACATGGATGTGATCAAATGTGCCGACTATCTGGTAGATCTCGGCCCCGAAGGTGGGAATGCCGGAGGAAATCTGGTTTGCACCGGAACGCCGGAGGAGGTGGCCATGTGCGAGGCATCTTATACGGGAAAATATTTAAAGGATAAACTCTGATAAAATGGAGAGGCGCGTTAGTAAAACACGTCTGTCACGATAATTCGAGGAAGGTGTGCCAATTTGATATCACTGGACGCAGATGACGCAGAATACACAGATAGACGTAGGTTTATTTTGCTGATAATTAATAATATCTGCGTTGATCTGCGCTCGTCTTCGTTGTTTGTGTCCCATGAATACCGATATTTGACACACCTTTCTCAAACTATGTCTGAATTAGTGAGCAGGATTTTGTTTCGACTATTTTATTTTTTGCTCTTTTCCTGCTCTGCAACCTGATGAACGCGGTCGGCAACATATTCTACTTTGTCCAAGCCTGCGTCTTTCAGGTTCATCGCTTCTTCTTTTGCCTTTGAAGCGAGGTGGTGGAGGTTTGAGTGGAGGCAACGGAATTTTCCATCATCTTCCATTTTGCGGAGTACATAACCTGTGACAACTCCGACTACCATACCGATTAATAAATCTTTCATACCATTACGTTTTTAAATGATTACTACTTTAGTTTTGTTTATTCAAAACAAGAGGTAAATCCGTATTGTTTCGGTTTTTAAAGTATTTATAGGTATTGCGGGAAAATATACGGCAACCCGTTTCTTTCCGCTGAAAGAGGATTGCCGTATAAAAGTTAGGAATAAGGTCTTGGTGATTTCTTCACGTCTTCAAAATAAGTAATATAAGTGTGTGTTTCTCTTTTTTACAGACAAAGGTAGAAGGGGGATGTTACAAAATTGTTACAGTGGGTGTACAGTCTCGTTAAAATGTTTTACTAAAATAAAGGACTGCTATTGCAGGGTCATTGAAATACTGTATTTTTGTGGGTATAACAATCAAATAAATCAAGACAATATGGCTCAGTACAAACGTATCCTGTTGAAATTAAGCGGAGAATCGCTTATGGGAGGTAAACAATATGGTATAGACGAAGTTCGTCTGAACGAATATGCGACGCAGATCAAGGAAATTGCCGAAATGGGTGTCCAGATTGGAATTGTGATTGGTGGCGGCAACATCTTTCGCGGCCTGAGCGGGGCTTCCAAAGGCTTCGACCGTGTGAAAGGCGACCAGATGGGGATGCTGGCAACGGTCATCAACAGTCTGGCCTTGAGTTCTGCCCTCGTCGCTCAGGGCGTGAAAGCCAAAGTGCTGACTGCTATCCGTATGGAACCGATCGGCGAGTTTTATAACAAATGGCGTGCGATCGAATTGCTTGAACAGGGCCATGTTGTGATTATGTCGGGCGGTACTGGCAATCCGTTTTTTACGACTGACACAGGTTCTTCCCTGCGTGGTATCGAGATCGAAGCGGATGTGATGCTGAAAGGAACCCGTGTAGATGGTATCTATACTGCCGATCCGGAAAAGGATCCGACTGCTACCAAGTTCTCGGACATCACCTACGACGAAATCTATACGCGCGGCCTCAAGGTGATGGACCTGACAGCCACCACGATGTGTAAGGAAAACAATCTTCCGATCATCGTCTTCGACATGGACACCAACGGTAATCTGAAAAAGGTGATGAGCGGTGAAAACATCGGAACGCTGGTGCATAATTAATGCTGAAATGAATAACAAACGTATAGGGGTGCTTGCGAGTGCCCTGGTGGGTTGTATCTTCACCTTGAGTGCGCAAGACCTGACAATGAAAATAACGAAGAGATACCTCAATCTGCCGGTTTCGCATCAGGTAGACCGGGCTCTGATGACATTTGATGTGGGAGGGCGGCAAGAGCGGGTGTTTGAGATTCGTTTGGCCTCGGGAAAACCGGACTATTGGGTGTTTTGCGATATGTCTGCCTTGAAGAACAAAGAGATAAAAATATCTTATACTGGGAATAAAACAGGTATAAACAAGATTTATCAAGCAGATGAAATAACCGGGCAAGATAGCTTGTATAAAGAAACCAACCGTCCGCAAATCCACTATACTCAACGTAGAGGATGGAACAACGATCCTAATGGATTGCTGTATTATGACGGTGAATATCACTTGTTCTACCAACATAATCCGTATGAACGCGGCTGGGGGAATATGCATTGGGGGCATGCAGTAAGCAATGATTTGATACATTGGGAAGAGCTACCGATCGCCCTGTATCCCGACGAACACGGTACGGTGTTTTCCGGTTCGGCAGTGATCGACTATGACAATACTTCCGGCTTCGGAAAGAATGGTATTCCGGCGATGGTGGCTATTTATACAGCTGACAACCCGGAAAAGCAGGTGCAATGTATAGCCTATAGCCTGGATAAAGGACGCACTTGGACAAAATATAAGGGCAATCCGGTGATCGATTCTAAGGCCAAATGGAACAGTAAGGATACTCGCGATCCGAAAGTCTTTTGGCATAAACCATCAGGTAAATGGGTCATGGTGCTGAATGAGCGCGATGGACATTCCATATACAACTCTGACAGCTTGAAAGACTGGACGTTTGAAAGCCATATTACCGGTTTTTGGGAGTGCCCTGAATTGTTCGAACTCCCTGTCGATGGGAATAAGGACAATACTAAATGGGTGATGTATGGTGCTTCCGGGACTTATATGTTGGGTGTGTTTGACGGAAAGAAATTTACACCTGAATCCGGCAAATATTACTATTCGACCGGTTCTATCTATGCTGCCCAGACGTTTACGAATATACCTGAGTCGGATGGCCGTCGTATTCAGATCGGTTGGGGGCGTATCTCTCATCCGGGAATGCCTTTTAACGGGATGATGTTATTCCCGACGGAGTTGTCTTTGAGAACGACGAAAGACGGCATTCGCCTGTTTAGTAAACCGATCGACGAACTTGACCGCTTGCAGACCTCAGTCGGAAAGTGGAGAGCGCTGACGGCAGATAAAGCTGATGAACTGCTTCGGCAGTATAAGGATGCAAGTACATTGCGTATCCGTACAACCCTCAAATTGTCTCATGCCACGAATGCCGGCCTGAACCTGTTCGGGCAGTCATTACTGGATTACGATATGAATTACAATCGGATCAATGGTGTGTTTTATTCGCCCGAGGACATGACAAGCATGGAAATCGCGGCCGATATTATCTTGGATAAAACTTCTATTGAAGTTTATATTGATGATGGGGCTTATTCTTATTCGATGGAGCGTCGGCCGGACTTGAAAAACAGGGAAGGATTCCATTTTTTTGGAAATAATATCGAAGTAAAAGAAATGGAAGTATACACGTTCCGATCCATCTGGGAGTAATTTAGAAAATATAAAATAAGTAAATTAATGAAAGATAGTAAACCTGTTGTTGTCGGTATAGGCGAACTCCTTTGGGATGTGTTGCCAACGGGGAAGCGTGCCGGAGGCGCTCCGATCAATTTTGTATACCATGCTACCCAATTGGGGGCCGAAGGATATGCGGTCAGCGCGGTCGGGAATGACGTGTTTGGGACGGAGATCGTCCAGGAGTTGGATAAGAACGGTATCTGCCATTTGCTGGGGACAGTCGAATATCCTACCGGAAGCGTGATGGTGGAGTTGAAAGACGGTATCCCGACCTATACGATTATAGAAGGTGTTGCCTGGGATCATATACCTTTGACT
>OGWY01003540.1_pt1 | contig 10298 bp, 8 predicted proteins | sample 1576121 | NCBI WGS metagenome assembly OGWY01 (sample SAMEA3541543, study PRJEB24748) | human gut metagenome | biome: human gut; feature: human-associated habitat; material: faeces | place: China | collected 2012 | reverse complement strand
TCCATTCAGCAAGCGTGTACTAATAGGTCGAGGGCTTGACCACAATTCGCTTGAGACTTTTAAGTCAACGAAAAAATGTTAGCAGTGATTATTCAGTTTTGAAGGCACGTCCTTCTAAAAATACTGGACAGATACACAGAAATGTGTTATACTGATTCAGTCAGATCGGTCGGTGTCGATGACGGTAAGGTTCCACCTGTTCCCATTCCGAACACAGAAGTTAAGCTTACTTGTGCCGAAGATAGTTAGCTGGAAACGGCTTGTGAAAATAGGTAGTCGCCGACTTAACAAAGAGCTCTGAGATGAAAGTCTCAGGGCTTTTTTGTTGCGCTATATATGCCAAGGGGTTGCAGAACAGGGAAAAAGTTGGTATCCTCAAAGCAGGAAGGGGTGAGAATATGCGTTCGGACAGAACCCGCAAGGATACAGCAAAGCGTTATATAGCGGTACTGGCGCTTTTACTGTTCTGCAGCATCGTATTTTATGTGCAGACACATTATCAGCGTACCACGGCAACCCGGCCGGAGGACGATTATCGGGGCAGGACATCGCAGTTTCATAGCAGCGTAGATCGGGATGATGACGGCGTAGATGATCAGTTGGATATTCTGAACGGCGCACTGGCCTATGTGAGCACACATCCAAAATACAAAAGCCGCTATTATGAGACCGGTTATCCTGACGATGGTTATGGCGTTTGCACCGATGTAGTTGCATATGCGTTGAAGAATGCCGGATATAATCTACAAGAGCTTGTGGACGCAGATATCCGGGAGCAGCCACAGGATTACATGGTGGAAGAACCGGATGTAAACATTGATTTCCGACGGGTACGAAACCTGAAGGTGTTTTTTGCACACACAGCAGCTGCCCTGACCACAGATGTCTCAGAAATAGAGGAATGGCAGGGCGGCGATATTGTGATCTTTGAAAGACATATCGGCATCGTGTCCGACCGGCGAAATAAAAACGGAGTGCCCTATATCATTCACCACAATGACCCATGGCAGACTGCCTACGAGCAGGACATTCTGGAAAAACGAACAGACAGCGTCGGACATTACCGAATATCTGAATAAAAGTAGAAAAAACGGCCCCGCCGCGTTGGAGCTCTCCACGCAGCGGGGCCGATGATTTATTGGGGGGTATATCCTTTAAGAAGGAAGCTTCGCTTAGCCCTTGCCGGCGCAGCCGAACAGCTCGATCTTTTCCTTGCACTTGTCGATGATGGCCTGAGAGCCGGGAGCCAGCAGCTTGCGGGGGTCGAAGCCCTTGCCCTGCTGATCCTTGCCAGCCTCGATATACTTGCGGGTAGCCTCAGCGAAGACCAGCTGGCACTCGGTGTTGATGTTGATCTTGGAGACGCCCAGGCTGATGGCCTTTGCGATCATGTCGTCGGGGATGCCGGTGCCGCCGTGCAGGACCAGAGGAATGTTATTGGTAGCCTTATGGATACGGTCCAGAGCCTCGAAGTCCAGACCCTTCCAGTTGGCGGGGTAGACGCCGTGGATGTTGCCGATGCCGGCAGCCAGGAAGTCGATGCCCAGATCAGTGATCTTTGCGCACTCTGCGGGGTCAGCGATCTCGCCATTACCCACGACGCCGTCCTCGACGCCGCCGATGGAGCCGACCTCAGCCTCGATGCTCATGCCCTTGGAGTGTGCCAGAGCGACCAGCTCCTTGGTCTTCTCCACATTCTCCTCGATGGAGTAGTGGCTGCCGTCGAACATGATGGAGGAGAAACCGGCCTCAACGCAGGCCTTGCAGCCTTCGTAGGTGCCGTGATCCAGATGCAGAGCGACCGGGACGGTGATGCCCATGGAATCGACCATTGCATCGACCATAGCAGCGACGGTCTTGAAGCCGGTCATGTACTTGCCGGCACCCTCGGAGACACCCAGGATGACAGGACTCTTCATCTCCTCGCAGGCGGTCAGAACAGCCTTGGTCCACTCCAGGTTGTTGATGTTGAACTGAGGCACACCGTAGTGGCCGTCACGAGCTTTGATGAGCATTTCGGTTGCATTTACCAACATTATTATTACCTCCAAAAATTATCGGGGTCTGTTCGTACCCACACACCGCTTTGTGCATGGTTTAACGAAGTTGCACCCTAAGTATACCCCAAACAGCGGGTAAAATCAATCCACCGGAGAGTTTTTGTAACCAAACCGAAGCTTTCTTGGCCAGCAGTGTGCTCGAAAGACAGAGAAATAAGTGGGATGCAACATTTTATACAGGCTTCGACAACATCCGGCCAGACCGGCGGCGGAGGCGCCAAAGCAGACGATTTTCAACAGGGATCCACATTCGTCAAAATGATGTTGGATAAAAAGGCAAAATAAGTACCGCTCTGCTTCAAAATTTTGTCATAATTCTGACTTGAAAATTACAAAATGTATGCAGGGTTCTGAGCCTGTCGAGATGAGATTGTGGAAAACCTTGTGGAAAGTGTGGAATTCCACCCGGAAAACAGGCTTGAACGCTTGAGTTTTGAACTTTCTCCACAGGGTTTTCAACTTGTGGAAAAAACAGGGCGGGTATACGGATGGTAAAGCGGTCGGAATGTGGAAAACTTTTACCACAGGCAAAAAGACGGATAACCGGCGCGCAAAAGGCAACACTTCTCCCATGAGGCGCTGCCCGGGCGGGCGGCACAGAAATTTCACGGGAAGAAAAAACGCAATTCTATGGCAAACCCCTGCCGCTTATGTTATACTTCAAGATGAGTTATAAGAGCTGTACGTCTGAAATGTGTCAGTGCCTGCCGCAAAATGCAGCTTTACAGCGCTGCGGCCCTGAAAACTCGTTTGAAGCGATACGATGACGCCGGGCCGGAAGGGCTTTGGCGTCCTGCGATAGAAACGGAAGGAGAACTTCATGGAAGAACGCAATATGCCCCGCCGTCCCCGCCGCGAAAAGGCCGACGACCAGCCCCGGAACGAGAGCCTCGTCTACGGCAAGAACCCGGTCACAGAGCTGCTGAAGAGCGGCTCCGGCGTGGATACGGTGCTGCTGGCCGAGGGCATGGCCCCGGCTGTGGCCGCTTACTATACCGCAATGGCGAAGGAAGCCGGTGCCACCGTCAAGCGGGTACACCCCAACAAGCTGCGCCTCATGACTGGCACCGAAAGCCATCAGGGCGTGGCTGCCTTTGCCAGTGAGATCGAATATGCAACGGTGGAGGACCTGCTGGCCGCTGCCAAAGAGAAGGGCGAACCGCCCTTCCTCGTGCTGAGCGACGGCATCGAAGACCCCCACAATCTGGGCGCTGTCATGCGCTCGGCTCTGCTGTGCGGCGCTCACGGCATCGTCATCCCCAAGCGGGGCGGCGCATCCGTGACCCCCACCGTCATCAAGTCCAGCGCCGGTGCGGCTGAGCGTCTGCCCGTGGCCCGTGTGGCCAACATCGGCGAGACCATCCGCCGCCTCAAGGAGCAGGGTGTTTTCGTCTACTGCGCCGACATGGACGGCGTGTCCCTGCGAAAGAACAACCTCACCGGCCCCATTGCGCTGGTGCTGGGCAGCGAGGGCAGCGGTGTGTCGCAGCTGGTCAAGAAGCTCTGCGACGGTGTTGTGAGCCTCGATATGACCGCACAGGGTACCGGCGTGGACAGCTTCAATGTCTCGGTGGCCGCAGGCATCATCCTGTATGAGATCCAGAGCCAGCGCGCCGCACAGGGCTGAGCTGGCCCGTGCCGAACGAAACAAGGGAGGGAAGATCAGGATGCCAAAGGATGACGAGCGGAAGGAAATGACGCAGGAAGAGATCGACGCCCGCGAAGAAAAATTCCGCACCTTTTTTACCACCAGTGTAGCCCAGGTCCCGGAGGAGATGACCCGGAGGGACGATGAGAATGAAGAAAAGCCCAAGAGCCTGCTGGGTCGGCTGTTCCGCCGTGAAAAGGCCGAACAGCAGGAAAGCGGCACACCCGAAGAGAGCCGTACCGGCGAGATACAGCTGGGCGGCGAGGAGCCGGAAGAACCCTCTGACCTGGAGCTGATCCTGACGCTGGAAGAGGAAGTCACAGAGCCGAAGCCCGAGCAGCCGAAGCCTGCCGAGCCGGTCAGCGCCCCCCAGCCTGAGCCGGAGAAGCCCCAAAAGCCCGCAGAACCCATCAAAGCGCCGGAGCCGCCTACTCCCAAGCCGGAGAAAAAGCCGGCAGAAAAGCAGGCTGCACCCCGGAAAAAGGCAGTCCAGTACGAGCCGCGCACCCCGCAGGAGCAGTACGAGGACCGGGAGATGCAGGCGCTCAAAGCCATGCTGTTTGGTGCAAAGCTTCCGCCGCAGGAGGAAGAGCCTCCCCAGCCGGTGAAGCCCGCAAAACCGGAAAAGAGCACCCCGGCAGTTCCGGTCATTGCAACGAAACCGGACGCAGAAAAAGAGCCGGATGCAGCGCCGGAGAAGCCTGCCGTGTCGATGCCCGCGATGGTGTTTGCAGAAGATAAGGCGTCGAAGCCCCATGCGGCCCCGGCGATGCAGTTCTTCGGCAAGGGCGACGACGAGAAAGCGCCCGCAGCCCCGGCCCGCGCGACGCCGCCGGACAATGACGACAGCATGAGCCTGCCGCTCATGTTCCTGAACGATGGCGACGAGGTGGCTCCGGTGGAGCCGCCGAAGGAGGAAGCGCCTGCACAGCCGGTCGAAGAGGCCGGTACTGCACCGGCTGCTCCGGAGGTTGCACCCGTCGAGGAAGCGCCTGTCGAAGAGAAAAAAACGCCCGAGACGCCGGAACAGGTGGGGGAACGGCTGCACCAGATGGGCGCGGCCCTTACATTGCGCTGTGCGCTGGGCGGCATCCTTGCACTGGTGCTGCTCCACTTCGGCCTCGCCGCGGAGGGCCTTGTCGGCCCGCTGGGCGGCCTTGACCCCGTAACTGCCCCGGCGGCCTTCTATGCCGCTGATCTGCTCTTCCTGGCGCTGGCGCTGGCTGTGGGCTGGCCCGTCGTGAGGGACGGCCTGAAGGGTCTGCGGGGCGAACGCCCCAGCATGGAGACCATGCCCGCGATGGCAGCCTGCGCTGCGCTTTTGCAGGCCGCTGTGGCCCTGCTGAACGCGCAGAGCTATCAGGCGTCCAGCTTCACCCTTCTGTCCGGCATTGCGGCGCTGGGGCTGTTCCTTGCACTGCTGGGCGACCGTGTCCTTCTGGCCTCGGTCCAGGGCGGTTTCAAACTGGCGCAGGCCGGTCCGGAGCATCGTGGTGCGTTCCGCGCCAAGGACAAAGACCTTATCCGCATTCTCTCCAAGGACATGGACGAAAAAGACCCCTGGGTGCTGCTCAGCCGACCCGCTGAGTGGGACGACGCGATGGTGGAGCAGGGCTTCAGCCCCCGCGCCTGTGAGCGCCGCGCCCGTAAGACGAATTACATCCTGCTGGGTGCGGCTGTGTTGGCCGGTCTGGTCTTCTGCGTCTTTGGCGGCGGCCTCAACGGCGGCGCTGCGGCGCTGACCGCTGTGCTCTGCATGGGTTCGCCTCTGTCCTCCACCCTTATCGCAGGTTTTGCATCCCTGCGGCTGCAGCAGACTGCTGCTGCCTCGGGTGCGGTGATCCCCGGCTGGGCGGCTATCGAGGAACTGGGCGGTGTGGATACCGTTCAGGCTGACGCCGATGAGCTGTTCACCCCGGACAGCGCTATGCTCGAGGACATCCGCATCTTCAAGGGCGGACGCATCGACCGGGCCATCCTCTATTCGGCCAGCGTCCTGAGCAAGTGCTGCAATACCCTGAGCGGCCTGTTCCGCCAGATCATCGAGGACCGCACCGACATCCTCTACCCGGTCAAGGACCTGGAGGTCCATCGCGGCCTCGGTTTCTCTGCATGGTGCGACAACAACCGCATCCTCATCGGCACCCGTGCGTACATGGAAAAAGAAGAAGTACCCCTGCCCGACGAGGAATATGAGGCCAAGCATTCCAAGAACGGCGAGCTGCAGATCCTCTATCTGGCCGTGTCCGGCAGTCTGCACGCCATGTTCGTGCTCCACTATGTGGGGGGACGGAACGCCGCCCGCGGTCTGGAACAGCTGCAAAAAGAGAATATCCAGCTGTTGGTGTCCTGCCAGGACCCCACCCTGACCGCACGACACATCACCGACGCCTACCATCTGCCCGAGGGCATGGTCGTCCTGCTGGACCAGGAGCAGTGTGCCGCACTGGGCGCTGCCACCGCCGAAGACACCGGTTCCGAAGGCTGCTGCATCCTTTGCACCAACGGCTTTGCCAGCCTGACCGGCGGTCTGCGGGCTGCAGAGCAGGCCCAGAACGCCGAGACGACCGCTACCACGGTGCAGCTGGTGTCGGTGTGGTTCTCGGTGGCCATCGCCGTCCTGCTGACCTATGCAGGCAGCGTGGGGATGCTGAGCGTGGCTGCGGTGCTGATGTATCAGGCGGCATGGAGCGCTCTCAGCATCGCCGTGTGCGCACTCAAGCAGCATAGTTGAAAAAATAAATAAGAAATATTCTCAAAATAAATAGGAATTATTCTTGATTATTGCTCGAAATTCTGGTATAATGCTCTCAGAGACAAGTAAGACCTATCGCACACCCGGTACCGAACAAAGCGGGTTGCGCGTAGAATAAACCAAACCGGACACAGCCCATACTGGCAGTGTCAGACTATCTGAGAGGAGAACAGATTATGGAACTCAAGGGAACCAAGACCGAGAAGAACCTGATGGAAGCTTTTGCAGGCGAGAGCATGGCCCGCAACAAGTACACCTACTTTGCAAGCGTCGCAAAGAAGGAAGGTTACGAGCAGCTGGCTGCCATCTTTGAAGAGACCGCTGGCAACGAGAAGGAGCACGCCAAGATGTGGTTCAAGGCCCTCTGCGGCGGCGCGATCCCCGACACCATGACCTGCCTTGAGATGGCAGCCAGCGGCGAGAACGAAGAGTGGACTGATATGTACCCCCGGATGGCAGCGGAAGCCAAGGAGGAGGGCTTCACCCAGCTGGCCGCTCTCTTCACGATGGTGGGTCAGATCGAAAAGGAGCACGAGGCACGTTACCGCGCCCTTGCCGCCAACCTCAAGGAGGGCAAGGTCTTTGCCCGCGAAGAGCAGCAGGTGTGGGTCTGCCGGAACTGCGGCTACACCTATATCGGCAAGTCTGCTCCCCTCAAGTGCCCGGTCTGCGCACATCCCCAGAGCTACTTTGAGCTGAAGGCCAAGAATTACTGATTTTTACGGCATCTGAGAGCCGCCGCACCTGTATAAAGTGCGGCGGCTCTTTTGATGTCTGGTGAAATACAGTCTGCACGATTTGTATAAATTTGGGGGTGGTGTTTTAGTGCCTTTCACGAAAAGGTGCGCGAAATTGTGACACTTCTGGCGAAGAACTTGACCCTTCTTTGGGGGACGTGTACAATAAACGAGTAGTGAGTGGAATTATGTGCAGAGCACATTGCGATAAACCTTATCCAAAGGAGGGAAGTGCTACCCTATGAATAAGATCACACGGCTTGCAGCGGCGTTTGTGCTGAGCGGGCTGCTTCTGGCAGTTCCTGCCGCACAGGCGGCCCCCGCATTGCTGGGAGCATCGGCGAACTTTGAGCTGGAAGTGAACGAGATGGAGCTGGAGATCACGGCAGACGACCCCCGCCCCAAAGCCTATCTTTACACCGGCGGGCAGAGCGACTACTACTTCATCGTCTGGATGAGCAGCAACCCCACCGTGGCTACCGTGGACGGCGATGGCCGCGTCACCGGCCGCAGTGCTGGTGAGGCCACGATCACCGCCATCACCGACCGGGGCGAGTGCGCTGCCTGCAAGGTGACTGTCCGCAAGGAGAGCGGCAATGCGGCCAGCAAAAAGCCTGCCCTCGACCACACCACCCTCAACCTTGTTATTCAGTACAACAACGCCCACCCCAGCCAGAAACTGCAGCTCATCAACACGAGCGGCTCCTTTGTCTATGCCTACCAGTGGATGAGCAGCAACCCCGAGGTGGCAACGGTGGATTCGGAGGGTCTTGTCACGGCTCAGAAGCCCGGCACCACCACCGTCACGGCGCTGGCCACCAACGGTCAGGCGCTGCGCTGCGCCGTTACCGTCAACAGCGATGTCGGCAAGGTGATCCTGAATAAGCGCGACCTGCTGCTCCGCACGGTGGGCAGCAAAGAGGCACTCACAGCGTCTGTCGCTGTGGAGGACGGCGTGAATGTACCCATCACATGGGTCAGCAGTAATCCCGGCGTCGCTACTGTGGACGCTTCTGGCGTCGTGACTGCCGTCGCCGACGGCGAGGCAAAGATAACGGCTCTCTCGCCGGATGGACGCTTCGACAGCTGCAGCGTTTTCGTGGGCCTTGCGGCAGACAAGTACGACACTGAAGAGGACCTGGCCGAGGAACTCAAGCTTCCGGACCCCTATGTGGCGGTCCGGATGAACCGGCTGAGCTGAACCGAAAATACAAAGAGGAAGCCCCGCACTGCATCGTTCGATGTGGTGCGGGGCTTTTGCTTATTGATTTACCAGCTCAATAAAGGCTTTCATCTGGGGTGTGAGCCATTTGTCCTTGTGATAGAACAGCTGCCGGTGCATGGTGACAGTGCAGTCGGGGACATTGAGGCGGGCGATACGCCCGGCGGAGAGGGCAGGACGGACGATGTACTCGGGCAGGAAGGAGAGTCCCATCCCGCGCTCCACCATCTGGCAGAGCAGCGAGGCGCTGCCCAGCTCGATGTAGGGGTGGATAGACAGCCCACGGGCGGCGAGGCGCTGGTCGAGGGCGTCACGGTAGCTCATGCCCCGCTCTGTGAGAAGAAATTCCTGTTGAGCCAGAACATCCAGCGGCACTTCGGCCTTGTCGGCCAGCGGATGCTCGGCGGGGGCCACGAAGCAGACCGGCTCCGGAACATTGACGGCCAGCGTCAGGCTGGGCAGGAGCAGAGGCTGGTCGAGGGTGTAGGCCAGGTCGATCTGGTTCGCGCTCAGCAGCCGCAGCATCTCGTCGGCGGTGGCGGTGCGGAGCACCAGCTCCACCTGTGGGCAGAGGGCGTGGAACTGCTGCAGCAGGTCGGGCAGGAAGGTGCTGCATACGGAATCGGCCAGTGCCACCCGCAGGGTGCCGCTGACGGCCCGGGCGGGCAGCAGCGCGGCCTTGGCCTGCTGGGCCGTGATGAGAAGGGTGCGGGCATAGCTCTGGAAAGTCTGGCCCGCGTCGGTGAGGCGGACGGTCTTGCCCACCCGGTCAAAGAGAGGCGTACCCAGCTCTGTTTCCAGCTGGGAGATCTGGGCCGATACCGCCGACTGAGAGTAGCCAAGCTCCCGCGCAGCGCTGGAAAAGCTGTGCAGCTCGGCGATATGAAGGAAGGTGTTGATATTTCGGAGTTCCATAACTGTTCCTCCGGCGTCAGCGGCGGTCGATGCCGGTGACGGTCAGGACCTCGCCGTCCACTTTGAAGTGGACTTCCAGCCCTCCAAACTCCATGCCATAGACCCGCTCCGGGTCGTGCTGGTAGGAGGGACGAGGGTCGTTTTCCAGCACACCCTGCAGAGCGGCCTGCTGGTCGGCAGGCACTCTGGCCCAGAGGCCGGCGTCGCAGACCATGGTCAGGTGGTGGAACTGGGTCTGCGCAGTGAAGCCCCCGGCGGCGTCCGGGTGGCAGTCGGCGTAGGGAATGTAGGGCTTGATGTCGTAGATCGGCGTGCCGTCCATCAGGTCCGCCCCGGCGACATGGAGCACCGGGCCGCGCGCGTCGGAAAATGTAATGTCCTCCAGACGTACGCACGACAGACCGATCGGGTTCGGCCGGAACGGCGAGCGCGTGGCGAACACCCCCATGCGCACATTGCCGCCCAGACGCGGCGGACGCACGGTTTTCGACCATTTTGCGTTGGTGCCGGACCTGTCCTGCGTTTTGGCATCGGCGGCTATGTCCTTAGCCGTGCCGCCGGGCGTGCCGTTTTCGAAGCGCCAGAGCAGCCATAGGTGAGAGAAGGAGTCCAGACCCTCAACCGCTGCGTTGGAGGCAAATTCCGGCTCAAAAACGATGCGTCCCTGCAGGTGAGGCGCCAAAAAGCTGTTGCGCGGGATGCCGAACTTCTGCGGCAGGTCGGTATGTATGTGTGCGATAGGTTCCATGTCGGTCATTGTACGGCATGGAGGTGTGGGACGTTACGCGCAATTCTTCGCCGCGGTCCCCCGTCGTGCAACCAACGGTTGCTTGGAAGGGCACCCGCCGCCGCTTATGCTTAAGCCATCAACCAGCAGAAAGGAGCCGTTATGGCCTTTGCAGAAAACCTCATCGCCGTCCGTCGCGCCAACAACCTTACCCAAGAGCAGCTTGCCGCCAAG
>OGWY01003538.1_pt1 | contig 10300 bp, 9 predicted proteins | sample 1576121 | NCBI WGS metagenome assembly OGWY01 (sample SAMEA3541543, study PRJEB24748) | human gut metagenome | biome: human gut; feature: human-associated habitat; material: faeces | place: China | collected 2012 | reverse complement strand
CAGCTGCCGCACCTCGCTCGCCGTATCGGCACTTAGAATTATGCGGTATTACCTTTACTTTCCCTGTCAACGCCCTCTGCCTGAAAGCGCACAGCTTTTGGCCCACTGTTCTTTTACACGCCAGTCATAATGTATTTGTGCGCTCCATCTTTCACGCCGCTGCTGTGAACGGCCCTTATACACAATACTATCAATTATTTTTACTTTTTGTCTTACCTATTAAAATAAGAATGTCATAAATGATTAACTCATGATGGAATCTTTCCTTCACGGTGAAAAAAACTGCCTGTCATTTTTATGTCCATAAGTAGCTTTCATGTGTATTCAGATTGCTGAAAATGCGTAATACATTAGTAAAACATCACAAAAATCAAACGCAAATTTTGTAGCGGGTTACGCGCTTAACCTTTGTAAATTTCACATTTATCATGTACCATATAATCATAATGCCACAGAAGAAGGAATGGAAATGACACAGAACAGGATTAGAATCGTAGATGTTGCAGATACGTTAGGTCTTAGTAGCATGGCAAGTAAGGAAAGCAATCCTTCCCTCACAACGATTCATCAGGAAGCAAACTTAAGGGCGAAAACGGCAATTGAATGTCTGGAGGCAATGCGCGATGGAACAGAATATAAGCCACAAATCGTGTTGCCGGTTGATTTAATAAAAAGGGAAAGTACGAGGAAATTATAATGTCAAAGTTTTTGAAATCGTTGTGTAAAATAGCAATTCCTGTCACATTGCAAAGTATGCTGCAGTCATCATTTTCAATTGTTGACCAGATCATGATCGGGCAGTTAGGTGAAACAAATATATCGGCAGTTGGATTATGCGGTAATTTTTCACTGATTTTTTCAGTGATGATTGGTGCAGTAAGCACGGTTGCCGGGATATTAATTGCTCAGTTTATTGGTGCGGAAGAAAGCAAAGAGGCATGGTGCAGTTTTGATGTGAGCCTCATCTGCGGAATTATAATGTCAGTATTGTTCCTGCTTGCAGCTGGAGTTTTTCCGTCGCAGATTCTTGGACTGTATACGAAAGATATGAGTATTGTAAATACTGGTACGGTTTATTTTAGAATCGTAGCGCTTTCTTATATTCCAATGGCTGTCAGCAATATTTTATCCTCATGGCTGCGCTGTAAGGAACATGCCACGATACCATTTCTGGCAAGCTTTGGAGCAGTTATTGTAAACACAGGACTGAACTATCTGCTGATATTTGGAAAATTTGGATTTCCCTGTATGGCAATAAAGGGAGCTGCGATTGCCACACTTATTTCGCAGTTGTTTAATCTTGTATTTATTGTTATCGGATTTGTCTTATGTATCAAAAAAGATGGAGATAAACCGGTATTGTCTCTACATTTTAAAAAAATCACAATCAGGGATTATCTGATAATGATTATGCCGATTCTGATCAGTAAGTTTTTATGGAGTCTCGGGCAAAATGTAGAGTCTGCTGTTTATGGACATCTTGGCACATCAAACCTTGCAGCCTATACACTTACCAGTCCGATACAAGGGCTTATCGTAGGGGCACTTAGTGGATTGTCTGCGGCTGCCGGTGTGATGATCGGCAAAAGGCTTGGTAGGAAAGAATATAATGAGGCTTACGCAGAATCAAAGAAGATTATGTATGCAGGCTTATTTGGTGGAGTAGCAGTATCAGCTTTGCTCATTCTTTTGGCTGGAGCATATACCGGATTATATCGTGTTGATGACAGCGTAAAAGAGCTTGGAAAGACGCTGCTCATCGTATTTGCCCTGTATGCTCCGGTCAAGGTGGAAAATATGATCCTTGGCGGAGGCATTATAAGAAGTGGCGGCAACACAAAAACCATTATGATTATTGATATTATTGGCACATGGTGTATCGGAATTCCACTGTGTCTGCTTGCAGCATATGTATTCAAGTGGGGAATTGTTGGTGTGTATACATTGCTTACCACGGAGGAATTGTTCAGGCTTGCTGTATCGTTAATTATCTTTAAAAGGCGTAACTGGATCGTTAGTTTATGCTGATTTACTTCTTGCAGGACTTTTACGACGAGATTGCCGACCAGATCTTCAAACTCCGGGAACAGCGAGAAAAATGTACGGTCAATACTGCTGCCAGAGACGCACAGATTGCCCGCATCAACGAGCTGCAGGACTTTCATCAAACAGCCCCCTGCTCGCTTAGAGGCCTTCGGCGAGGCCCTGGTGAAACGATAGCTCGAGCGGATCATTGTCTGGGAGGACCACTTCACTGTGGAACTTAAGTCCGGACTGAACATGGATATTGAAGGATAATCCCATAGATGCACGAAACCCTCTCGGCCATGATGGCCGGGAGGGTATTTTTGTCATTAACAGTTTATACCTTTTCTAAAGCACCACAACAGACAATCTTCAACATACCTTAAGAGAAGAAGTGCATCTTCCTTACTTGCCACATCCTCATGATGAGTTCCAAGTCCTGACATTACACTATACATTGTCTGAAATAGCCTAAATCTATTAGCCCCCTTTTTATTATCGATCCAATATGTATATATTTTCTTAATTGACGTCAATTGTGCTCCATTATCAATTATACTTTCGCCCGTTGCCGCAAGTATCCCTTTTAAGGAATCGCAATTTGTTTTATGTGTGTTGTTCCAGACCTAAAAAACGGCTTTATTTTTTCGTTTCTGTCCCTATTGATCGAGTGTTTAGAAAATTCCTTACAGAAATGGTTGGAGAAGATAATATTCTTACGTATTCAGAATTTCTAAATTCTCAGAATCACAGCAAAACTGAATAGCGTTTGATATAAGGCCCGCCGCCCAATAGGACGACGGGCCTTATATCACTGTTGCTCAGAATATTGTCTGCATAGCAGTCAAATCAATCTCTGCATCCTTCATGACAGAACGCATGTGTTCTTCCATATATGCCCAATCAGGTATATATGTTCCATCCATCTGTTTCACTGCTGGCAACTTAACTTTTAATTTGAGCATTTCAGCCCGTGTCATTTTTCTAATAAAATCATACCTGCCATTTAATATCGACTTGATAACCGAGTTCAAAAACAATCCCTCGTTTCTTGTCCATTCGTGTGTTTTGGCGTACATCCCCTGCACGTGTGGATAACCGATAAAATCTTTCTCCTGATAGAAAAAGGAATCCGTGCTTTTCGCTGCGGTGTCAGTAAATGTAATAGTCCCAGCCTTTTCTGTACAATCTAAATTGGAATATCCACCAACGCCATTATTAAATCCTGTGTTTACAACAACTGGGTTCGTACCATCGTCTTCAAAAAGTTCAATATTGATTTTCTTGTAAGCCTTGGTTGGATGAATATCAAATAAATCTCCAATAGTAAATTCCTTCCATTCAGAAGTATTCACCTCATGTTTTTCGTTATCGGCTTTCATTAAACTTGCAAGGTTTACCTCAGATTCTTTCACGATCTCTGACATGTATTCATCCATGTATGCCCAGTCCGGTTCACCGTTTATGTCAACAGGAAGCATAATTTCATCCGCAACCATAACATCTTGCTTCCACTTATCAACATAGCTATAGCGTGCACTGATGGCTTTAATCAGAGGTGCTATAAATAATGCAATATTACGATTCATATTAAATTTCGGATATAGCACGTTGACATCGTCCGAAGCAAGAAACGGCTCATCTTGATAAAACGTTTCTCCAACACTACCATTATAGCAAACGGTAATCGTATTTGCCGGGTGCATATTCTCTGTATTACCCACCAATGAAGTGCAACCATTGTTCATGGACGATGATCCGATAAAACGGATATCTCCCGATTTCATATGGGCTTTAGTAAGACGTGTGCCTTTGATAACATCAAAGATATTGCCTATAGCAAAAGGCTTCCACTCACTTATATCAATTTTCGTCATCACCGTCACCACCTTTCTGCATAGAAACGGTCACGGTCTCATCATCAATACTTACTTGGCTCGAATACAGCGCTGTGGTCATCAGTTTCTCGCCAAATGTTTTCACATCGATCCTCTTTTGGAACATCAGATAGTCCATTGCTGTCTTGCGGAAGTCTTCCTCGAAAATCTCGAACGGCTTCTGTGGTACCTGATATGATAAATGCTCGGCAGGATTAACCCATTGACACGTATCATCACCGGACTGCTTTTCCATGACTTCAACCCAATGTGTCTCGATAGCTGCCCACTTTCCGTAAATATCATGCCGCCCTTTGTTTTTAACTGTTGCAAGTCCATCAGACTCCATATAGCAAGCAAAGAATTCCTTTCCTTCTTGCCCAACGCCAGCTTCAAATACAAAAATACTTGTAGTGATACCAACGCCAAAGAACAAGTCTTCAGGCAATTTAATGACTTTTCGCAGACGATGATTCTTCAGAATACGCTTCATCTGGGCCTTGCTTGCCTTTTCTAACTTCTTATCAGGCAAGATAAATGCACATTGCGTGTGAGCAGGAACATTATCCAGCACATTTTCAACAATTTTCATGCACCCATATTTGTTCTCGTACGGCGGGTTCATCAAAACTTTCGTGATAGGCTTCGATTTCATCCACTTGCAGGCAGGATCAGTACGGGCATCCATCTGCTCAAGGTTGGTTTTGCCGTCTTTATGAATCAGCATGTTTGCGCACGCCAATGCATAAATTTCGCGGTCAAACTCAATTCCATAAAGATGGTTTGACTTAATTTCGGCAGCTGCATCTGCCTGCATACCTCCGGCCTCTCGGATCATATTTGCCATAGCCTTTACAAGGAAGCCACCTGAACCGCAAGTCGCGTCCAATATATAGTCATCTTTATTCACATCAAGAATCTTATACATAAAGTCGGTGATATGCTCAGGCGTAAATCCCTGACCAGCCTCAGACTTCTTCTTATAACGATTGAATTCGTTAAAGAAGATGCCCATTACGTCTTCACCGCGCCATTCATTTGAGTTGACACACTCGGAGATCTCAACAATCCAGTCGATAAAATCATTGATTGCCTGCTGATTGTCCGTTGTATTCATTTTAATATCGGAATATTCTTCCAACAGAATATCAATTTTAGCATTTTGCTTTCGGCTATCTTCGAGCGATTTGGACAGCGTCGAATGAATTGCTGTATGGAATGTCGCATACCCCATATTTTTTAGACGCCGCAATCCAGCACCATAACGTTCAGCTACTAAAGCGCATGCAGTAAATATCATACGATGATACAGGTTTTTAATACCAAATTCAAAATGTAGCCCATTATTGATCTTTGCGGTTAATTCATAGATTCGCTCTTTATCAATACTATCCACGGTATACAGAGACAGATAATAGCTAACACTCTGCAACTTGGTGGGTGTCTTTACTTCCTCTTCACCTTTGAAAACACGAATATCTTCTCCGTTATATAGAATTCCTACAACCTTCTTATATTGTGTTTGCATAATGCGCACGTTTTTCAGAACTTCATCAACTTGCGCTTGTCCAAGAGTAATACGAGTTGCTTTCGTTTCCAGAACAACTGCAACCTCATTTTTATTATTCGGCAGATACCAACCATCTGGTTTATCAGCTACTCCTGGGAACCCAAGCTGATTGAATGTGGTAAGCTGCCCCACACCAGCACGCGCAATTTCACTATCAACCAAACCAAGAGCTTCACGAGCTAAGTCGCGAACAGCATCTTCTGTCATGCTCTTTGCCATATTCATCAACCTCCCTCAAATCATTTGAAAATGTTTCAGTGCATCCATAATAGCCGCTTCCTTTTCTGGCGGACACTTTGGCACTTTCGGATTTTCAGATTTGGACAGGTTATAATTCTGGCCAACCTCTAATCCGCACTTGCGTTTAATCTGTGAGATATACAGGCTGGATACTTTCAAATGGTGCGTATCCCAGATATATGCCTTAATTTCCTCATAGGTAGCTTTTGTCTCGGCAGCAGTAGCGTCCAGCTCATCCAGGTCCAGGTCGATCTCTATGGTGTCATCTGGCTTTTGTTGAGACAAAAGAACAACCGTCTCCACATGTTCCGTGTGGGGGAACATATCCACGGGCTGGATTTTTAATGCTTTCCATCCGCGGCGGGTCAAGTGGGTCAAATCACGGGCAAGAGTTTTGGGGTTGCAGCTGACGTAAACCACGCGTTTGGGTTTCATGGCAGCCACTGCATCAATGCAGGCGGGGGTGCTGCCCTCCCGCGGGGGGTCCAGGAATACAACATCGGGGTGCGGCAAGCCAGAGTTGGGCTGTGCCGCAGCGCGCATCCAATCGGTTGCATCGGCACAGATGAACCGCGCATTGTTGATCTTATTGGCTGCGGCGTTGGCGCAGGCATTGCGCACCGCGTCCGGGTTGCGCTCCACGCCAATGACCTGCTTTGCCCTGCCCGCCGCGCACAGGCCGATGGTGCCAATGCCGCAGTAGGCATCGATCACTGTTTCTTTGCCGGTCAGGGCAGCGAACTCAATGGCCTTGGCGTACAGCACTTCGGTTTGTTCCGGGTTGACCTGGTAAAAGCTGCGGGGCGAAATGGCGAATTGCAGCCCGCACAGCGTATCGGTAATTTTGCCGGGGCCATACAGGGTACGCACATCGCTGCCCAGCACCGCGCTGGTGCGGCGGGGATTGCAGTTCTGCACCACGCTGGTCACCCAGGGGGCCTTTTCCCGCAGGGCTTTCACAAAATTGCGGCTGCCGGGCAGGTTTTCCTGCGCAGTCACCAGCACCACCAGCACCTGACCGCTGGTTTTACCGCGGCGCACCAGCACATGGCGCAGCAGACCGGTGCCGCGATCCTCCTCAAAAGCAGGCCAGCGGCAGGCGCGGGCAGCTTCCAGCATAGCGGCAATGGTCTGGTTAATGACGGTATCCTGCAGCAAGCAGTCCGTATACGGCAGCACGCGGTGGGTGCCCGCTGCATAAATGCCGCATGTCAGTCGTCCACGCGGCCCGGTGGCAAAGGTGGCGATGGCCTTGTTACGGTAATGCCAAGGTTCTGCCTGCCCCAGCACGGGGGATACCGGGGCAAACCGCCCCAGCAGGCGTTGTTCCAACTGCTGCTTGTGCTTGAGCTGGTCGGGGTAGGGCTGGTTCAGCAGCGGGCAGCCGCCGCATTTCAATTTATAATTGGTGCAGGTTACAGGCATGGTGTTTGACCTTCTTCCCTTTCAGGGTTTTCAACATTTCTTTGGGTGTGCTATAATATAGTTTATACAGGGGGATCGGCGGTTCCGGGTATGAGCACCCCGGTGCACCAACTTTTCCCCGCAGCAAAAGCTTTTTTCTCAAAACGGAGGCATAACGATTATGAACGTACTTCTTATCAACGGCAGCCCGCACGCACATGGCTGTACAGACGCTGCTTTGCAGGAGATTGCCAAGGCTTTGAACGCTGACGGCATCGAAACCACCATCTACCACATTGGCGCTGTCCCGGTGGGCGGCTGTGTGGGCTGCGGCGGCTGCGCCAAAGCCGGACACTGCGTATTCGGTGGGCCAGTCGTTGATGTTCTGCCGCTGGTGGAAAAGGCCGACGGCATTGTGTTTGGTGCTCCGGTACATTATTCCACCGCCGCTGCCAGCATGCTGGGCTTCATGCACCGGCTGGGCTACAGCGCAGGCCGCCTGTTGGCACAAAAGCCCGCCGCTATTGTTACCAGCGCCCGCCGCGCCGGCACCACCAGCGCACTGGAAGCCCTGGAAAAGGTTCCCCAGTTCTGCCAGATGCCGCTGATCAGCTCCACCTACTGGCCGATGGTACACGGCAGCAACGCCGAACAGGCTGCCCTGGACGAAGAGGGCATGCAGATCATGCGCAACCTGGGCCACAACATGGCCTGGATCTTGAAGTGCATTGCCGCAGGCAAAGCCGCAGGGATTGAGCCGCCCAAGGCAGAAAATACCATCCGCACCAATTTCATCCGCTGATTTTGTAGTGGCAGTAGGGCGGGGTGCCCTCACCCCGCCACAGCCTCGTCCTGTTGCGTATTACAAAACTTGTGCCGAACCCCATTTATAGGGGCTTTGCCAGATATTTCACCCCGGGGCACGGCATACTTCCCCTTTACAAGCCAACCTTTCCCACCCGCAGCAGCCCGCAAAAGGCTGCTGCTTTTTATTCTGCCGTTTCCGGCGTGTGACCGGTGGGGTACACGTTTTGCAGCAGCGCCACGATCTGGTCATAGCTGGCAGAGCGGGATGCTGCCGATACATGCAGCGTAACGCCGCAGTCATAGTTCACTTCGGCCAGGATCATCTGGTAAGTGCCGCAGTCATACCGGACGGACTCGGTTTCTGCATCGGGGATGGTCAGATCAAAGTCATACCGCACGGTCTGGGCTTCCTCGTTCAATTCCGCGGCGGATTCTTCCAAAAAGTCCGTGTAAACATCCGATACCTGCAGCAGTACTGCCGTATAGCTCAGCTTGTTGCCAGTGGTAATGCCAATGGTATCCTCCTGCGACATGCTGGGTTCGTTCCAGATATTGGCATCATAGGTTACACTGATGCCGTTTTCGCCGTCATAGGTCTGGTAGTCCTCGCCTTCCTCTTTGGTAAAGCTGTCACCACCGTACAGGTACAGCATCACATCGTTAAAGCTGCACCCGCTCAGGGGCAGGGCCAGTATTGCGGCAGCTGCCACAGCAGCAATTATTTTTTTGTATTGTTTCACAGTTATCATCCTCATGTCATAAAAGGAAGCCGATCACAGCCGCCCCGGCGCCAAAGGCCAGGCCAGCCAGTACGTCGCTGGGGTAATGCACCCCTGTCAGCACGCGGGTCACAGCCACAACCGCCGCCAGCAGGCAGGCGGCCACGCCAAGCGGCACCCACACGGTAAACGCCGCCGCCACAATGGCTGCGGCGGAAAAGCAGTGGCGGCTGGGCATGCTTTGGCCTTTGGTATCCTTGGGGAACAGCGGCGTAAAGTTCAATGCCTCATACGGGCGCGGGCGGTTAATGGCCGCGCGCAGCAGCGTGCCCAAAACGTACACCGCCGCCGGGACCGCCAGCACGCGCCAGAACTGGCCGCTGCGCTGCCAGAACGTAACGGCCAACACCGCGCCATACACCAGATATACTCCCAGCACGCTGATCTTTTGTGCATATCCCAGCGCCCGCAGCGCCGCCGGGCGGGCACGGAACCAATCAAAAATTGCCTGATAGCGTTGTGCCGTCATTCTTTGCCCCCTTGTGTGCTGCGTCCAAAATCTTTATAATAGAAGCATACCATCCGCACCCGCCCTTGTCAAACACAGGGCCATGCGTTTTTTCAGGAGGGAATCCCTTGTTTGGTTTTGCTAATTTTCTGCTGTTGGCGCTCTTTGCCGCAGCGGTTTTTGACCTAATTTTTGCCCTTGCCAGGGGCGGCGGGCTGCGCGGGGCGTTGCACGGCCTGTGGAACACGCCGCACCTGTTATTTGGGCAGCAGCTGGCCGAATGGCGACTGCAGCTTGGCCGTATTCTGTTTGCCGCCGGGCTGGCCGCGTATGAGATCAGCGTGGTGTTCTGCAACAGCATGGCGCGCCAGAACTGGGCGTGGGTGCAGGGCGTGATGAGCCCCGTGCTGGAATGGCTCGCGTTCCTGTGCTTTGGTGCCAAGATTTTGTTCGGCACCCGCTACACCTGGCGTGAGCTGCTGGCTGGCGGAGCGCTGTATTTCATTGCCCGCTGGGTCTATTTCAACAGCCAGAACATCTGGTGGATCGGCATTGTGGTGGCGGTGCTTGCCGCCAAGGATGTTCCCCTGCGCCGCCCGCTGCAGGTCTATTTTGCCAGCGGCTGTGCCGCCATGGCGGTGGTGCTGGCACTGCACTTTGCCGGGATCGTTGCCCCGGACCTGACCAGCGAGCGGATGGGCGCTTTGCGCGGCACTTACGGCTACGGCCACCCCAACACATTCGGCGGACTGGTGTTCGGTCTGGTATTGGCCTATGCCCTGCTGCGTGCCCAAAAGGTGCGCTGGGTGGACTGCCTGCTGGTATTTGCCGTCGGCGTGTTTTTGCTGGTGGGGCCCGCCAGCCGCAGCGCTGCGCTGTGCACGCTGGCGCTGGCCGTTGGGCTGGTGTTCTGCCGCCTGCGCGCCGGGCACAGTGTACCCCGTTGGTGGCCCGGCACCTGCGCCGGTATGGTGGGGCTTACGGCGGCGGTCAGTTACCTTTTGCCGCTGCTGGTCATCAAGGTGGGACCGTGGAACAATGATATCGGCCCCGCATGGCTGGCAAAGCTGGACTCCCTGCTCACCTGCCGCATCTCGCTGACCTGGATGGCCTACCGCCTGCTGGATGTCAAAATTGCAGGGCAGGTGTT
>OGWY01003527.1_pt1 | contig 10320 bp, 10 predicted proteins | sample 1576121 | NCBI WGS metagenome assembly OGWY01 (sample SAMEA3541543, study PRJEB24748) | human gut metagenome | biome: human gut; feature: human-associated habitat; material: faeces | place: China | collected 2012 | reverse complement strand
TCCGTACCCACCGGAAGGGTATCTACAGGGGCGAATGTTTTGCTGCAGGCAGTGGCTGTGAGCAGTGTGGACGCTATCACGGCGGCTGTCATAAAGCTGTTAAATCTATGTTTTCTCATATATCTTTTCTCCGTTTCCGGGCTGTCCGGTGCAGAACATGCAGGCGGTTGACCTGATTAGTGCACTTACAGCTCATCATTTGTTTTTTTATATAGATATATTATAACCGATATTCTTAGTTACAACAATATGCATTTATGTATGAATTTAAATTTTTCATTAATTCGGATTAGTGCATGTGGCATAAAATGAAATAGGTTTAATATCTTGACGTATTATTGTGATGTGGGGTTAAAACACGCCAGCTTAATATAATATGTTATACGCGCTAAGCTTATAGAGTGTGTTTTGACTCCGACATCTAATTATTTAATTGTCAAAGAACCGTGAAAAGAGGTATTAGCTAATATAGCGATGTTACATGGTCGGAGTAGATTTTTGTACCTCATTGTGATATACTACCTGTGTTTTATTTTTTAGATAATATTATTGCCGGTTACGGCAGAATGAGAGGAAATTTATTGTGAGAGCATACGAACGTTTACTTAAATATGTTAGCTATGAAACAACATCTGATGAAAACAGTCAGACATGTCCAAGCTCGGCTAAGGAACTGGTACTAGCGGATGAGCTTGTCGAGGAGCTTAAGGCGATAGGTGTTGCGGACGCGCATGTGGACAAGGACGGCTATGTGTACGGAAGCATTCCGGCGACCAAGGGGGCAGAGAATGAGAAGACGATAGGTCTTATCGCACACATGGATACAGCACCGGCAATGTCGGGAGCAGATATCAAGCCGCGTATTATCAATGATTATGATGGAGCAGATATAGTTCTCAATGAGAAGCTTGGGGTGGTCATGGATACCGTTACATTTCCACAGCTTAGAAATTATGTCGGACAGGACCTTATAGTGACGGACGGAACCACACTCTTAGGGGCAGACGATAAGGCGGGTATCGCTGAGATTATGACGGCGGCGGCTCAGATTATAGAGGCTGATAAAGCCTGTGAAGGCAATACTGATGAGCATATTGCACATGGTAAAATCTGCATAGCGTTTACACCTGATGAGGAGATAGGAAGAGGAGCAGACAGGTTCAATGTTGAGAGCTTTGGTGCCGATTATGCGTATACGGTTGATGGCGGTATGCTGGGGGAGATAGAGTTCGAGAACTTCAATGCGGCATCTGCTAAGGTTCATATCAAGGGCGAGAATATTCATCCGGGTGAAGCTAAGAATAAGATGAAGAATGCTTCCTTACTTGCAATGGAGTTTAACTCCATGCTGCCTCCGGCAGAGATTCCGGCGCATACGGAAGGATATGAGGGCTTCTTCCACCTCTGCGGCATGAGCGGTGATGAGGAGAATGCGTATCTTGATTATATCGTGCGTGATCATAATATGGACAAGTTCCTTGAAAGAAAGGCGATGCTTGAACATATCACAGCATATCTTAATACAAAATACGGTGCCGGAACGGTTAACCTTGACATGAAGGATTCTTACTATAATATGAGGGAAAAGCTTGAGGCTGACATGTATATTGTGGACAGGGCAGTTGAGGCGATGAGGGAGAATGGTGTTGAGCCGATTATCCAGCCTATCCGCGGGGGTACCGATGGCGCACGTCTGTCATTCATGGGACTTCTGTGTCCGAATCTGAGCACAGGGGGACATAACTTTCATGGAAAGTATGAATATATCTGCATACAGTCGATGGATAAGATGGTAGAAATTATAAAGTCTATTGTCTGCAAAGTCAATTAGTTATGCTTTAAGATAACATAAACCAATGGAGAATATTTATGGGAAATATAAGAATTATAACGGACAGCGCTTCAGATATGCCTGTCGACTATAGAGAGGATGTGACGGTTGTACCGCTCCATGTGAGATTTGGTACGGAGGAATACCTTGATGGTGTGAATTTAAGTCATAGGGAGTTTTACGAGAAGCTTATTGAGAATGAGGAGCTGCCTACAACGAGCCAGGTGGCACCATATGCTTTTGAGGATGTTTATGAAAAGGCCAGACAGGCGGGGGAGCAGGTTATAGTGATAACCATTTCAGGCAAGCTCTCAGGGACATACCAGAGTGCGTGCATTGCCGCTTCTGATTACGAGGACATGGTTCATGTGATTGACAGTGAGAATGTCACGGTAGGTGAGAGGGCGCTTGTCGAGTATGCCATAAGACTTAAGGATGCGGGAGACGACATAGATACTATCGTAAATACGATTAACAGGGAGAAGAAGAATATTCATGTTGTCGGTCTTTTAGACACCCTTGAGTACCTTAAAAAGGGCGGACGTATATCAAAGACTGTTGCATTTGTGGGAGGAATGTTATCAATTAAGCCGGTTATTTCCATAGAAGCCGGTGAGGTTGCCATGCTCGGAAAGGCAAGGGGCTCTAAGCAGGGAAATAATCTCCTTGTACAGCAGATTGAGAAGGCGGGAGGAATAGATTTCTCAAGGCCGCTGTATCTTGGTTATGCAGGCCTGGATGATACACTTTTACAAAAGTATATCACGGATAGCGCACATCTGTGGAAGGAGCATGTAGACAGTCTGGATATAATGTCAGTCGGAGGAGCCATCGGAACACATGTGGGTCCGGGTGCCATTGCGGTTGCATTCTTTGCACTCTGATGTACTGATACTTTGAAGGTGAAGAAAAAAGTCCCCCTCAGGCATTTTCCTCGTCAGGAATGATCTTGCTTTCAAGGTGCCGATAAGGGGGGCTTGATTGAAATATTGATTTTAGTAAAAACGTGTTATTTTGGTAAAATCCAATTCTTCCTCAGCCTCCTGGGCAACGCGCTTGTTTGTGATGGCTATATGGTCGAGGTATGTTATGAAAAGGTCGGATACATCAAGAGCATATTCCTCAGCAATCCTGTTGAGCTCAGGCATCATCAGGGTAGTATCAGGCACACCCGGCTGGTTGGCGCGTTCGCTCTCTACGAAGTCATCGATTCTTTTCATGAGTGCAATTTTTGTATTTGTATCGAGGTCTTTCATGGGTATTCCTTTCTAAAAAAGATAATAATAATATAGTATAGCACAGGAAAATGGAAAGTCAATCTATGCGGACGGAACCGCCACAACCATGATATGGCGGCGCGGTATACACTTAAGGCCGGATTACAGTATTAAAAAGATATATGGGATTTGATTATGAATAAGAAAAAATTTATTTGGAATATGTTGGGAAGCGGAATATACTCGCTGGCAACCGTTATTTTTGTCATGCTTGCCAAGAGAATTGTCGGTGAGGAGGCCGGAGCTAAGTTCTATATGGCATTCACAACCGGACAGATGCTTTTGACAATAGGATACTTTGAGATACGCCCATTTCAGGTGACGGATGTCAAGGGGCAGTACAGGGCGGAGGTGTATTTCGGCTTCAGAGGTCTAAGCTGTCTTGCAATGCTTATATGTGGTCTTATTGTCGGCGTGGTGTATGTCGCAAATGGAAAAGCGGATGGGTCAGGCTTCGGGCTTATCATGGCAATGTGTATGCTTAAGATGTTCGATGGTATTGCGGATGTGTTCGAGGGCGAATTTCAGCGCAATGACAGGATAGATATATCCGGTATGTCCATGACGTTTCGAACCATCGCGATAATGGCGGCGTTCTCTGCAGCGGCATGGATGACGAGGAATATATATATCGCCTCAGCAGCGGCAACAGTGGCAGGTCTTATCGGGGTTGTCTGTGTGGCACTGGTATGGAGCAGAAGGTTCTCTAAGCTGTCCATATCTTTTGCGGCGGACAAGATGAAGTCGCTTTTTAAAAACACGGTTCTTCTGTTCATAGGTTCAGCAATGTGCATGTGGCTGTGGAACGGAACTAAGTATGTGGTAGAGTGGACGCTCACGGACAAGGAGACGCTTGTGTACGGCATAGTGTTCATGCCTACGATGGTGATTAATCTTGGAAGCAGCTTCGTGTTCAAGCCAATGCTAACCACGCTTGCAAGGCATTACGAGGATAAGAACCTGAAAAAATTCGCAGGTCTTATGGGCACACTTGTCGCGATAGCCTGTGGGCTTACGATAGTGACATTTGCGGCGGGGGCATGGCTTGGGATACCTGTGCTTTCGTGGCTGTATGACATAGACCTTGCACCCTACAGGGCGGTCATGCTGGTACTTATAGCGGCAGGCGGCTTCAATGCGGTGAGCATGCTTTTCTACTATGCCCTCACAGTCATGAGGCTTCAGAAGGAGATTTTTGCAGGCTATACCATCAACTTCATCGTGTCCATAGTGCTGCCTGTCATAATGGTGAAAAATATGGGAATTATGGGGGCAGGATGGTCATATCTCATTGTCATGCTGCTTCTTACGCTGCTGTTTGCGGGAATGTTTTATATAAGACTTATAAGTGAAAAAAGAAAATAAACCGAATACACCATAAAAAAGGAGGAGCCCTGATATATTATATCAGGGCTTATTATGAAAAAAATTCTTAAGTACTTGTGTTCCTTAATCATTTATCTTTATGTCACTTATTATATTGTGGATAAGTGAAGAAAACGTGATAATCCTGTTAATGTTTATTTAAATATAAATGAACGATTTATGAACACGGTACTTTTCATCCTCCATGATAATTGCACAACACAACTTCAACACACAATAACCGCGTTGTGCAATTATCTATACACTACACGGTCTCAGGCTCAGGATATTCAACCCCGAAGGTGTCAACGGTAACGGACTCAATGCGCTGCTCCTCCATAGGGCGGTCGCTCCAGTCGGTAGGTGTCTCGGCAATTGCATTGACAACCTCCTGCCCCTCGATAACCTTGCCGAAGGCCGCATAAGCGCCGTCAAGATGAGGAGCCGCTGCATGCATGATGAAGAACTGTGAGCCTGCCGAGTCAGGGTTCATGGCGCGCGCCATCGAGAGAACACCCGGTGTGTGCTTTAAGTTGTTCTCAAAGCCGTTCTGTGAAAACTCACCCTTGATTGAGTAGCCCGGACCACCCATGCCTGTACCCTCAGGACATCCTCCCTGAATCATGAATCCGCTTATGATACGGTGGAAGATAAGACCATCGTAGAAGCCTTTATTTACAAGGCTGATGAAGTTGTTGACTGTATTAGGGGCAGTCTCCGGATAGAGCTCAGCCTTGATGGTGCCGCGTCCTGCGACTGTAAATGTAACTATTGGATTCTGTGACATTGTAAAATTCCTTTCTATGATTTAATATATATGATTATAACTTTATCGGAGTGTTTTAGTCAATGGACAAGTCTATGAATAATATTCATGTGTTCCACACAGTCGTGCTTGTGCTGAAGCAGATGAATGAGGACGTGGAAAAATATATTGAGGCTTCGGCTTCGGAGGGGCTTAGGGTGGAGGTGTGCATAGAGACATCCGGGTCCGGAATGGAGTGTCTCCATGAATCAGAGAATTTATCGAAGATACTAAATAAATCAATTGAAAATAATGAGAAGCTTGATGCTGAAGGCATTAAAACAGCATCAGAGGATACCGAAAAGCCTATGGAGTGCAAAGAAGAAGCGCTGGGGCTTCTGGTGATAACGGATGACGATGAGGCAGCAGGGTATTTAGAGAAGCTTGGGGTGGCGGTGGCAGGCTATAGGGCACCGGGGCATGAATACGAGAGCTTTTCGGCAAAATATGTTGTTGAGGAGCTTCCGATGGTAGACGATGATTATTTTAATCTTATCTATATGAGGGCACATCATATCCCGGTGGAGATAGCCCGCACATCAAGAACCATAATCAGGGAGATGACGGAAAAAGACCTTCCGGATATGTATGAGCTGTATGCGGACCCTGCTGTGGCAAGGTGGACTGAGCCATTATATGCTTATGAGGAGGAGCTGGAATTTACAAGGGCGTATATCGACAATATGTACACCTTTTACGGGTATGGTCTGTGGCTTGTATTTGACAGAACCTCGGGAGAGCTTATAGGGCGTGCCGGAATAAGCCGGAGAGTTATAGATGACAATGAATGCTGTGAGCTTGGCTATATCATAAAGGGAAGCCGCCAGAGACAGGGGCTTGGGTATGAGGTGGGCAGCGAAATAGTAAAATATGCACGGGATACGCTTGGAATAGCTGAGCTATGGCTGTGTACAGAGGAAAAAAACACTGCCTCCATAGCGCTCGCAGGTAAGCTTGGCTTCATGCTGTATGGAAGCAGTGTGTATGATACCGGAAACAAGGGAGCACAGCAGTGCTATCTGTACAAAAAAGAGCTGTAATATACGCCTAAGTGCATAAAAATACACAGTAATATATGTCAAAGTGCATAAAATACGCAGCTCAATTTTATTTGTAATCAAGAATATGTTCGAGGAAGGTTATACAGTTGTCCGGATTAGGGGCATTTACAACAACCGAGAATATAGGATGTTCGATTCCTATTCCCAGCACATCTGTCATAAACGGAAGTCCGGCAAGGTCTATACCCACAACACGCTTGAACCCGCTCTCAGTATCGGTATAGCACACAAGCCTGTCGGAGACCTTATCAAGAAGCTCCGCCGGAAGAAATACGGACAAATCCTTTAAGTATTCAGATTTAGCCCACAGGTTCGTGAACACATCATCGCCGATATAGCAGTCGCTTGTCTGTGTGACAACCATTATATTGAGCTTCTCGGAAGATGTATAGGTTTCTTCGGTGAAGCTGTCCGGATTGATGGTGTAGTAACCATCAACCCTTACGCGGTTTTTCCTGCCGTCAATTCCAAGCCATTCTGTCAGAGAATTGTCGAGTATCTTCGTGTCATCCCTTAAATCCACGGAAATGCAGTTGACGTATGATACATAAAGGCTGGTGTTATAGTTGTTGGATATTATTGCCCTCACGATTGATACAATGGCGGCTATTCCGATGACTATGGCGAGTATCGGAACTTTATAGTAATCCCAGATATAGGATAGCTTTCCCTTTAGTCCTTTCTGATTCTTAATTTTTTCTCTTTCTTTTTTTACGCGCACAGAAAATTTATCTGTAAAACCTGAAGCCATGTCATTCTCCGTTTTATATTATTTTAGAAACTGTTTCAAAATGAGTTTGGAAATGAGATTTAAACAGAAACTAATTTCGTATTATTATAGCATAATAAAGCATTATTGTAAGGGCTTTTATTAAAATTTAATAATGATTAATTTGCATTTTATATAGGCATACATTATAATATTTTTTAGGCTTTTGCCGTATTTTTTATATAAAGTGAGGTAGAGTATGAGCCGTATTTTCGACGTTGATAACGGTTTTTTTCGTTTTATGACAAGGGTTGCGGATGCCCTTATATTGAATCTGATTTTTCTCATTACGTGTATTCCTGTGGTGACGATAGGTGCCTCCTATACAGCGATGTATTATTATTGTCTCAAGGCGGTCAACAATGAGGAGGGATATATCTGGAAGAGCTATTGGAAGTCCTTTAAGACCAATTTTGTACAGGGATTTCTTTTTGAAGTAATTTTTGCAATAATAGGAATTATATTGTATATAGACATCAAGTATATGTACGTCAGGGCATTTGCTGCCGGTGGTGCGTTTGGCTGGAAGCTTCTTTTCTTTATTGCGGTAGGTATGGCGGTGCTTGCGCTCATTACATTCATGTATGCATTCCCGATACTTTCACGTTTTGATAACAAGACCTTTACTATAATAAGGAATGCGGCACTTATGTCCATACGCCATTTTCCCCAGACAGTTCCGCTCCTGTTTATATTTGGAATCGTGGCACTTATAGGGTGGTTTTTGATGCCGGTATCTATCTTTTTCATCTTCGGAGCATGGGTATACATAAGCTCCATATTTTTCTATAAGGTATTAGACAGATACATGCCTAAGGACGAGCATTATGACGAGGATTATTACCTTGGCACTGATGGAGTACAGACAGAGAATGAAAATGCGTCAGATGTTAACTCTTCGGATGAGCATGAGGCTGATACACGTTCGGAACAGAATAATGACTCTGCCTCCGATGGTAACGCAGGCAGCATGATTGATAATCAGAATTAAAATAATTTGCAGATATGATATTGCAGGCATGACAGCCTCTGAACTTAAAAAAATAAAATTTGGTGTTGACAATGAAAAGTATAGGTGCTATACTTCACCACATCAAGCAAAGGCGCTTTGGGTAGAACCCGAGGCGCCTTTTTTCGTTGCAGATTCACACCGGTTACTGCATGCGGAAAAAGAAAAGGAGGCTATTATGGAAGAAGTATTAAGCGAATTGTATGGAGTGTGGTTCCTTATAGGTGCTGCACTGGTATTCTGGATGCAGGCAGGTTTTGCAATGGTTGAGACCGGTTTCACCAGAGCCAAGAATGCAGGTAACATTCTTATGAAGAACCTGATGGATTTCTGTATGAATCATCAGCTTTCTATGACAAATCTGCTTCTGCTTGGTATCCGTACTTATCTGTCAAAAGTAAATAACGGACAAGAAGATATTACGATTCAGAATTTTATATCCAGACGTTCTACCCATGATGAATGGACTTCCGGGGGAAGCAGAACTATTATGTTTCCGTGCAGAACAGTGATCTCACCGGAGACAGATTTTCTCTCGGCAGCTTATGAAATCCAGAATATGCAGAATCGAATTTATATGCACAGCAATTATGATCCGGCATTTATTGTGGATGAGATGAGAAAAAGATATCATACACCGGAGCATACCAGCTATGAAAGCTGCTATCTGACCTATCAGCCAATGCCGGTGAAGGTGGAGAATGAAATGCTTGGAACTATTCGCCAGCATGCCAAATGGTTTGCAAACGGTGCCGCAACCAAAAAAATGTATCTGACCGTATCTCACACTGAGGATGGCGGCATGAACTTCTCATATCATTATCAGACTGCTCATCTTGAGGAACATGACATGGAATTGCTTTATTATTATATGATGCGTATTCTTTTTAAAGGGATTGCAGAGCCGGATATGAGCATTGGAGAGATTATGGAGCAGGTATAAAGCGTAACAGGTCCCACTATGCCTGAAAGGTTAAGCGTGGCTAAAGAGAACCTGTCGGCATTGTTTTTATAGAAATCAAAAATCAGGAGGAAATGGAATGAGTCAGGAAATGGAATTTAAAAATATTGTGGCGCAGTACAGTAAAGTGAAACCGGAAGAGATGACAGGTGAGATGAGATTCCGTGAGGATCTGGGATTTACTTCCCTGGATTTTATGTCTTTCCTGGGTGAGCTTGAGGATACCTTTGATATTGAACTGGATGAAAACGAAGTGACAAAAATTACAACTCTTGAGGAGGCACTTAAGCTTCTTGAGGAACTTCAGTAAGAACTAGCTGCTGCGAATGGAGTAAATAGAATTAACAGAATATCAGTTCACAGAACAGAGAGGGAGGAGAAAGATATGCTGATCAGGGATATATTAGAAGAAAGTGTACAGAAATTTGGCGAAGTCAAGGCAGTAAAATGGCTTAACCGAAAAGAGGTTCTGGAGAGAAGTTACAGTGAAATGATGAAAAATGTGATTTCCACCAGAAAAGGACTTCTTTCAGAAGGTTTTGAGGGAAAGCATATTGCATTGATCGGAACCAGCTCTGTAGAATGGATCGAAAGCTATCTGGGAATTATTACAGGATGTACTACAGCGGTGCCACTGGATGCAGCACTCCCGTGTGAAGAACTGATCGATCTGATAAACCGATCCGATTCCGAAGCACTCTTTTTAAGTCCGAAACACAGACCGTATCTGGAAGCATTTCTTGCAAACTGTCCGAAACTTCAGAAAGTATGGATGCTCCAGGAAGAGGTGGAGAATGTACCGGCAGATACATACAGTATCAGCGAACTCAGAAACTCAGGAAAGAATGTCAAAGGAGATGCCTCCTGCCCGGATGCAGAAGATATTGCTACTATTATCTTTACTTCCGGAACGACAGGAAAAAGCAAGGGAGTTATGCTGACACAGAATAATCTGGCTTCCAATGTTGAGGCAGTCAAAATCACGGCAGAACCCGGAACAGCTATGCTCAGTGTACTTCCGATCCATCATGCATTTTGTCTTGTCATGGACTGGATGAAGGGCTTTTCTCAGGGAGCAACCCTCTGTATCAATGACTCCCTGCTTCATATGATCAGAAATATGAGTATCTTTAAACCGGATATCATGCTCATGGTTCCAATGATGATCGAGACGATTTATAAGAGACTGGCTGCCGCTGATCCGTCAATCCCGAAGGCAGTTCTGGCAGAAAAGGTATTCGG
>OGWY01003526.1_pt1 | contig 10325 bp, 8 predicted proteins | sample 1576121 | NCBI WGS metagenome assembly OGWY01 (sample SAMEA3541543, study PRJEB24748) | human gut metagenome | biome: human gut; feature: human-associated habitat; material: faeces | place: China | collected 2012 | reverse complement strand
CCAGTGCAATGCTTACTCTTACAATCGTGTCCTCACTGTCCGGATTAATAATCTGTGCCACAGCCGCGTATTATGGAACGGATGAAAAAGGGGAATCCTATCAGGGATACCGCGTACTGGCAGGCCTTTATACCGAGGCGTGCCAGATTGTTGTACGCAAGGATTCCGGAATCAAAAGCTTAGATGATCTGCAGGGAAAGACGGTAAGTATCGGTGAAGCAGAGTCCGGAACTGAGCGGAACGCATTGCAGATTTTACAGGTGAGTGGACTTGCTTCTCCGATTACAGAGATGGTCAACCTGACGTATATTGAGGCAGCAGAGAAGCTCAAAAGCGGCGAGATTGACGCGATGTTTTATACAGGCGGTGTGCAGACCAATGTGATTGCGGAGCTTGCAGATAGCTGTGAAATTGCGCTTATTCCGGTCGATGCGAAGACCGTGGATAAGCTGAAGCTTGCATATTCATCGTATGAAACGTGTGAGATTCCGGCGAATACTTACAATGGACAGACAGAGCAGGTTGCAACGGTCGGCGTCAAGGCACTGCTGCTTGCGAGTGAGAAGATGTCCGATGAGACAGCCGAAGAACTTACAAGGCAGCTTTTTGCGCATGCAACAGAAATCGAGTATGCAACTTCATTAAAGGAAATAGCGGATGTAAATGCGGCTGTGGATGGTGTGCAGCTTCCGTTCCATCCGGGGGCAAAAGCATATTATGCATCACAGGGCATCTCGGTAGATGCACAGGAAAATTAACAGATAGGAGAACCATTTTACATGGAAATACAAATTGATATGTATCAGACATTGGCACTTTCGGTCGTGGTGCTGATGCTTGGACAATTCTTGAAACAGAAAATAAATTTCCTGGAAAAGTTCTGTATTCCATCTCCGGTGGTCGGTGGTTTGATCTTCTCGGTACTGACTTGTATTTTATATAGCACAGGGGTGGTGGAATTTACATTTGATGATACGCTTCGGGAAGTCTGTATGGTATTCTTCTTTACATCGGTGGGATTCCAGGCGAATCTGAAGGTGCTAAAGAGTGGAGGAAAGGCACTTGCAATCTTCCTTGGATTAGTCATTGCCCTGATTTTTATGCAGAATTTACTGGCAGTCGGCGTGTCGCATCTGATCGGGCTTGACTCGCTGGTCGGACTTTGTACCGGCTCCATTCCTATGGTCGGCGGACACGGAACAGCAGGTGCATTTGGCCCGGTGCTTGAGGATTTTAATGTACAGGGGGCAACGACAATCTGTACGGCAGCGGCAACCTTCGGCCTGGTGGCAGGAAGCCTGATCGGTGGACCGATCGGGAAACGTCTGATTGAGAAGAAGCATTTGCTCGATACAATCGTGACAGAGGATGACAGCCTGCTGATCGAGGAAGAAAAGAAGCATGAGAGACATTCGAATATGTATGCCGCAGCTGTGTTTCAGCTGATTCTGGCAGTCGGACTCGGTACGATCATCTCCGAGCTTCTGACGAAGACGGGACTTACATTTCCGATCTATATCGGAGCTATGATCGTCGCGGCGATTGTTCGAAATGTCGGCGAGTATTCCGGAAAATTTGACATCTATATGGGTGAGATCAACAATCTGGGTGGTATCTGTCTGTCGCTTTTTCTTGGAATTGCGATGATCACATTGAAGCTGTGGCAGCTCGCGGAGCTTGCATTACCGCTTATGATCTTGCTCGGGGCACAGCTTCTGCTTATATTCCTGTACACATATTTTGTAGTATTCCGTGTGATGGGAAAGGATTACGACGCGGCAGTGCTTGCGGCCGGAACATGCGGATTCGGTATGGGTGCGACACCGAATGCTATGGCGAACATGCAGGTGCTTTGTGACCGCTATGCGCCATCGGTCAAGGCGTATCTGCTTGTACCGTTGATCGGAAGTTTGTTTGCAGACTTCATTAATAGTCTGGTGATTACGTTGTTCATCAATATTATATAGTGTAGTGAGACGAATATTTGGAAGGAATCCTTATCTTGAAATGAAGATAACGGTTGGAGGAATCGCATGAAGGACAAGAAAGAGAAGAAGGAAAAAACGAAATTCAATCTCGCATTTGATAATCTGGCAATCCCGGAAGTGCATATTGGAGGAAATGCGCATGGTCAAGGCAATGTGGAACATAAGCATCCGGATGCGGACGGAGAGATGGAGGAAGAGGTTGTAACATTTGCGGATGTTGCAATTCCGGAGATCCATATCACAAGATATAAAGAGCTTTCTGATATGATTCACAGTCTGCGCAAGAAGCTCCACGAGAATCCGGAGCCTTCCATGCAGGAAGAAAAGACCCGGCATATATTGCAGGAATTTATAAAGCGGCATACAACGTTTGAGGTTGTAGATAAAGGCGTGTGGTTTTATGCCGTGAAGAAAGCGGAGAAAGAAAGCGGGAAAGCACCGATTGCGTTCCGGGCGGATATGGATGCGGTATGTGGAAAGGATGGAAAACCGGGACATTACTGCGGACATGATGGGCATAGCAGTATTCTGTGTGGCGTAGCGTTGTATCTTTCAAAGCGGGAAGAATTGCCAGATCGTGATGTGTATCTGATCTTTCAGCCGGGCGAGGAGATTGGCGCGGGCGCGAAGATCTGCAAGGAATTACTTGCGGAAAAGCAGATCGGGGAGATATACGGATTGCATAACATTCCCGGATATCCGAAGAATCAGGTGCTGCTTCGCAAGGGAACATTTGCGTGTGCATCGACCGGGCTTTCGATTCGTATGATTGGAACACCAAGCCATGCGGCATACCCGGAAGCAGGCAGGAATCCGGCTATTCCGATGGCGAAGCTTCTGCTTGAGATCGAGCGGATTACGAAGGAGATGCAGGTGCGGGGCAAGTTCGTTCGTATGACTGTGATCGGAGCGGATGTTGGCAGTGCAAATTATGGCGTATCAGCGTTTGAAGGTACGTTGCGGCTTACGGTGCGCGCAGAAAAGGAAGATACATTTGACACATATGTGAATGAAATCAAAGCTCTGGCTGCGACACTTGCAGAAGAAAATCAGCTTACTATAGCCATAGAGGAGATCGAGCGGTTCCCGGCAACGGAGAATCACGATGCAAATGTAGATAAGCTTTTTGCGTGTGCAGAGAAATTACAATTCCCTGTGACAGAGCTTGCACAGCCGATGCGCTGGTCGGAGGATTTTGGATATTATCTGCAGGAAGTACCGGGGGCATTCTTCGGTGTGGGCGATGGCGAAGATCATGCACAGCTTCATACAGCGGAGTATGAATTCCCTGATGAGATTATGAAGACAGCGGTTGCAATGCTTGTGGGATTGATATAGGAAAGAAGAATAAAACCATGAATATCGAAGTAAGAGCATATACAGACAATGACATCGAGGCGATGGTGACGATCTGGAACCAGGTTGTCGAAGATGGCGTGGCATTTCCGCAGGAGGAATGTCTGACACCGGAGTCAGGAACAGCATTTTTCGCAGAGCAGACATATTGCGGAGTTGCAGAGGATACGGACACAGGCAGAATCTACGGCATGTACATCCTGCATCCGAACAATGTTGGACGATGTGGACACATCTGCAATGCAAGCTATGCGGTCGACCGGGAATCGAGAGGATTGCATATCGGCGAGAAGCTGGTGTCTGACTGTCTGGCGCAGGGCAAGGCACATGGTTACCGTGTCTTACAGTTCAATGCGGTTGTCGCAAGTAATGTGCATGCACGACATCTGTATGAGCGTCTTGGATTCAAACAGCTTGGTACGATACCGGGTGGCTTCCGCATGATTGATGGGAGTTATGAAGATATCTGCCCATATTACCATGAGCTGTAAAATTGTTAAAAGCTTGTAAACTTGGTTGACGAACCCGGGAAAATGGGATAGACTACATCACAGGTCGAGTAGAATCATGACGAAATATGATTCGGACAGATCTGGCAGTGATAAAGCTGCGAATAGAATAAAAATTATGGAGGTGAGACTATGGACGGTTGCGATAGTACGAGTCGAGCGATATGCGGTGGAAGACATATGGATATACGAACGCAGTTGGGACATAGTCTCATTTTATAATAATATAGCTGCGTTTAGTTTCTTGTTGTCTGAACCACCGTACGCAAACGGTGGTATTTTTGTGCAATAAAATAGCAAAACTACCACAAACTGTAAAATTTAACAGACAGGAGGTAGAAGACAATGAAGAAATGGATGAAGAGAAAGAATTACACAGCACAGTCAAAGAAGCATTTGCGGGATAAGAACCTGCGGGAGGCAGCAAAGGTACTCTCCCTGATGGAGGTCGACGATGCAGTCGATGTCTTAGACGAGGTCGATGATGCAACGAAAAAGCAGGTTGTGGATATGCTCCCGGAGGATGCCGGAAATGATATCCAGATGATCCTCTCCTACGAGGAAGACGAGATGGGTAGTCGTATGACGACGAACTATATCGCCATCCGCAGAGGTATAGATATCCGGCAGGCAATGCGCGAGCTGGTTTCACAGGCAGGTGAAAATGATAATATCGGAACCGTCTATGTATTAGACGAATCCGATAGATACTATGGCGCGATTGACCTGAAGGATCTGATCGTCGCCAGAGAAAATGATACACTGGAATCTATCATCAATACGACGTATCCGTTCGTGACCGACCATGAGAAAATCGAGGACTGTATTGACGAACTGGTGGATTACGCAGAGGATTCCATTCCGGTTTTATCTGAGACAAAGGAATTACTCGGCGTTATCACCGCACAGGATGTCGTTGAGGCTGTCGATGATGAGATGGGCGAGGATTACGCAAAACTCGCTGGTTTGACAGATGAGGAGGATTTGAGAGAAACTACAAAGGAAAGCATGAAGAAACGATTACCATGGCTGATCATCTTGTTGTTCCTTGGCATGGGTGTGTCTTCCGTTGTAGGAGCTTTTGAAGCGGTTGTCGCTGTGCTTCCGATCGTGATGTGCTTCCAGTCGTTGATTCTGGACATGGCAGGGAATGTTGGAACACAGTCGCTGGCGGTTACGATTCGTGTATTGATGGATGAGAACCTGACTGGCAAGCAGAAGCTGCATCTCGTATGGAAGGAGATGAAGGTTGGTTTTGTAAATGGCTTGTTGCTTGGCACGCTTTCATTTGTATTTATCGGCATCTATATCGCCTGCTTCAAGCACAATGCATGGCTGCACGCATTCCTGATTTCCGGTTGTGTAGGCGTATCATTGATGGTTGCCATGGTGATTTCGAGTCTGGTCGGAACCTTGATCCCGATTTTCTTCCACAAGATCAAGATTGATCCGGCAGTTGCATCCGGACCGCTGATCACGACAGTCAATGACCTTGTAGCAGTCGTAACGTACTATGGACTGGCATGGTTGTTCTTGATCCAGATCATGCAGATTGTTTCGTAGGAATGCGGTAAGAGAAATGGATTTAGGAGTTTATATGCTTTTATTACAAGACGTCAAATAGTCAAATAAATGAAAAAAATAAAAAGCGAATTGCTTGAAAAATATTTTATGCATGTTAAAATATAGTTCGGCTATGAATTGTTTGGTTGCGAACAATTCATAGCCGAACTTTTTCTTTTGCAAAATAGGCAAGCGAAGGACAGGAGTATCATTTACAAAATGAAATTAGAGACTATATAGATCTGTTATACGCAGATGAAACAGGCTGTATGGCGCGGACAATCTGTTACAATACAGAACATTGGAAAGATACTAATAAAAGGAGAAAATTCATGGACGATTGGAAGCATGATCATCTGGGAAACCAGATCATCATATTATCAAACCAGGTAAAACATTATCTGCATCAGGCAGCGGAAGTGGAAGGCATCAGCGGTTCTCAGAGCCGGATCCTGCATTACATTTCCGAATTCAGTAAGAAGACAGAAGTATATCAGAAGGATGTGGAAGAATTCTTCTATCTGCGCCGGTCTACCGTCACCCAGACGTTACAGGCGATGGAGAAGAACGGACTTATCAGGCGCTCCAGCGTTGCCAGAGATGCACGCCTGAAGAAACTGGAACTGACCGAAGCAGGGCAGGCACTCGAAGCAAAAATCCATACACGCGTGATGCAGATGGAACAGCGGCTGAGAGAAAGCTTAACAGAGGAAGAAATCACACAGTTTTTATCAATTACAGATAAGCTTGGAGCCGAATTGACAAGCCTTGGAGCACCAGAAATCAAGCAAGCCTGTAAGTAACCACAAGGTCACTTGGCTTGCTTTCCTATGATTAAGAGAGTGAGCGACATGATGCAATTTGTAAATGTCCATATTCAATTCTGGAAATATAGATATGTTTGGAACTTAGAAGTACTTGATGTTCTGTAAGTAATCAGCAATGTTTGAACACGATGTTCAAACAAGCCGCCATTGAGCCACGGATGGCGAATTGGCGGCGGTTGCGTGCAGGAGTACTGTGTGAATCAGAACATCTAGCACTTCTTAGTTTCAATACATCATATATTACCAGAATTGAATATAGACATATATACAAATGCATCATGGACGAAATTGAAGCATAAGAAAGGAGACAACATGTTAAAGACGTTAGGAAAACAAATCAAAGAATTCAAGGCCGCGTCCATCGCAACCCCACTGTTTATGCTGTTGGAAGTTCTGATGGAAACGCTCGTCCCATTCCTGATGGCATCCATCATTGACGATGGTGTCAACGTGCCGGGTGGTGACATCCATCATATCTGCGTGGTCGGTGCATGGATGATCGTGGCAGCGGCAGTCGGACTATTTGCGGGACTTATGGGAGGCCGTTACGGTGCGTATGCATCTGCCGGGTTCGCGAAGAATCTGCGGCAGGCGATGTATTACAATATCCAGACATTTTCATTTACAAACATTGACAAGTACAGTACCGCCGGACTGGTGACTCGTATGACAACCGATGTAACAAATGTGCAGAACTCATACATGATGATCCTGCGTATGGGTATGCGTGCCCCGGCGAGTATGATCTGCGCGATGGCAGCCGCATTTTTGATCAATGCAAGAATCGCAAGTATTTACCTGGTTGCAGTTATTCTTCTTGGACTTGTGTTGCAGTTCATTATCCGTAAGGCAAATAAATATTTCAATATTGTATTTGAAAAGTACGACGACTTAAATGCCAGCGTGCAGGAGAATGTATCTGCAATCCGAGTCGTTAAGGCATATGTCCGCGAGGAGTATGAGACAAATAAATTCGCACAGGCAAGCGCGAAGGTATACAACATGTTTGTGCGGGCAGAGAGCATCATCGCCTGCAATATGCCGGTTATGATGTTCACGGTATATAGCTGCATCCTGTTAATCAGCTGGGTCGGCGCACATATGATCGTGAGTGATACGCTTACCACAGGCAACCTGATGAGCCTGCTTGCATACTGCATGAATATCCTGATGAGCCTGATGATGCTTTCGATGGTATTCGTCATGATCAGTATGAGTATGGCGAGTGCGAGACGTATCGCAGAGGTTATCAACGAGGATACGACCCTGAAGAATCCGGAGCAGCCGGATATGGAAGTGACGGACGGAAGTGTGGAGTTTGATCATGTATATTTCCGTTACAAGGAGACGGCGAAAGATTTCGTATTAAAGGATATCAATGTAGCAATTAAAACAGGTGAGACGATCGGCATCATCGGTGGAACCGGTAGCGCGAAGACGAGCCTTGTCAGCCTGATCAGCCGTCTGTATGATGTGTCGAAGGGCAGTGTCAGAGTTGGCGGCAAAGATGTCCGGGAATATGACATGGAGACGCTTCGAAATGAAGTTGCCGTTGTGCTGCAGAAGAATACATTGTTCAGCGGAACGATTTACGAGAACCTCCGATGGGGTGACAAGGATGCCACAGACGAGATGTGCAGACGTGCGTGTGAGCTTGCCTGCGCCGATGAATTCATCGAGAAGATGCCGGATGGCTACAACACATATATCGAGCAGGGTGGTTCGAATGTATCCGGCGGACAAAAGCAGCGTTTGTGTATTGCGCGTGCGCTATTGAAGAATCCGAAGATCCTGATCTTAGATGATTCGACAAGTGCGGTTGATACGGCGACGGATGCGAAGATCCGTGCGGCATTTGCAACCGAGATTCCGAACACAACGAAGATTATCATTGCACAGCGTATCTCCAGTGTGGAGCATGCTGACCGGATCATCGTCATGAACGAGGGTGAAATCAACGGTATTGGAACGCATGAAGAGCTGCTTGCCGGAAATGATATTTACCGCGAGGTATATGAGTCACAAAACGGTGCCGGCGCCAATGCTGATTTTGATGATGAGGCGCCTGTTGCGACGAAGGAGGTGAATCAGCATGCGTAATCAAAGAGGAAAAGGACCGGAGAATCCGGGCAAGCTTCTGAAGCGGTTGATGGGAATGCTGATGAAGCATTATGGCGCAGCGATTATTATCGTGGCAATCTGTATCATCATCAACGTTCTTGCAAATGTACAGGGAACGATGTTCATGCAACGGTTGATTGACGACTACATTACACCGCTGTTAAAGAGTGAGACGAAGAATTACACACCATTGCTCCATGCAATCGGACGTGTCGCATGCTTCTATGGAATCGGAATTATTGCTTCGTATTCCTATAACAGAATCATGGTTAATGTCACACAGGGAATGCTGAAAACATTCCGTGATTCGATGTTCACGAAGATGGAGCAGCTTCCAATCAAATATTTTGACACCCATGCGCACGGTGATATCATGTCCATGTATACAAATGATACCGATACGCTGAGACAGATGATCAGCCAGTCGATGCCACAGCTTTTCAACAGTGCGATTACGATTATCAGTACGACCGTCTGTATGTTCATGCTGAACATTCCACTTACGGCACTGACATTTTTCATGGTTGGCATCATGTTGGTGCTGACAAGAAAAATCGGTGGTTTATCCGCGAAGCATTTCATTGCGCAGCAGAAAGATATCGGTACGGTCAATGGTTATATCGAGGAGATGATGCAGGGACAGCGCGTAGTCAAGGTGTTCTGTCACGAAGAGGAGAGCAAGGAAGCATTTGACAAGCTGAATGATGCTTTGTGCGAGAGCTCCTACAAGGCGAATAACTATTCGAATATTTTAGGACCGATCAACGCGCAGCTTGGAAATATCAGCTACGTGCTCTGTGCGATCGTCGGTGGTGTACTGGCGATTGGAAATGTCGGCGGATTCACGCTGGGCGGTCTGGCGAGCTTCCTGACGTTCAACAAGAACTTCAACATGCCAATCAACCAGATCAGTATGCAGATCAATGCAATCGTAATGGCACTTGCCGGAGCGGAGCGAATCTTCAATTTGCTGGACGAGGAGCCGGAAGTGGACGAGGGCTATGTCGAGCTTGTGAATGCAAAGCGCGAAAATGGACAGCTTGTGCCAAGTGAGAGGCGTACCGGACTCTGGGCGTGGGCACACAAGCATACAAATGGCGATCCAACCACATATGTGGAGCTGAAAGGTGACGTCGTATTTGACGACGTGGACTTCGGATATACCGATGATAAGATTGTGCTGCACAATGTTTCGATGTTTGCACAGCCGGGACAAAAGCTTGCGTTCGTCGGTTCGACTGGTGCCGGAAAGACGACGATCACGAATCTGATCAATCGGTTCTACGATATTCAGGATGGAAAGATCCGGTACGATGGAATCAATATCAACAAGATCAAGAAAGCCGACCTGCGAAGATCACTCGGCATCGTATTGCAGGATACACATCTGTTCAGCATGAGCGTGCGGGAGAATATCCGCTATGGACGACTTGATGCGACAGACGAAGAGGTCGAGGCAGCCGCAAAGCTTGCGAATGCTGACGGATTTATCCGTCGTCTGCCGCAGGGCTATGATACCGTTCTGACTGGCGACGGCGCAAACTTAAGTCAGGGACAGCGTCAGCTTCTTGCCATCGCGCGGGCAGCCATCGCCGATCCACCGGCGCTTATCTTGGATGAAGCGACAAGCTCGATCGATACACGAACCGAGCGTCTGGTACAGGATGGTATGGACAAACTGATGCACGGAAGAACGACATTTGTAATCGCGCATCGGTTGTCCACGATCCAAAACAGCGACTGTATCATGGTACTCGAACAGGGACGAATCATTGAACGTGGAACGCACGAAGAACTGCTTGAGAAGAAGGGCAGATATTACCAATTGTATACTGGAAATGCAGTGGTGGCGTAGGAATATTAACAGTCATGGGCTTTGTGCTCATGGCTGTTTTTTGAGCATTGTTCTTAGTGATGTGTTAACTTATCTGCCCGCTTGGGGATCACAACCGTGTACACGC
>OGWY01003522.1_pt1 | contig 10326 bp, 9 predicted proteins | sample 1576121 | NCBI WGS metagenome assembly OGWY01 (sample SAMEA3541543, study PRJEB24748) | human gut metagenome | biome: human gut; feature: human-associated habitat; material: faeces | place: China | collected 2012 | reverse complement strand
GCAGATGCGATAACGATCTTTTTCATGTGAATAGCCTCCTGAATTGTGTATGTGTGTTACTTATCGGTTACCCATTTATCAAAACGCCCTGCGGCATTTTTGCGGTATCAGATCTCTTCCCTCTCCCGGAGCTGTGCGTATTTTTCGTTAACGGCCTTTTCCACATTGGGTGTGACGAACTTGCTGATGTCACTGCCGTAGTACGCTGCTTCCTTTACGATGGTGGAGGAAAGATAGCTCCATTTGATGCTGGTGGCAAGGAACATGGTCTCGATGCCGGGCATCAGTGCGTGGTTGGTCTGCGCAAGCTGAATCTCGTTTTCAAAGTCCGTTACCGCCCGCAGCCCCCGCACCATTACAGATGCGTGACGCTTTTTTGCGAACTCCACGGTCAGGCCGTCGAAGCCTTCCACGGTCACGTTGGGGATGTTCTTGCAGCATTCCTGCAGCATAGCCACCCGCTCCTCCACTGTGAACAGCGGATGCTTGGCGCTGTTGATCAGCACCGCCACGATGAGGTGGTCGTTGATCTTTGCTGCGCGCTTGATGATATCAAGGTGTCCCTTGGTGACCGGATCGAACGACCCGGGATAAACTGCTGTTGCCATCGGTCAGTGTCCTCCTTGTGCGCTGTAATTACTAAGCGCGATGTGGTTCTGCCATGATAGCACTTTCCAGCCCTGGGTGCAACCTGAAACTGCTGCGGTGCGTTTTATCGTTAAATTTTAAACGAATCATCCCGCACTGCTCCGCAGTTGCTTCCCACGCTATTAGTAAAGCACATCGTCAAAATTTTATCAAGTCTTTTTCTCAACTTTTTTGTTTTTTGCGTACCAAACAATCCCCACATAAAGATAAGAAAACTGTTCATTATGCTATACTGACTGTTTTTTGGCCAAAACTATTGATTCTACACTTTGTTAATGTTATAACTAAGTTGAGCTGTTCTGCGCAGAGCGGAGTACACACTGCTGTCTTGTTTATAAGGTTACCATACAGATGTGGCAAAACGGTGTGCATTCCGCAAAACAGGCTTAAAACAGCTGCATAATTTGTCCGCACAGAATTGTTTACAATTCTTTTATGTATTTTAAGAGAGGATGGTTTATAATGGATTGCAAGGAACTGTACGCACAGAAGCTTATGACTGCTGCGCAGGCTGCCGCTCTGGTCAAAAGCGGCGACTGGGTGGACTACGGCTGGGCTGTGAACACCCCTGTGGCCGTGGACGCCGCCCTTGCCAAGCGCCTGCCCGAACTGGAAAACGTCAATTTCCGCGGCGGCATCCTGATGTGGGTGCCTGAGATCTTCCAGATCGACGACCCCGCTGCCCACATGACCTGGAACAGCTGGCACATGGGCGGCATTGAGCGCAAAGCCATCGCACAGGGCTTCTCGTTCTACTCCCCCATCCGCTATTCGGAGCTGCCCCGCTACTACCGCGAGAGTCCCGACCCGCTGGACATCGCCGTCTTCCAGGTGACTCCGATGGACGAGCACGGCTACTTCAACTTCGGCCCCAGCGCTTCCCATCTGGGTGCCGTCTGTGAGAAGGCAAAGAAGATCATCGTGGAGGTCAACACCAATATGCCCCGCTGCCTCGGTGGTATGGAAAACTGTGTCCATATTTCCCAGGTCACCGGCATCGTGGAGGGCGACAATCCGCCCATCGGCCAGATGGCCGCTGCCGGCCCCGCTTCCGAGGTCGATTTGAAGGTCGCAAACCTCGTTGTGCCGCAGATCCCCGACGGTGCCTGCCTGCAGCTGGGCATCGGCGGTATGCCCAACGCCATCGGCAGCCTCATCGCCCAGAGCGATTTGAAGGACCTGGGCGTCCACACCGAGATGTACGTTGACGCTTTTGTGGACATCGCCAAGGCCGGCAAGATCACCGGCGCACACAAGCAGCTGGACAAGGGCCGTCAGGTCTACGCCTTCGGTGCCGGCACCCAGAAGATGTACGACTACCTCAACGACAACCCCGAGTGCATGTCTGCTCCCGTCGATTACACCAACGATATCCGCAGCATCTCCGCACTGGACAACTTCATCTCCATCAACAATGCGGTGGACATCGACCTGTTCGGCCAGGTGAATGCGGAGAGCGCCGGCGTCAAGCACATTTCCGGTGCAGGCGGCCAGCTGGACTTCGTGCTGGGCGCATACCTTTCCAAGGGTGGCAAGAGCTTCATCTGCCTGTCTTCTACCTTCTTTAATAAGAAGACCGGTCAGCTCGAGAGCCGCATCCGTCCCACGCTGGAAAACGGCAGCATCATCACCGATACCCGCGCCAATCTGCATTACCTCTGCACTGAATACGGCTGCGTCAACCTCAAGGGTCTGACCACCTGGGAGAAGGCCGAAGCCCTCATCAATGTGGCACACCCCGACTTCCGCGAGGAGCTTATCAAAGAGGCCGAGAAGATGCACATCTGGCGCCGCAGCAACAAAATCTAAACATCGCCGTACCGGCTCCTGCCGTCTGCGGCAGGAATGGAGTCACACATGATGGACAAAAAACCGCACATCAAGCCCTATATCTACGGAATGCTCGCGGGCTTTGGTGCGATAAGTCTAAGCATCCTGTTCTTCTTCTTCATCTACCGCTTCGACGGGTTCGGCGACGCGGTCTCCAAGGTGACCGGCATCCTGATGCCCTTCATCTATGGTGCCGTCATCGCCTATCTGCTCAAGCCGGTGTGCAATACCATTGAGGGCTTTCTGCACCGCATCTTCCCCGAAAAGCTCCACAGCATGGCCAATATGCTTGCCATTGCGGCGACGCTGCTGTTCGGTGTGCTGGTGGTCTACGCCCTCGTGATGATGGTGGTGCCGCAGCTCATCACAAGCGTCACCTCCCTCTACTACACCGCGCAGACCAGCATCACCCGGTTCATGCGGTGGGTGAACACACAGGAAATCTTCTTGGATAATGAGACACTGATGGGCTATTTCAACAATGCCTACGATGCCATTGCTGACAATCTGACCACTCTGCGCACCACCCTGCTCCCCTCGCTGCAGAATATACAAGGCATCCTGAGCGGTGTGGGCGTCGGCGTCATGAATGTGGTGACCTGGTTCAAGAACCTGCTCATCGGCCTTATCGTCGCTGTTTACCTGCTGGCCAGCCGCAAAAAGTTCGCCAAGCAGGCCAAAATGATCCTCTACAGCGTCGTCAAGCCCCACTGGGCGCAGCTCATCCAGGAGGAAGTCCTCTACGCAGACAAGATGTTCGGCGGCTTCATCAACGGCAAGATCATGGACTCCGCCATCATTGGCGTGCTCTGCTACTTTGCCTGCATCATCTTCAAGTTCCCGAGCGCACTGCTGGTGTCGGTCATCATCGGCGTCACCAACGTCATCCCCTTCTTCGGCCCATTCATCGGTGCCGTGCCTGCAACGCTGCTCATCCTCATCCAGAGCCCCATCAAGGCCATCTGGTTCGTGCTCTTCGTTCTGGTGCTCCAGCAGCTGGACGGCAATGTCATCGGCCCGAAGATCCTGGGCAACACCACCGGCCTTTCGAGCTTCTGGGTGCTCTTCTCCATCCTGCTGTTCGGCGGTCTGTGGGGCTTCGTGGGCATGATCGTGGGCGTGCCGCTGTTCGCCGTCATCTATGACGTCATCAAGAAGCTGGTCTTCCACGGCCTGTGCCGCAACGGCCAGCTCGACCAGATGACCGTCTACCACGACGAGTTCGGCGATCCCGGCGACCCGGCTCCCGCACCTGTGGAAGATGAAGAAGCCGAAATCGTTATTGATTCCGGCGAAGAATAAAATAACAAGATAAAGCCCCCATCCTCCCGGCTGCCTCAGCCGGTGAAGATGGGGGCTTTTCTGCGCAATTTTATCTTTGAGAGACCGATAAAGTCATTTCGCGTGAGCAGTGGAATGCGCCGGTTCCCAGTCCTTGTAATTCTCGTACCGGCTCTCCCTGAGGGTGACGTGCGACCAGATCTCGTCGGCTACAGGCTGCCAGTCGGCAGCATATGCACCGCATTTGTCGCAGAGATGGTCTACGCTCTCGGGCGACTGCAAGTCGGTGCTGTGAGCACCGGTGTCATGCACCATCTGGCGCAGAAGCTCGGGGTTTTCCAGCATCGGGCAGGGACGCAGATGGTTTTTATTGAAGGGCTGGCCGTTGTGGTAGGCCATGAAGAGCGGGCTGCGGAGAATATCGAGGATGCTGCTGTCGTGGATGTTGGCGTTGGAATAGTGGATAAAGACGCACGGCTCTGCATCGCCCGCCGAATTGATATGAAAATAGTTGCGTCCGCCTGCGATGCATCCGCCCACAAACTCGCCATCGTTCTGGAAGTCCATCGGATAGAACGGAATATCGCTCTTTTCGGAGCGGAGATACCGGATTCGCTCGATCATGTACTTGCGCTGAGCAGGCGTGGGCATCAGCTCTGGCGCAGCCTCGTTGCCTACCGGCATATAGTGGAAGTAGAATCCGAAGTGCGCACCCTTGTCGCAGAGCATCCGCATAAAGTGGTCGCTGGTGACGGCTTCGAGATTGTCTCTGGTATAGCAGATGGAAGTGCCAAAAAGGATCCCGTGGGCCTTGAGCAAGTCCATCGCATTCATGACAGCGGCATAGTGGCCGTCGCCCCGCCGGGCATCATTGGTAGCGGGAGTTCCCTCGATCGAGAGCATGAAGGCGATATTGCCCAGTTTTACGACCTCTTCACAGAACGGCTCATCGATGAGGGTCGAGTTCGTATAAATCGCAAACTGCACGTCGTTGTGCTTTTTTGCCAGACGGAGAATATCCGCCTTCCGCACCAGAGGCTCGCCGCCGGTGAGCATATAGAGATAGACCCCCAGCTCCTTGCCCTCGGTGATGATCTTATCCATATCCTCAAAGCTGAGGTTGTTTTTGTGGCCGTACTCGCCCGCCCAGCACCCCACGCAGTGCATATTGCAAGCCGAAGTGGGGTCGAACAGGATCAGCCACGGGATATTGCAGTGGTACTTTGTGCGGTTCTCGCGGATGGTCTTTGTCCCCCGGAAGAACGCCTCATAGCCAAGGTTGAGCGCCGTGGTGCGTGCCACGTTGGGCGCGGTCTGGTCGAGCACACAGTTGATGAGCTTCGACCACTTGCTGTCCGCATCGGTCAGCACTGCGCGGGCGTGCTCATACGTCTCCTCGCTGAACGAGTCGCCATAGAACTGCTTTGCGACGTCCACCATCTCGGCAAACGTCTTCTGACGGTCTTTGCTGACATGAGCCAGTGCCACATCCACCATCGTTCCGACAGCGGCACGCTGTACCTTATGGTTCAACGACTCCAACGCGATACTCATAAAAGTCTGCCTCCTTGTGTGGGTCTTTGCCAGCCCTTTGTTTTGACAATACTTTAACATTTTTCCAACAAAGATTCTATAAACAACAAAAGCAGGGTGATAGTTTTTCTATCATCCTGCTCTGCCTGTTCAGATTTTTATCAGTCGTCGGTTTTTGATGCTCTGCCGTCGGTGCTGAAGCGCAGCAGCGCCCGCTCCAAATCACCGTGCATCATAGTGTTGAGCCGTTCGGCCATGATGGCCGGTTCGGTCTTCATATCTCGGCGTATCCATTCCAGCACCATGCCCACAAAGCCATACTTATAAAAATCAATGATGAACTGCTTGTCCTCTTCCTGCACCGGGATGTTTTCACGCTCTATAAACATCCGCAGCAGAGGGTCAAGCATTTTATAGAGATACTGCTCCACCTGTTCCCGGCTGATGGAGCGGTAGACATTCAGCACCAGCACCCGGTTGGCCTGCACCTTTTCCAGCATATCGCGGAAGGCGTCGCTCCACGTCTCAAAGTCCTGATGGCCTTCCAGTGCCTCTGTGGCATCCTCCACCAGGATCCAGTCCACCAAATCGTAAATATCCTTGAAATGGTAGTAAAAGGTCATGCGGTTCACGCCGCAGTCCTCGGTAATGTCGTTTATCGTTATCTTATTCAGCGGCTTGCGGAGCAGCAGCTTTTTGAGCGATGCTTCCAGCGCGCGTTTTGTCGTCTGTGCCACGAGAATGCCCATCCTTTCGCGTTTGCCCCGTCCTGTGCGGAGTTTCCCAACTTCTATCTATTATGATACCTCATCTGCCCGTGCAGGTGCAAGCACCTTTTTCGACATTTTCGTGAACTTTTTATGTTTTCTTAAGATTTGGACAGCAAAAAAGCCTGCTCCGCCGCAGCGCGTCTATCAGGAGCTTTCCGAAAAGCTTTGACATTTTCCGGCTCTCCTCTTGATTTCTCCCCCAGCCCTGCTTACAATGGAGACACAGAGGAGGCATCTCCCCTGTTCTTTTGATTGGGAAAGAGGTTTTTCTTATGCTGAATACCATCGGTTTCTTAGGCTGCGGCAACATGGGCGGAGCCATCGCCCGGGCTGTCTGCAAGGCGGCAGACCCGCAGAACGTCTGGCTCGCCAACCGCACCGCCGCCAAGGCAGAGGCTCTGGCCGCTGAGCTGGGCTGCAACACCACCATCAACGACGAGGTGGCAGGCCGCTGCGACCTTATCTTCTTAGCCGTCAAACCCCAGATGATGGAGGAGCTGCTGGCACCGCTCCGCTTTACGCTGGCCGAACGGCCCAGCCGCTTCGTGCTGTGCAGCATGGCGGCGGGCCTGTCCATCGCCCGCATTCAGGAGATGGCGGGCAGCGACTGCCCCGTCATCCGCATCATGCCCAACACGCCCGCTTCGGTGGGGGCCGGTATGATCCAGTACTGCACCTCCAATGTCACCGCCGAGGAAGAGGCCGAGTTCCTGAAATTGATGGCCCCCGCCGGGCGGCTGGATGCTGTGCCGGAAAGCCTCATCGACGCGGCCAGCTGCGTGTCCGGCTGCGGCCCGGCCTGGGTGTATCAGTTCATCGAGGCGCTGGCCGACGGCGGCGTGGCCTGCGGCCTGCCCCGTGCCAAGGCGCAGGAGTACGCCGCCCAGATGGTCCTGGGCAGTGCGAAGCTGGTGCTTGAGAGCGGCCAGCACCCCGGCGCACTCAAGGACGCCGTGTGCAGCCCCGGCGGCAGCACCATCCAGGGCGTGCGGGTGCTGGAAGAAAAGGGCCTGCGGGGCGCGGTGATGGACGCTGTTATCGCCTCCTACAACAAGACAAAAGAGATGGGAAAGGGTTGATCTATGCGCATCGTAGTCAAAGTCGGCACCTCCACACTGGCCCACTCCACCGGACGGCTGAACATCCGCCACACCGAAGAGCTGGTGAAAGTGCTCAGCGATTTGAAGAACGCCGGACATGAGGTCATCCTCGTGTCGTCGGGTGCCATCGGCATGGGTGTGGGCAAGCTGTCGCTTTCCGCCCGCCCTACCGATATGTCCTCCAAGCAGGCTTGTGCCGCCGTGGGTCAGTGTGAGCTGATGTACACCTACGACCGGCTGTTCAGCGCCTACGACCACACGGTGGCGCAGATTTTGCTCACCGGCGTGGACATCGAGCACGCCAGCCGCCGTGAGAACATCCAGAACACCCTCACCCGCCTGCTGGAGCTGGGCGCACTGCCCATCATCAACGAGAACGACACCGTCGCCACCGACGAGATCACCTCCATCGGCGACAATGACACCCTCGCCGCCATCGTCACCTGCTGCATCAAGGCCGATCTGCTGGTGCTGCTGAGCGACATCGACGGCCTCTACACTGCCAACCCCCACACCCACCCGGACGCAAAACTCATCCCGCTGGTGGAGGACATCACACCCGAGGTGATGGCGCTGGCCGACGGGGCCGGCTCGGCGCTGGGTACCGGCGGAATGTCCACCAAACTCCGGGCCGCCCGGATGGTGACCTCCAGCGGAGCTGACATGGTCATCGCGAACGGTGCCCACCCCGAGCTGCTCTATGACATCGCCGAGGGCCGTGCCGCAGGCACCCGCTTTGCGGCCCACAGACAGGAGGCATAACATGACCACACAGGAGATTCTGAAAGCCGCCCGCGGAGCCAAGACTGCCGTTGCCCTTTCGGACAGCGGCACCCGTGATTCTGCTCTTCTCGGGATGGCTGACGCCCTCTGCGCCCCTGAGTCCATGGACGCCATCCTCGCCGCCAACACCAAGGACATGGCCGCCGCCAAGGGCCGCATCAGCGACGTCATGCTGGACCGCCTCGCCCTGACGCCCCAACGCATCGAGGCCATGGCCAAGGGCATCCGGGACGTTGCCGCCCTGCCCGACCCGGTGGGCCGGGTGCTGAGCCACATCGAGCGTCCCAACGGCCTTGTCATCGAGAAGACCGCCGTGCCGATGGGCGTCATCGCCATCATCTACGAGAGCCGCCCCAACGTCACCAGCGACGCTGCCGCCCTCGCCATCAAGAGCGGCAATGCCTGTATCCTCCGCTGCGGCAAAGAGGCGTGGCGCTCGGCCAACGCCATCGTTCAGGCCTTGCGGCAGGGTCTGCGGGCAAACGGTCTGCCTGAAACAGCAGTCTGCCTCATCGAGGACACCACCCATGCCTCGGCCAACGCCCTGATGACCGCCGTCGGCTATGTGGACCTGCTCATCCCGCGCGGCGGGGCCGGACTTATCCGTGCCTGCGTCGAGAACGCGAAAGTCCCCTGCATCCAGACCGGCACCGGCATCTGCCACATCTTCGTGGACGACACCGCCGACCAGACCAGGGCGCTGGACATCATCGAGAACGCCAAGGCCAGCCGCCCCAGCGTGTGCAATGCCGAGGAAGTATGTCTGGTGCAGGCGGCCATTGCGGCAGAGTTTCTGCCCAAGCTGGCTCAGCGCCTCGGCCCGGACCGCACGGCAAAGGGCCTGCATCCGGTGGAACTGCGGCTGGACGAGCGCGCCGCGGCCATCATCCCCGGCACCCCGGCAGGCCCGCAGGACTTTGACACCGAGTTTCTGGATTACATTCTGGCCGTCAAGGTCGTGGACAGCGTGGACGAGGCCATTGCCCACATCGCTGCTCACTCCACCGGCCACAGCGAAGCCATCCTGACCCGGACCGACGCCCACGCTGCCCTCTTCACGGCGGCAGTGGACAGTGCCGCCGTCTACGTCAACTGCTCCACCCGCTTCACCGACGGCGGAGAGTTCGGCCTTGGCTGTGAGATGGGCATCTCCACCCAGAAGCTCCACGCCCGGGGACCCATGGGCCTCGGCGAGCTGTGCAGCTACAAGTACATCATCCACGGCAACGGCCAGACCCGGTAATTTTCGGATTTTTCCGGGATAGCGCACCGCCGTGGCAAAAATTTTCTCCACAGGCCGGAGCCAAATGCCCCGGCCTGTATTTTTGTTTCCTCGAGATGGACCGTTTTTCTCTCAAGCACACTTTTGGCTGAAAAAGTTTTGCAAATACATCCGAGAATAATTCCTTGTATCCAAATTTTCTCCATTCTCCACAAAGCTATAGTCATACTTTTGCCATTTTATCTTGCAAAAATCACAACAAACCTCTTGACATACGGGCCTTCTGCGGGTTAAATTTAAAATGAGGGTGTGACTCGACACAATCTCACTGGTTTAGTCTGTTTATCGAGAATTGTTCTCCGCAAGACTTCAATTTTTCAGACCGTTTTACTGCGGAGAGCACTCTTCCGAGCATATCCGCCCACTCACAACACTATACTTGGAATGAAGGAGAGAGCGTTATGACGATTGCTATTCTTGCACATGACTCCCGCAAAGAGCTGGCGCTGCAGTTCTGCACAGCTTACAGCGGCATCCTATCCCGCAACACAGTCATTGCCACCGGCACCACCGGTCGGATGCTGGCGCAGGCCACCGGCCTGCCCGTACACTGCTACCTCTCCGGGAAGCTGGGCGGCATCCAGCAGATCTCGGCCCGGGTGGCCTGCGACGAAGTAGACCTCGTGCTCTTCTTCCGCGACCCGCTCAAGGCCGAGACGGGCAGCGGCAGCGAGCAGAACCTGCTGCGGCTGTGCGATATGCACAGTGTGCCGATCTCTACCAACATCGCCACCGCCGAAGTGCTGCTGCGCGGCCTCGACCAGGGCGACCTTGACTACCGTGAGGGCATCCATCCCGACATCGTAGAGCCGCTGCCCGTCCATCGGGCCGTGTGCTGAGCCTGTTTTTAAGACTTTTCCGCCATTTGTGGTTTTGTGTATAGAGGGTTTTCGACAAAGAAAGACACCGCAGAAGCTTTCACACTTCTGCGGTGTCTTTTTATCTTATGCGCTCAGGTACCACTGAGGGATAACTTATTCCAGACCGCCCATCTGCTTGATCGCCTTCATGGCGTAGGTCAGGGTGCGGCCCATAGCCACGCCTGCCATCAGGCAGGGATAGTTGTTGGCGAAGAAGCTGCCGGACATATCACCAGTGA
>OGWY01003516.1_pt1 | contig 10341 bp, 9 predicted proteins | sample 1576121 | NCBI WGS metagenome assembly OGWY01 (sample SAMEA3541543, study PRJEB24748) | human gut metagenome | biome: human gut; feature: human-associated habitat; material: faeces | place: China | collected 2012 | reverse complement strand
AGTAACTAGTGAAGAACAAAATTCTTATAGTAATGCAAATATTAAAAGCGTATCTATAGATAATACAGAATTAACGAAAGTAGAAAATAAAGATTATCAATATGAAACAACATTACCAGAAGGAACAACCAGTACAACCTTAGACATTGAAACAGAAAATAAATATGCTAGTGTTACAGTTGAAAAGATAGATAGCCTAGCTTATAGCGATACTAATTCAAATATAAAAAGATTATCTACTAAAAAAACATTAGACCTAAATTCAGGAGATAATTACTTTAAAGTTACGGTTACCAGTGAAAATAAAGAAACTACTAATGAGTATAAGATTAAAATTAGTGTGATTGAATCAGTTTCAATTTTCGGTAAACAATATTCAGTAATACAAAAGGAGCCAACCCTTACTACTTCAAGTAATAATACAAATGATGAAAGTGGATTATATGCATCAACTGCTACCAATACAGGTAAACCTACTTACTATTTTAGGGGTAATGTAGAAAATAATTATGTTTCATTTGCTGGATTTACATGGAGAATAGTAAGAGTAAATGAAGATGGAACAATAAGAATCGTAATGCAAGATGGAATTAATAGTAATGCTCGTTATAATTTTAATTCAAACTATAATAATTATACATATATGTATTATACAAATAGCCAAGCTAAGACTCAACTTGAAAGTTGGTATCAAACAAATATCGGAAGTAAATCTGATTTAGCTAAAAATGTAGCAAGTGGAGCTTATTATTGTGAGCAAGCAAAAGTTAAATACACTGATAGTTGGACATCAGGAAATGCTACAATGACTACTTATAATAAATATACTCCAGACTTTAAATGTAGTAGTGATGGAAATGGAAAAGGAGTAGTAAATGTAAGTGTAGGATTACTAAGTTATGATGAAGTAGTCTATGCCGGTGGTTATTATGGTAAAGAAAATCCTAATTATTATTTACGCAATTACAACCATTTTTGGACGATGAGCCCCGCCGGATTCTGGAGTTCTTCATATGTATGGAATGTACGTAGCACAGGCGACATGAATAAAAATTATACTGGTGATACTAACACATTACGCCCAGCAATAAATTTAAAAACAGATGCTCGTATATCTTTAGGAGATGGTACTAAAGAAAATCCATTCGTTGTTGAATAAATTGATAAAGAAAGAAATTTTATAGGAATTCTTTCTCTTTTTCTTTGCAAGAATTTTATTTTATTGTATAATGAGTTATAGAATAGTAAGGAGGAAGCTAGTGAATGAAAAAAATATATACTGGTATTGATTTAGGTAGTTTCAGTATTAAGATAGTAGTATGTGAAGTAGTAAATAATAAATTTCATATATTAGCTGCTTCTAATACTAGATGTAAGGGTATCAAAAATGGTCTTGTTACAGATATGGAAGAAGCAAGTATTTACTTAAAAAAAGCAAAAAAAGAAGTAGAAGATATGTTAGGTATTACGATAGATCAGGCAGTAGTAACAGTACCTTCTATTGATAAAGACTTTGATATAGTAGAAGGAAAAGTAAATGTAGAAGATGAAAATAAAATGGTATCAGCAACCGATATTAATAATGTTTTCCAAGATGCTGTTTTAGGAAAAGTAAATGAAACCAAAGAGTTAATTACCATTACGCCTATCTTTTTTCAAGTCGATGATAAAGAACCAGTAAAAGATCCTAAAGGTATGGTAGGAGAAAGCTTATTTGTAAAAGCAGTTATTACTTCGATACCAAAAGAAAATTTTAGAAATACTGTAAATTTATTAAAAAACTGTGGCATTACGCCAGTAGATGTTACATATGGCATTATGGGAGATTACTACGAAGCAAGAAATATAGATTTTGATAAAAGTGTTTCAGCTATTATTAATATTGGTTACTCAAAAACAGAAGTTTCTATTTTTAATAAAGGAATTATGATAAAAGATGAAATGATTGATAGTGGAAGTAAATTAATAGATAAAGATTTATCATATGTCTATAATTTAAAACGCAGTCAAGCAAGAGTTTTAAAAGAAAACTTTGCTGTTAGTAATACAAGGTATTCTGATGTTAATGATACCATTGAATTAACTAATAAAAATGGTGATGATATTACCTTGAATCAATTAGAAGTATCAGAAGTGGTGGAAGCAAGGCTAGTAGATTTATTAAGACTTGCTAAAAAACAAATTAATATCTTAACAAACCGTGAAATTAGTTATATAATAATCACAGGGGGAATAAGTGAACTAGCAGGTTTTGAGTATGTAGTAGAGAATGTTTTTGATAGGAGATGTTCTATTTTAGATATAAATACTATGGGAATTCGTAGTAATATGTATTCTAGTAGTTATGGAATTGTTAAGTATTTTCATAATAAGCTTGACTTGAGGGGATTATCTTATTCTATGGTAAGTGAAAAAGAAGCAAATAATTTAATATCAACAAAAGGAAAAACACTGAATAATTCACATGATAATATCATTAGTAAAGTATTTAGTTATTTTTCTGGCGAATAAGGAGGATGTATATGTTTAATAGTTTAGAAATGGACCAACTTGCTAAAATAAAAGTAATAGGTGTTGGTGGAGCAGGATGTAATGCTGTAAATAGAATGATTGAATCAGGAGTAAAGGGAGTAGAATTTATTGTTGCAAATACAGATTTGCAAGTGTTAAATAATTCAAAAGCAGATGTAAAGATTCAAATTGGAACTAATCTTACAGATGGACTTGGTGCAGGAGCTAATCCAGATGTAGGAAGAGAAGCTGCAGTTGAGAGTAAAAAAGAAATAGAAGATGCCTTAAGTGGAGCAGATATGATTTTCGTAACTTGTGGTATGGGTGGAGGAACTGGTACTGGTGCTTCTCCTGTTATTGCTGAAATTGCGCAAACACTTGGTGCATTAACAGTAGCAATCGTTACCAAACCATTTGGCTTTGAAGGAAAACGTAGAATGGAAAATGCTTTACGAGGTTTAGATGAATTAAAAAAACATGTAGATACCTTAATCGTTATTCCAAATGATCGTTTAAGAGAAATTATTGATAAAACTACTCCAATGTTAGAAGCGTTTAAAGAAGTAGATAATGTATTACGCCGTGGTGTTCAATCTATTTCTGACTTAATCGCTGTGGTTGGACTTGTAAACCTAGACTTTGCTGATGTAAAAGCAGTAATGCAAAATTCAGGAAAAGCAATCATTGGTATCGGTATTGGTATGGGTGAAGATAGAGCAGTAGAAGCTGCCCAACAAGCTGTTTCTTCTCCACTTCTTGAGACAAGTATTCAAGGAGCAACCAATGCTATTATCAATGTAACAGGTGGCGTAAATTTAACTTTATTTGAAGCAGAACAAGCTGCTGAAGTAGTAAGAGCTGCATCTAATACAGATATCAATACTATATTTGGTTCTGTTATCAATGAAAATTTAACAGATGAAGTTATCGTTACTGTAATTGCTACTGGTTTTGATAAAAACGAAAAAACAAAAGAACCTCTTTATAATAATGTTCAAAATGGTGCTAGAAGAAGTGCTCCTCGTGAAATTGAAGTCATGGATGATGACTTTGATGATGATGGGGACGATGATGATGATTTCCCAATTTTCTTACAAAATAAAAACTTTTAAAAGAAAGAATCCGTTCTTTCTTTTTTCTTTTTCTTGTGGTATAATTTAGCTACTTTGTGTAGTAGGGGTGAAAAAATGAAAGTCGGAATATATACATTAGGTTGTAAAGTAAACACTTACGAAAGCGAATATGTGATGTCTTTATTTAAAGAAAAAGGATATACCATTTCTGATTTTGATGATGAGTGCGATATTTATATTATTAATACTTGCAGTGTTACCAATCAAAGTGATAGTAAAAGTAGAAAAATTATAAATCAGGCAATTCGTAAAAATCCACACGCTTGTATTGTAGCTATGGGGTGCTTTATTGAAGCAAATAAAGATATCAAAATAGATGGTGTCGACATTTTAATCGGTAATAAAGATAAAAGTAAAGTAGTAGAATTAGTTGAAGACTATTTTAAAACTAAAAAACAAATAGTCAATTTGTACCAAGACCTAGGAAATGAGTTTGAAAACATGGAAATTAAAACTTTTGAAGGCAGGACTAGAGCTTTTGTGAAAATTCAAGATGGTTGTGAAAACTTTTGTAGCTACTGTATTATTCCTTATGTACGTGGAAAATGTCGTAGTAAAAAGCCTGAACAAGTAATAGAAGAAATTAGTGAGTTAGTAAAAAATGGCTATCAAGAAATTGTTTTAACTGGTATTCATACTGGTAATTATGGCTGTGATTTAAATACTGATTTTGCTTCTCTTTTAAGAAAGATTGTGAAAATACCTAATCTATATCGTTTACGAATTTCTTCAATTGAGATTACAGAATTAACAGATGAAGTTTTAGATATCATTGAAAATAATGAAGTGGTTGCCAATCACTTACATATCCCTTTACAGTCTGGTAGTAATTTTATCTTAAAGAATATGAATCGTAAGTATGATACTAAGTATTTTGAAGAAAAAATAGATTATATTCGTAGTATCAGACCTTCTATTTCCATTTCTACTGATGTGATTGTTGGTTTTCCTGGTGAAACAGAAGAAGAATTCTTAAACTCTTATCGTTTTTGTGAAAAAATGCAGTTTTCTAAAATTCATGTATTTCCATATTCTGTTAGAAAGAATACACCAGCTAGTAAGTTTCCTAATCAGATTCCAGGTAATATTAAAAAAGAAAGAGCTAGAAAATTGATAGAATTATCAAAGAAAATGGAAGAAGACTATATGAAAGAGTTTTTAAATACAGAAGTAGAAGTATTAATGGAACATTCTAAAGATCATATTAGTTATGGCCATACTAGTAATTATTTAGCTATTAAAGTATTAGGAGATTACAATAGTGAAGATATTATTAAAGTAAAAATTTCTAGTCTTGAATATCCAAACTGTCTTGGAGAAGAATTAATAAAGGAAAGATGATAAAATGAAAAATAGACAAGTAGATTTACATATTCAGAGTGAAAATGGTAGTTTTGTAGTAAGAGAAGAAAAGATTTCTAGAATTTGTATTATGTTTCCACTTTTTAGGGAAAATGTTTCTGTTCGTTTAAAGAAAGATTTTCTTCCTACATTATCTTTTTATGACGAAGCAGCTAATACTACTGTTTATGAAAAAGGAAATATCATTAGTGTTTATTCACTTAATCCTATTTCTAAACAAGTAACGATTTTCATGCCACAAAATACTTTACATGATATTAATGCTAGTTTAGAAAATGGAAATATTACTTTACAGAAAGTAAATGCAAATTCTATTAAATTAAATTTATTACGCGGAAATGCTAAGATTAAAGATTCTAATATTTCATCTTTAAAAATAGATGGCATTACTTCTAATATGGAAGTAGTAAATAGTGCTGGTAATGATTATTCACTTACTACGAAAACTGGTAATATTTATATTCATGGCAGTAGTCCTATTTCTTGTGTGTTAGGTACTATGATAGGAGATATTTCTGTTAATTTGGAAGAAGAAGAAAAAAAGAACACATATATTGAAATTGATGCTAAGAGGGTAAATGCTTCTACAAGTTTATCAGAAGAAAGTAAAGAAAAGCATCTTTATTGTATTGCGCCCCATGGACGAGTTTTAGGAAAAATTTATAAATAATCTATTTGAATTTATGGTTATCTGTTATATAATGAATATAGTAATTGAGGTAAGGTGAAAATATGGAAAAACAAGAATTAGATTTAACACTTATGAATATGACAAATGATAATAGTAAGAGAAATAAAGAATTCTATGAAAACTATGTAAATAAAAGTAAAAAAGCTAGTAAGCAAGAAATACATGGTAAAACTTATGTAGGTAGTAAAAATAAAGAACTATATAAAATTATTATCATTGTGGTAGCAGGAATAGCTGTTATTGCTGGAGTTACTGCAGGAGCTAAAGCTAATGAAAAAGTTTCAATTTATAATGATGTTTTAAAAACTAAGATGGAACAAGAATTAAATCAGGATCAAGTTACTGCTTATCATAATGATCAGGATAAGAGTAATGCTCTTAGTAATTGGCTTGATAAAAAAAGTAAGATAAATGATGCTTTTAAAGAATTAAATTCAGATGATTATAATTTTCAAGGAGCACGTATTACAGATAGCAATGTTGAATATATTCCATTTGATGGTGATAGTTTATTTAATTTATCTGAAAAAGAACAAGATGCAATTGCCTCAGCAACCGATAAAGTAATTGAAGAATATAAAGGTAGGGCTAGATAATGATAGATAATAGTTGTGTGGTATTAGATGGTATAAAATATCAGGTAGTAGATAAAATTAAAGTAGAAACAAAAGAATATGTTTATTTAGTAAATGAAAATGATAAAAATGATATCTGCTGTCGTAAAGAAATAGAAGAGAATGGAAAAACTTTTCTAGTTGGTCTAGATAGTGATGAAGAAGTTAATCTTACTTTAAAACTTTTTATAGAAAAACACCAAAATGAAAGATAAACTATTAAAAAGTTAGTATAATATCCTTAAGGGATATTTTTTTTGGAGGTAATTATGGCTGCATGCATAAAGGGAATTTTTAAAAGATATATTTTTAAAAGTGATAGTGGTTATGTAATAGGATTATTTAAAGTAAAAGAAACTAATAATAATGATTTAGATGATTTTATTGATCATACTATTACTTTTACTGGTTATTTTCACGAATTAACACTAGATGATACTTATTTATTTAATGGTTCTTTAGTTGAACATGAAAAGTATGGTAGACAGTTTCAAGTAGATAGTTATGAAAGAGTTTTACCAGAAGAAAAAGATGCTACGATAGAATTTTTAAGTAGTGGTCTATTTAAAGGAATTGGTGAAAAGACAGCTGAAAAAATTGTGTCTTATTTAGGAAAAGATACCCTAACTACTATTTTGGAAAACCCTAGTAATCTATTATTAATTCCTGGTATTACGAATAAACAGATTAATATCTTAAATAAAACCTTAACAGAGTATGAAGCCAGTTATCGTACAATTGTTTCTTTAGGAGAATTAGGCTTTTCTACTAGAGATAGCTTACTTATTTATAATAAGTATAAAGAAAAAACAACTACTATTTTAAATGATAATATCTATTTATTTTATGAAGATATTTTAGAAATTACTTTTAAGAAAGTAGATACTATCGCTATTAAAAGTGGATTGTTACCAAATGATATTAGAAGAATAGAAGCAGCTATTTTATACGCTATTGATGAAGTATGTAATTTACTTGGTCATAGTTATTTATTAAAAGAAGAAATAATGAATTATGTTGTTCGTATTTTAGGCGAAAGAATTACGATAGAAGAATTTGATAGTGCCCTAGTAGAATTAGAAAAAGATAGCAAAATAATAAAAATTAATGAAAAATACTATCTAACTGCTATGTATGAAGCTGAAAGAAATATTGCTAGAAGATGTGGGTATTTAATGCGTATTCCAGATATTACTAGTAAAAAATTAGATAGTACGATTGCTAGTGTTGAAAAACATTTTGACTGTTTTTATAATCAAGACCAATTAAATGCTATTAAACTTTCCTATACTAAAAACATATTGGTAGTAACAGGTGGTCCAGGTACAGGAAAGACTACTATTATTAAAGCTATTTGCGAATTATATAAAGAAATTAATAAATTATCTTATGAAAAATTAACAGAACAAATAGCTCTTTTAGCACCAACTGGTAGAGCTAGTAAAAGAATTAGTGAATCTACTAATTTACCAGCTTGTACGATTCATCGTTTTTTAAAATGGAATAAAGAAAATAATAAATTTGCGATTAATGAGTATCATAAAAGTGATGTTAGTTTTGTGATTGTTGATGAATTTAGTATGGTAGATACTTATCTTTTTGATTCTTTACTAAAAGGATTAAGATATGATACAAAGTTAGTCTTAGTAGGAGATTATAATCAATTACCAAGTGTTGGACCAGGTGAGATTTTAAAAGATATGATTGAGAGTAATTCTTTAAATGTAGTTTCCTTAAAAGAATTATATCGTCAAAAAGAAAATTCTAGTATTATTAGTCTTGCTTATCAAATTAATGATAATCAAATAGACGAAGCTATATTTAATCAAAAAGAAGATTTAATCTTTATACCAACGCCAGTAAACCATGTTACAGATAAAATTTTAGAAATAGCTAGAGAAGACACTAGTCATACTATGCAAGTATTAGCACCAATGTATAAAACTTTAAATGGTATTGATATGATTAACCATTCTTTACAGGAAGTATATAATCCTAAGTCTAAAAACAAAAAAGAATTAGTAATTAATGGTGTGGTTTTTAGAGAAAATGATAAATCGGTTCAGTTCATATCATAGATTTATTTCGTACCTTTGCCATTCTATTTATATAAAAAGAAAAAATGAGTAAAGAATACACACTCGCAGATTTCACAGATATTTTCGATTACTCCACAGGCTGGTTCAGCGACAGTAGCATTTGTAGTCTATTCTATCAGATATTCAAACGATTCCCTTCTATGAAAATGGTGAAATATAAAGTAAACCAGGATTTCCTGAAAGAAATCAAAGAACTTTATCAGCAAGACGATGCGTTCGATATATTCGAGCATATATATTGCAATCATTTTGAGAATGAAAAAGAGGAAGAGGAGGAAGAAGAAGATACATCTACAAAAGAGTTATATGATTGCATCGTTATCTGCAAGAAGAATTTAATGATTGGCTATTTTGATAATTGCACAAAAATAGCCTATTCCAATATTGATAAGGAAGAAATCGATCGTATCAATCAGATTTGCGAAAACCACAAAAAGGAGAATGAGAAACTGAACAACCTATTTATAGTAACATACGCTCATAACTACTTCAGCCTGAAACAATCGCAAATCAATAAGCCGGGCATTCAGATTGACCGCCACTATAACAATGATTTTGCTCCCGTAGCCGCTGAAATCGAAAACTTCCTATTAGAGGAGAATAAAAGCGGTTTAATCATTCTGCACGGGAAACAAGGTACGGGGAAAACAACTTATATCCGTCATCTTATCAATCTCGGAAAAAAGAGAATGATTTATATGAGCGGCGACCTGGTAGACAAACTTTCGGACCCTAGCTTTATCACTTTTATCCGTCAACAAAAAAATTCTATCTTTATCGTAGAAGATTGCGAAGAGTTATTGTCAAGCCGCAACGGAAGCAACCGCATGAATGCCGGACTAGTCAACATACTGAATATCAGCGACGGACTATTAAGCGATGAATTATGTATCAAATTTATCTGCACATTCAACGCTCCACTAAAAGATATCGACGAAGCCTTGCTTAGAAAAGGACGTCTGGCTGCCCGGTACGAATTTAAAGACCTGACAACCGACAAAGTAAACCAACTAATAAAGGAAGAAGGACTGGATATCCCCCAACAGACACAACCTATGACACTGGCTGAAATCTATAATTACGAAGGCATGGATTTCTCTTTAGGAAGAAAGCGGGTAGGATTCTGAACAAATCCTCCAAAGTAGAACTTTTAAAGAAAAATCGACTATTATTATTGCGAAATATAAGTATCTATATTTTACCTATCAACAAGAACGATTTGATATTTTTATACGTTTATTATACGTTAAAAGAGTTGCCCTATTATTGAGCAACTCTTTTAAATATAAAACTTGTTCATCATAAACATTAGTCATTTTATACATTTCTTTATCGTCTTTATTCCACCAATATTCCATATCTCCAATTTCTATAATTATTTCTACTGCTAGATCATGTTTTGTATCATTACTTATTTTACTATAATAATCTTTTATTTTTCTATCATCTCTAATTTGTTTAGAATTATATTCTAATCTTGCTTCTTCAAATTCTTGCTTATATAATTCTTTAACATCTTTTACAATATCATTAGAGCCATACAGAGTTTTAATCCTTTCAGGATTAAGTTAAAACTTTCATAAGATATCATAAAATGTTATCGCCACTTACAAAATTACTTTGCAATTTCATAACGTGCCACACATTTTATTATGAAGAAATTTCATCTTCTGAATTTTCTTCATCTTCATAGTAAGGAACAGATTTTGATTCTACAAATATAGTTTCCTTACTATATACAACATTACCATCACATTCAGCTGGTATTAATTTAAATACATCATCCTCATTTTCTAGTAATGGTCCATTATCTTCTTTAACATATAATACTCCTAGATTATATGTTTCCATTTTCTCATCAGGATCTATTTTTCTATAATCTTCTAATGGAAATACCCTAACAATTGTTTTCTTATCTTCTAGAAAGTTAA
>OGWY01003501.1_pt1 | contig 10365 bp, 8 predicted proteins | sample 1576121 | NCBI WGS metagenome assembly OGWY01 (sample SAMEA3541543, study PRJEB24748) | human gut metagenome | biome: human gut; feature: human-associated habitat; material: faeces | place: China | collected 2012 | reverse complement strand
TAATAAAAACAGGCCTTGCCGTTCATGGGGCAGATGCCAGTAAATCAGAGCAGGCAGTCACAAAATGGGCAAAAGAAAGCCTGAATGTGTAAAATCTTTAAGTATGGTATGATATATATAAGGAAATACTGACAGGAGAGAATATAAAGGAGCTTAGAGCCGATGAAATGTGACAAAATCTATATCGCAATTGACCTCAAGTCGTTCTATGCTTCGGTAGAATGTAAGGAGCGTAACCGTGACCCGCTGACAACCAATCTGGTTGTGGCGGATCAGAGCCGCACACAAAAGACGATATGTCTTGCAGTATCACCGGCATTAAAAAAATACGGAATTCCGGGACGGCCGCGGCTTTTTGAGGTGATTCAGAAAGTCAAGGAAGCCAACAGCGACCGTAAGTGGAAAGCACCGAATCATACATTTACAGGGGCTTCGGATGACAGTGAGGAGCTTTGTGAAAATCCGGCGCTTGAGATCGATTACATTGTAGCATCGCCTCGCCATCCGCGGGGGCCTGCTGCGTATGCAGTTAATACGCCTCAATCTCCTGAATGGTCATGTCACGGCCGGAGAGGGGCATGAGCTTTTTCCCGCCGCAGTCCGGGCAGGAGAGCGCCTCCACGTCGGCGACGAACTCCGCCCCACAGTCGAGACAGCGGGCGCGGCCCGCCTCCGTCTCGATGCGCAGAGGCACGCCGTCATACTCCGTGCCGTCGGTCACAGCGGTCCAGCAGTCGGTGAGAAAGCGCGGGACAACGCCCGAGAGCGTCCCGACGCGGACCGTGATGCTGCGCACGCCCTCGAGCGCCTGCTCGCGGGAGATATCACGCACCATTTTGAGCATCGCGTCGCACAGTGCCAGCTCGTGCATTACTTGCTGACCGCCTTTTTCACGATGCTGCCCGCGCGCTTGACGACGCCCTCGGCGACCTTGATCGGCATGGTCTCATACGAGCCCGCGTGCCAGTCGCGCACCTTCTTGAGGTGGATGGCGTCGAACTTGCACTTCGTGGTGCACAGGCCGCAGCCGATGCACAGGTAGCTGTCCACCTTCGTGGCACCGCAGCCGAGGCAGCGGGCGCACTCTTTGCGCACCTGCTCTTCCGTGAACGTGACGCGCGCGTCGGAGAAGGTCTTGGCCTTGGCGGCGTTGTAGCCTGGCATCTGGCGGTGATCTTTATCGAAATCGGCCGTCTCGATGAGCACGTGCTCCTTGTCGAGCGCCTTGTAGACTCTGCGGTCGCGGCCGGCGGTGAGCGTCTGGCCGGGGTGCACATAGCGGTGCAGGCTGATGGCGGCCTCCTTGCCGGCGGCAATGGCGTCGATGGCAAACTTCGGGCCGGTGTAGCAGTCGCCGCCGACGAAAATGTCCGGCTGCGCGGTCTGATAGGTCAGCGCGTCGGCCTCGGCCGTGCCCTTCTTCGTCGTCGTGAGCGCGCCGACGTCGAGCGTGCCCCAGTCGACCGTCTGACCGATGGCGCCGATGACGGAATCGACCGCGAGCGTCTCGAATTCGCCCGTGCCGACGGGCTTGCGGCGGCCCTTCTCGTCCGGCTCGCCGAGCGCCATGCGCTCCACACGGATGCCCGTGACCTTGCCGTCCGTGCCGAGGATCTCGACCGGGGCGGTCAGGAAGCGGAACTGCACGCCCTCTTCCATCGCCTCTTTGACCTCCTCGGGGTCGGCGGGCAGTTCGGCTTCGCTGCGGCGGTAGAGCACGTACGTCTCGTCTGCGCCGAGGCGCACCGCGCTGCGGCAGACGTCCATGGCCACGTTGCCGCCGCCGATGACGGCGCAGCGCTTGCCGATGTTCGTCTCGTGGCCGAGGTTCACGGCGCGCAGGAAGTCCACGCCGCCGTAGACGCCCTCGAGCTCCTCGCCCGGGATGCGGAGCTTGGCCGACTTCTGCGCGCCGATGGCAACGTAGAAGCCCTTGTAGCCCTGCGCGCGCAGCTGCTCGATGGTGACGTCCTTGCCGACCTCGACGCCGCAGCGGAATTCGACGCCCATCTCGCGCAGGATGTCGATCTCGGCGTTGAGCACGTCTTTTTCGAGGCGGAAGCTCGGGATGCCGAGCGTGAGCATGCCGCCGGGCACCGGATTGCGGTCGAACACGGTCACGGGGTAGCCCTTGTTGGCGAGGTAGTAGGCACAGCTCATGCCCGCGGGGCCGGCGCCGATGACGGCGATCTTCTCCGTGTACGGGCGGCCGATCTGGTTGAGCAGCTTCGGCACGTAGCGCGTGGCCTCGTGCAGGTCATGGTCGGCGATGAAGCGCTTGACCTCGTCGATGGCGACGGCCTCGTCTACGTCGCCGCGGGTGCACTCGGCCTCGCAGCGCTTGTTGCAGATGCGGCCGCAGACGGCCGGGAACGGGTTTTCTTTCTTGATGAGCTCGAGCGCGTCCGTGTAGCGGCCCTGCGCGGCGAGCTTCAGGTAGCCCTGCACGGGGATGTGCGCCGGGCAGGCGGTCTTGCACGGGGCGGTGCCGGTGGGCACGACGTCCTCGTGATCCTCGCGGTAGTTCGGGTCCCAGCTGCGCTTCGGACGCAGGGTCTCGGAGAGCTTGACGTAGTCCGGCTTTGGCGTCAGATCCTCGGTCGAGCAGAGCTTCTGGCCGAGCTTGAGCGCATTGCCGGGGCAGGTCTCCACGCACTGGCCGCAGGCGACGCACTTGGCCTCGTCCACCTCGGCGACGTAGTTGGAGCGGATCGCGTCGCGCGCGCCGTACATCAATCCCACGCGCAGACCGAAGCAGGCACAGGCGCAGCAGTTGCAGATGGCCGCGCTCTCGCCCGGCTCTTCAATGTTGACCATGTCGTGCATGAGGCCGTTTTCTTCGGCGCGCTTGATGATCTCGAGCGCCTGCTCGCGCGTGATCTCCTTGGCGCGGCCGGAGCGGATGTAGTGCTCGGCGCCCTTGCCCATCTGGATGCACATATCCTCGTCGAGGTGGCCGCAGCCGTCGCCGATGCTCGTGCGCGACGCGCGGCAGGAGCACGGAGACACGGAGAAGCGGTCGTATTTATCCAGATAGTGCGAGATGCGCTCAAACTCGTTCACGCCGGGGATGCCCTCGAGCGCGCTCTCGACCGGGATGACGCGCATGAGGCCGTAGCCGTCGGGGATCATGGCACCCATGTTCGCCGCGAGGTTGCGGGTGTATTCCTCGAATGCGCGGCCGACCTCCGGATGCGTGTCGAGCAGCTCCTTCTGGTTGACCATCATCTCGAGAATGCCGGGCGCGAAGATCTGCATATAATAGACGTCCTCGCCGAGCGCTTCGTCCTTCGAGCGGCGGAAGATGCCATAGTATACGAGGTTGTCCAGCAGGGGCTGCACCTCCTGCACGGTCTTGCCGACCTTCTTGGCCAGATAGGCCGCGGTGCGCTCCTTGCGCAGCCCGGCCGCGATGGCGACATCCGCTTCCTCGTCGGTCAGGATGCCTGCCATGCAGTAGTATTCGGGCGCGTTTTCGTCGATCTTGGTCGTGATGCCGGTGACGCCCCCAATGATCTTTGCCAGCTTCACGATCTTCGGTCTGAGTTGTGCCATGGTCTCTCCTCCTTCATGTTGTTGCGCTGAGATTGTCACTACTATAACATATGCATGCGCGCAGGGAAACGAAATTTCCCATTTTCGGCGATATGCAACAAGCGTCGCGCAAATGTGCCGGAATCTGCGCAAAAAAGCAGGCCCTCGCGGGTGCGGGGGCCTGCTGCGGTGCGCGTGTCAGAACTTGACGAAGCCGGTCGTCGTGCCCATCGGATAGCCGAGCGTCCACTCCTGTTTTCCGCAGTGGGGACAGACCTCGCCGCGGGCCTTGAGCTCGTCGATGAAGGCCTCAGCGCGCATGATGTACATATTCGTCTTGCGCACGTAGCGGCAGTGCCCGCAGAAGACCACGTAGGTCGCAAAGCTGTCGTAGATGCCACGGGCGCGTTTTTCCTTTTCCTCGGCGGTCAGCGGCCGGGGATTGACATTGTGATTGACTGCCATGGTTTGCTCCTCCCCTGTCAGATCTGGTGCTCGCGCTTGACGCTGTCATAGTGTTTGTTCAAAAACGGCACGACGACGGAGCGCATGAGCTTCATGTCGAGGTTATAGTAATAGATCACGAACAGCACGGCCAGCGCGCCGCCGGTGATGCCAAAAGCTCGGAACAGGAACTGCGCAAATTTGCATTTCATATCGGTGGACCTCCTTTACCAGCCCATGCTGTCGTCAAAGTCGAGCAGCGACGGATCGACCGGCTCCTCGTGCATGACGTTGATCATGTATTCGTTGACGGTGCGGCGCGCCTCGGCCGGCGAGACGATGCGGTGATCCATCAGCGAGTGCGGCATCCACACCGTGTGGAAGCGCTCGTCGTGCTTGCGGATCTCCTCCTCAATCAGGCCCTGCGCACCGGCCATGCCCTTGCAGCCGATGTCGTCGTACATGAGGATCATGTCGCAGTTGAACTTCTCCGCCGTCTCCCACATCTGCATGATGTGGCGGTTGCCGCCGACGGTGTGCGTGCGCATCGGGGTGCGGGCGTGCCAGTCGGCCACGTCGCTCATCATGACGTCGCGGTCCTCGGTGTCGACAATGTTGTGGCCGGTGAGCGAGTCCATGTTGATCAGGCACAGGATGCCCCAGCAGTTATACAGCCACTGCACGCCGTGTGCGTAATACGTCGAGCCGCAGCTCCAGGCGATGGCGCGGTGGCGCGTGAGCGGGAAGGTGTTGATGTTCTTGCGCACGCATTTATCAAAGATGCGCGTGATCTTGCGCGAGGCTTTGAGGAAGTACTCGTTGCCGCCCTGCTGGTAGAAGTAGATGCGGAACAGACCCTGACACACAGGGTTGAGCGCGCCGTTGTTCGTCTTGGCATAGATGTCCCAGCGCTCGGTCTCCTCGCGGTTGAACTGGTTGGTGTTTTCAATGTGCTGGATGAACGTGTCCCAGTTGAACGGCTGGTGGAACTGCTCTTCGAGGAAGTGGATGGCGTCGTACACCTCGTGCACGCCGAGCTCCTTGCAGGTCGGGTCGTCGTACATGAGCGGGGTCGTGAACGGGTGCACGGCCTTCTTGCCGTCGCTCGAGAGCGCGCGGTACATGGCGACGTTGTCCATCATGTTCGCGTCGCAGGGGTTGTTGGTCGTGAGCCAGCAGTTGCCGATGTCGGGGTACTCGCCCTCGACGGCGACGCCGGTCTCCACGAGTGGCAGCGTGCACATGTCGCCCGGGATGCCGCAGCTGACGGCCTGGTCGACGTAGTACGAGCCGAGGTTCTTGTTCAGGATCGGCACCATGAACGCCGCGTGCTGCTGGATGTTGATGCCGTAGTAGCCGGGGAAGCCGTAGATGATGTGCTTCGGCAGCGTGTAGTCAAAGGCGATCGTGCGCTCGGTCCACTTGTTCTCGCCGAAGCGGCGGTCGGCGCGGATCTCGCGCCAGAGCGTCGTGATGGAGTCGGACACCATGCAGTCGATGGCCGTCAGGTCGGCGCGCAGGACCATGCCGCGGTCGCCCTCGATCCATTTGTCGACCATCATCGGCGTGGCCAGATACGCGCTCAGCCAGCGATACTTCCAGAAGGCGCGGATCATGCGCACCGGGTCGCGGCCGATGAGCCCGGCCATCTTGCCCCAGGTCTGCAGCCAGCGGGCGAAGGCATAGGCCGTGTCCTTCACGCCGCGCCACTCGCGGTGGAAGTAGAAGTTCGTGCCCTCGATGTACAGGTCGCCAAGATAATGGCACTCGTTGTCACCCCGCAGGAAGTGGCCGAGCGTGCCGTATTCTTCTTTGAGCGTGCGTTTGCGTTTCCACATAGCTGAACCCCTCCCTTATTGCTGCGCCTGGATCTTTTTGATCTCCAGCGACTCGATGAACGCCTGGAACCGGGTACGCAGCTGACCGGAGGCGGCGCTCGTGTAATCCTTCTCGATCTGGCACACGGGGATGCTGCGCGGCAGCTCATAGCCCTCGTAGAACCACATGCCGTCCTGCGCGCGCTCGTAGCCCCAGTATTCGCAGAACTTCATGTTCTCGACGATGATGCCGTCGGCGCGGTATTTCTCCGCGAGATCGAAGATGTATTTCTTGCGCGCGATGATGTTCTCGGGGCCCATGGCGCGCGGGCACTGGTTGCGCCACATATAGTAGTCGGCGATGGACTGCAGAACGTCCTTGCCCTCCTCGAGCGGGATCTCCTCGCGGCCAGGCATCGAGCCGAAGCAGTAGCGGTCGGCCACGACCATGCCGCCGGCCATCTCGAGCATTTTCGTGAACTCGGGGTCGTCGATCTCGCTGCCGGCGATGAGGATGCGCGCGCGGTACCACGGCTTCGGGTCGGGCTGGCGTTCGCGCAGCTCCTGCAGCGTCTCGCGCAGGTACGGCAGGATGAGGTCCTTCGGGCACGTGAGCGTGCACAGCTGGATGACGTGGAACTCATACCCCGTGATGACCGGGTTGTCCGCCATGCGCATGGCGTTCATCTCCGTGATGATGCGGCACACTTCGTTGAACTGCTCGACGGCCTTGCGCAGCTTTTCCTCCGAGAAGTCCACGCCGTAGACCTTTTCGAGCGGCTGGATGATCTTCTGCTCGATCTGGCGGCGGTAGTAGCCCGCGTGCCACTCGGTTTTGCGCAGCGGCATGTCGAGATACGTGCAGAAGAACTTGTCGTTCGGGATCAGCTCGCAGTATTCAAAATACTGCTCCATGCGGTTCATCGTCGTGCAGCACTCCTGCCCGATGAGCGCGGAGATGAAGTTGTAGCCGCCCTCGAACGCGCGCTCGAGGATGCTCTTGGAGTACGGGCACGAGCGGTTGGTCATGTAGTAGGTGGCCATGTCGGGGTTCGTGCAGTTCGGCGCGCGCAGGCGCACGCCAAAGCAGTTGTCCGTGTCCAGCAAAACCTCCGGTATGTACGAACAGTTCCATGCCAGCGCCAGCCGCCCATCCTTGCAGGCGTCCTGAACCAGGTCGTTGTTTGCCTGCTGCAGCAGGTTCTCAAAATAGATCAGATGCTTCAGGTCTCTCATTCGCGCATTCCCTCCTTCGATGCACAGATTCCGCGCAGTCGATGAAAATTCGACATTTTGCACAAGCGCAGAACGTTAACGCATATTCATTATAGAACTTTGTCCGAATCATGTCAATATGTGTAACAAATGATTATTAACGGACATTTCGCGTTTTTCTGCCTGAGAGGCGGAAAAACAACAGGAAAGGACTTGCTAAAAGATAAACAAAGTGATAAAGTAAACCTGTATATGCAAAAATTTTCCCGGAAAAACCGGTGCTCGGACACGCGCGGGGGAAGCGCCGTCCGCAGGAAAGGGGAACGAAGAAGATGGGTTACATGAAGTATCTCAAACTCATGAACCGCATGAACGCGGTCACGCAGGTGCCGCAGCCGCCGGTGCCGCAGTTTGAAAAATACTGCAAGCTGTTCGTGACCGACGAAGAGTACGACATCATGATGGGCATGAAGCTGCGCGGCAACACGGAGGCAGAGCTGCGCGCGCTCTACACCGGCAGTGACTGGGCCGGCACGCTCTACGACATGTGCCGCAAGGGCTTCCTGCTGAAGATCTATGACGGCGCCGAGCCGACGTATGACCTCGCGCCGATGCTGCCGGGCTGGTTTGAATTCCCGCTCTCGACCGGCGAGGACAGCGACACGATCCAGAAGGCGTCGGAGCTGTTCACCTCGGCCATCAACATGGTCACGACGCTCAACGTCGAGCCGCTGCGCACGGGCTACGCCGCCATGAACAACCTTAAAAAGCTGCAGGGTGACAAGGGCCACATGGAGGTGGCGCTCCCGCTCGAGGGCAAGGCCGCCGGCAAGGTCGTGCACGTCGACCGCAAGCTCTCCAACGACACGACGAGCGTCGTGCCGAGCTACCAGCTCGAGGCGTACCTCGACAGCCTGCCGGACGATGCGCCCATCAGCGTCATGCACTGCTTCTGCCGCAACATCCGCCGCAGAGAGGGCATGCAGCCCAAGCACCCCACGCCGGACGAGGTGTGTCTGTGTGTCGGCAACATAGCCAAGCAGATCATCGAGTTCGGCATCGGCCGCCAGGTCAGCAAGGCCGAGGCGCGCCGGATCCTCGTTGACTGCGAGAACAAGGGCTGCGTCCACCAGGTGTTCCACTACGCCTGCAACATGGACGAGGAGACGACCGCCATCTGCAACTGCGACACGCAGTGCTGCGAGATGCTCGGCTCCTACACGCGCGGCGGCATGCAGCCGCTGTATATGCGCGCGCACGCAAAGCCCGTCATCGTCCACCCCGAAAACTGCAACGGCTGCAACATCTGCAACCACTTCTGCCCGACGGTGGCCACCGGCTTCAACGCGCAGAGCGGCAAGGTGTTTGTGGAGTACCAGCGCTGCATCGGCTGCGGCGTGTGCGTCACGAAGTGCCCGAAGGACGTGCGCAAGATGGTCGACGGCGACCGCGTGCTCTTCTGCAAGCCGCTCAAGAAGGATCTGGTGCGCGAGCGCAATGTCCGCCGCCAGCCGAAGAAAAAATAAATGCACGAGGCGGCCATTGCCAAGGAGGTCTTTGACATCGCCCAGCAGGCGATGGCGGAAAACGGCCTCACGCGCCTGACGCGCGTTGTCATGGACATCGGCGAATACTCCGCCGTCGTGCCCGAGCAGCTGCAGCTCGTGTTCCGCATCGCGGTGCACAACACCGCCATGGACGGCTGCGCGCTCGAGATCCATGATCTGCCCGGCGAGCTGGGCATGTATGTGCGCACGATCGAGGGCGAGTAGACGCATACATATAAAATTAATAAACAACGCGGCACGCCCGCAGGAACGCTGGTTCCTGCGGGCGTGGTTTTTATTTGACGGGAAAACGGCACCGATCTGTGCCACGAAAACGGAAAATTCGTCCGGCGCGCATATCCGCACGCAAATCCGCCGACAATAACCGGGAAGCAAATCCCGTAAACTGCGGCTTTGGAGGAATGGATATGTACAAAAAAGATTTTATTGACACCAACGATTTCACAAAACAGGAACTGCTGGACATTATCGACCTGTCGCTCGCCATCAAGCGCGCCATCCGCCGGGGTTATTATCCCCCGCTGATGAAAAATATGAACCTCGGCATGATCTTTCAGCAGTCGAGCACCCGCACGCGCGTGTCGTTCGAGACGGCCATGAGCCAGCTCGGCGGTCACGCGCAGTATCTCGGCCCTGGCATGATCCAGCTCGGCGGCCACGAGACCATCGGCGACACGGGCAAGGTGCTCTCGCGCCTGGTCGACGTGGTCATGGCCCGCGTCATCGAGCACAAGACCATCGTGGAACTCGCCGACGCGTGCACGATCCCGGTCATCAACGGCATGAGCGACTATAACCACCCCACGCAGGAGATCGGCGACCTGTGCACCATCAAGGAAAACCTGCCCGAGGGCAAGCGGCTGGAGGACTGCAAGGTCGTCTTCGTCGGCGACGGAACGCAGGTGTGCGCGTCCCTCGGCTTCATTACCACGAAGCTCGGCATGCACTTTGTGCACTACGGCCCGGAGGGCCACCAGCTGAACGCCGACCACAAGCGCATTCTGGAGGCCAACTGCAAGCGCTCCGGCGGCAGCTGGGCCGTTACGGACGAGCGCGACGCCGTGCGCGGCGCGGACTTTATCTATACTGACGTCTGGTACGGCCTGTATGAAAACGAGATGCCGAAGGAAGAGCGCGTGCGCGTCTTCCACGACTATCAGGTCAACCGCGAGCTGATGCAGCTGGGGAACCTCGGCTGCAAATTCATGCACTGCCTGCCGGCATTCCACAACGAGCACACAAAGGTGGGCCGCGAGATCGAGATGGCGTACGGGCTGAAGGGGCTGGAGGTGACGGAAGAGGTCTTCGAATCACCGAACTCCATCGTCTTCGACGAAGCAGAGAACCGCATGCACACCATTAAAGCGGTCATGGTGGCGACACTCGGCGACTAATCACCGCCCGGCGCGCCGCGGGGTGCGCCGGGTTTCAGGAGAACATCATGGGCAAGTTCAAGTTTCCCTCCGCTTACACCATTCTCTTTTTTCTGATTGCCGTCGTGGCCGTGCTGACGTGGATTGTCCCGGCCGGGCAGTACCATATGGCAATGAACGAAGCGCTCGGCAAAGACGTCCCCGTTGCAGGCACCTACGCGCACGTCGCGGCGCATCCGCAGGGGCTGGTTTCGGTGCTGATGGCGCCGATTGCCGGGCTGTACGATCCGGAATCCGGCCAGGCCGGGGCGATCGACGTGGCGCTGTTTATTCTGATCATCGGGGGATTCCTCGGGATCGTCACCAAAACCGGGGCGATTGACGCCGGGATCGAGCGGGTAACCACCCGGCTGC
>OGWY01003495.1_pt1 | contig 10381 bp, 10 predicted proteins | sample 1576121 | NCBI WGS metagenome assembly OGWY01 (sample SAMEA3541543, study PRJEB24748) | human gut metagenome | biome: human gut; feature: human-associated habitat; material: faeces | place: China | collected 2012 | reverse complement strand
CTCAGTCGGTAGAGCAGGGGACTGAAAATCCCCGTGTCGGTGGTTCGATTCCGCCTCTGGGCACCATTCAATTTTATAGAAGGCGACGTCGCCAAGTGGTAAGGCAGAGGTCTGCAAAATCTCTATTCACCAGTTCAAATCTGGTCGTCGCCTCCAAAATAAGAATTCAAACAGCTTTAGGGCTGTTTTTTTTAATTCTTTGTGCTATAATTGAAAAAAAATTAACCATAAAGAGGTAGTGTATGAAGAAAATAATTGTGATATACTTTACACTGATAGCATTAGCATATGGACAAGGAAAAGAACTTATATTCGAAGATGTTCCAAAAAATCATTGGGCATACAATGCGATTCAAAATCTTGTGAATGAAGGAGTAATATCTGAGGAAAGTTTTTTGTTTAAAGGAGAATTTCCTGTTTCGAGGTATAGTTTTGCAGAAGGATTAAATAGAGCTTTCAATACATTGAATGAAAAAAAAGCTAATAGAGGTGATTTAGTTATTTTAGAAAGTTTAGTTTATGAATTTTCTAGAGAACTAACAAAAATTGGTTTTGATACAGATTTATTTAATGGGAAAATAGAAAATATGAGAGTTGATATTGAAGTGATTCGACAAAAAAATGATGAAACTCAAAAACAAGTAAATGAATTACGAAAGAGAATAGAAGTTTTAGAAAAAAATGTAGGTATCTAATTAATATGGAGGTTATATATTATGAAAAAGTTATCATTTGATTATTCAAATGCACTAGGATTTTTTAAAGAAAATGAATTATCGTTAATGGAAGCTCAGTGTAAACTTGCTACAGAAACTTTAATGAATGGAGTAGGGGCAGGAAATGATTTTTTAGGTTGGATTGATTTACCAACTAACTATGATAAAGTAGAATTTAATAGAATAAAAGATGCAGCAGAAAAAATAAAAGATGATTCAGAAGTTTTAATAGTTATAGGTATTGGAGGTTCTTATTTAGGAGCTAGAGCAGCTATTGAATTTTTATCGCATACTTTTTATAATAATCAACCGAAATCAAAAAGAAAAGGACCTGAAATCTATTTTGCAGGACAAAATATTTCAGGAAAATATATAAATGATTTATTAGAAATAATTGGAGATAGAGATTATTCTGTTAATGTTATTTCAAAATCAGGAACAACAACAGAACCAGCTATTGCTTTTAGAGTATTTAAAAAGCATTTAGAGGAAAAATATGGTGTTGAAGGTGCAAGAAAAAGAATATATGCAACAACAGATGCAAGTAAAGGTGCACTTAAAAAGTTAGCAACAGATGAAGGTTATGAAACATTTGTTGTACCTGATAATGTAGGAGGAAGATTTTCTGTTCTAACAGCAGTTGGATTATTACCAATTGCAGCAGCAGGAATTAATATAGACGAGTTAATGGCTGGAGCAAGAGAGGCTCAAGAGGATTATAAAGCTCCTTATGAGAATAATGATTGTTTAAAATATGCAACAATAAGAAACATCTTAAATAGAAAAGGTAAAGATGTAGAGATGTTAATTAACTATGAACCAAGATTACATTATATTGGTGAATGGTGGAAACAATTATTTGGAGAGTCAGAAGGTAAAGATGGAAAAGGATTATTACCTGCCGCAGCAGATTTTTCAACAGATTTACACTCTATGGGACAATTTATACAAGATGGTAAAAGAATTTTAATAGAGACATTAGTAAATATAGAAACACCTGAATGCGATGTGATAATAGAAGCTGATAAATTAGATTTAGATGGATTAAACTATTTAGCAGGAAAAGGAATGGATTTTGTAAATAAAAAAGCAGCTCAAGGTACAGTTTTAGCTCACGTAGATGGAGGCGTACCTAATTTAATAGTAAACTTACCAGAAGCAACACCATATCATTTAGGATATATGTTCTATTTCTTTGAAAAAGCTTGTGGAGTAAGTGGATATTTACTTGGAGTAAATCCATTTGATCAACCTGGAGTAGAAGCTTATAAAGCTAATATGTTTGCTTTATTAGGAAAAAAAGGATTTGAAAAGCAAGCTGAAGAATTAAATAAGAGATTAAAAAAATAATAAAAATAAAGAAGCTCAAAAATGAGCTTCTTTTTAATTTACAAATATATTAAATTGTCTTAAGTCTTTATTGATGGTAAAAGGAGCACTTTGATATCCTAGACTAGGAACTCTAAAATATGCTTTTTCATAGTTTAAAATATCTCTAAATTCGAAAAGTCCATCTTTAGAAGTTTTTAATGTAGCTATAATTTTATTGTTACTACCATTTATTAATTCTAATTCAACTTCTTTTAGATAATTATTTCCCTGAACTAGAGCACCAGATATATAGAATGTTTTAGCTTCGAGAACAATTGAAATATCATTAATAAATTTCTCATTCTGAATTAACATAGAAACACCATTTCCATAAAAACCAGGTTTTTGAGCAAAAATTGATATTAATCCAACATGACCTTGAAAAAAGAAAACACCATTTGTATTTGTATTTATATCTAAGAGATTTTCTCCAATTTTAACTTTAACTTGAGCATCATTAATCGGTTCTCCAAAATTATTTATAACTTTGCCGTAAATTGATATTTTATTATCAGTCATATTTAAAACTAAACTTTGCGGAGGGTTAAAAATATAATCAACAAAAAAATTATCTCCAACTAATGATGTATACCCATCTTTTTTTACAGTAATTCTATATTTATTTTCAGGTAACTCTATAGAGAATTCTCCATTAATATCACTTTTTATACATTTAACTTGGTTAGAACTATTAAAAAAGCATACAGTGGCATCTCCTAATCTAAACTCTTTATCAGTAACAAATCCAGAAATAGTAATAGTTTTATTTTGTGCTAAAATATTAAGTGAAATTACAAAGATAAAACACAGAAAAAGTCTAAATCTCATAGAACCTCCGTTGTATTAATGTTATATTTAATTATATCACTTTTTTGATTTTATATGCTATAATTATTAATAAAAATAAATTTTTTATAGAAGGTGATTTTAGTTGGTAGATGATATAATAAACGAAAGAGAAAAAGCAAAGTTACACTTCTTAAAAACTCAAACAGAAAAGCTAATTTATTTAGGGGAATTTAAAGAAAATGTTTTAGCAGCTCTGGAAAAACAAGAGATTGAAAGAAATTTAATTCATAATGAAATAAAAGAAGCGATGAAAGATACAAGAGCTGTTTTACTAAAAATTAGAAGAGATATTCCTTTTGATTCAATTAAACCATACATAGATGAAGCTGAAAAGATAGGTCTAAGATATACACTTGTAGATGATATTACTTTTAGAGGAAATATTGGATTAGTTGTTGTTTCTCAAGAACCATTAGATAATGAAAATAAAGATGTTGTACTAGAGAGCGCAACTAAAATATATACTGATGCTGGATTAAGTGAAGCTTTTATATATGGTGAAGGGCATAAAATTTGTCCAAAACATTATAAAGAATTAAAAGCAAAACTGCCAGAAAGATTGGATAAGTTTCAAGAAATGAATTTTTTTGATAGATTATTTGGAAAGGTTTGCCCAATAGACAGATTTGACAAAAAGGAGAGATAACATGAGCGTAGAGGCATTTAAAATAATAGGTGGAAAGAAAATAAGTGGAGAATTAAAAGTAGAAGGAGCAAAAAATGCTGCTTTACCAATATTTGTAGCAACGTTAATTGAAAAAGGAACTTATATTTTAAATAATGTTCCAAATTTAAGAGATATAGTTACTCTTGTTCAACTTTTAGAAAGCTTAGGACTTGAAATTGAAAAAATGGGAGAACATTCATATAAAGTAGTTAATAATGGACTAAAATCACTTGTTGCATCATATGATTTAGTAAAAAAAATGAGAGCTTCTTTTTTAGTTATGGGGCCGATGTTAGCTCATGAGAAAAAAGCAAAAGTATCATTACCTGGAGGGTGTGCGATAGGTTCAAGACCAGTTGATTTACATCTAAAAGGATTTGAAGCATTGGGTGTTGAGATTAAAATAGATCACGGATATGTTGAAGGAGAAGCAAAAGAACTTATAGGTGGAAAAGTTGTATTTGATTTTCCTAGTGTTGGAGCAACAGAAAATGTTATTATGGCAGCTGTAAAAGCAAAGGGGAAAACAGTTATTGAAAACGCAGCAAGAGAACCTGAAATAGATGATTTGTGTAATTTTTTAAATAAAATGGGAGCAAAGATAGAGGGGATTGGAACTGGAAGATTAGAAATTGAAGGAGTAGAGAAGTTAACGCCTTGTGAATATTCAATTATTCCAGATAGAATAGTAGCTGGAACTTTTATAGTTGCATCGCTTATGTTTGATGGAACTATAACTGTTAAAGGAGTTATAAGAGATCATATAGAGAGTTTTATATCAAAACTTGAAGAGATGGGAGCAGAGTTTGATATTGATGGAGATGTTTTAACAACAAAAACTAAATTAAAAGATTTAAAAGCAGTTAAAGCTACAACAATGCCACATCCAGGATTTCCAACAGATTTACAATCTCCAATGATGACCTTAATGTGTTTAGTAAAAGGAACAAGTGAGATAAAGGAAACAATATTTGAAAATAGATTTATGCATGTTCCTGAATTAAATAGAATGGGAGCGAATATATCAACAGATGCTAATATAGCAAGAATTGATGGAATAGAAGTATTTTCATCAGCGGAGGTTATGGCTAGCGATTTAAGAGCAGGAGCTTCTTTAATATTAGCTGGATTGCTTGCAGATGGAGAAACTATAGTAAATAGAATCTATCATGTGGATAGAGGATATGAAAACCTAGAAGTAAAGTTAAAAGCGTTAGGTGCAGATATAGAAAGAATAAAAGTAGAAATATAAAAGGGTGAGAAAATGGAAAAAGTAATAGGAATAAATCCTGTAATAGAGTTATTACAAAATAAGTCTAACAATATCGAAAAAATTGAAATATTTAAAGGGATGAGAGAAGAAAAGCTAGGTAAATTAAAGGCTTTGGCTTCAGCTAGAAATATAAAATTATTTCAAGTTGGAAAAAAAGAGGAGAACTCTCAAGGGGTAGTTGCATATTTAAGTGATTACGACTACTATATTGAGTTAGGAGAATTTTTAGAAAAAATAGCTAGAGATGAAAAATCAATAGTTTTAATTTTAGATGGAGTTCAAGATCCAAGAAATTTTGGAGCAATAATTAGAAGTGCTGAAATATTTGGAGTAAAAGGAATTATAATTCCAGAAAGAAATTCAGTTAAAATAAATGAAACTGTTATTAAAACTTCAACTGGAGCTATTGAACATGTTGATATAGTAAAAGTTACTAATATATCTGATGCAATAGAAAAGTTAAAAAAGCTAGATTTCTGGGTTTACGGTGCTGAAGGATCTGGAAGCAAGTATTATCATGAAGAGAAATATCCAAATAAGACAGCTCTTGTATTAGGTAGTGAAGGTGAAGGTATAAGAAAGAAAGTAAAAGAAAATTGTGATATTTTAGTTAAAATACCAATGCATGGAAAAATCAACTCATTAAATGTTTCTGTAGCTGGAGGAATAATACTTTCTGAGATAGCAAAAAATTTATATTAAATAAATAAACCTGTGGAAGTACAGGTTTTTTTATGCTATATTATGAGATAAAATTAAAGTTAATGGGGTGAAGAGATGAGAGAATATAATTTTAGCCAAATTGAAGAAAAATGGCAACAAAAATGGAAAGAAGAAAATATATTTAAAACTGAAAATAAAGTTGAAGGAAAAGAAAATTACTATGTTTTAGAGATGTTACCATATCCATCTGGAAAACTACATGTTGGTCATGCTAGAAACTATACAATAGGAGATGTTATAGCAAGATATAAAAGAATGAAAGGGTATAATGTACTACATCCAATGGGATGGGATTCGTTTGGATTACCTGCAGAAAATGCTGCTATTCAAAATGGTGCACATCCAGCATTATGGACAAAATCAAATATAGATAATATGAATAGACAGTTAAAAATGATGGGACTATCATATGACTGGGATAGAGAAATAGCTACTTATACTCCTGAGTACTATAGATGGAATCAATGGATATTCAAAAAAATGTTTGAAATGGGATTAGTTTATAAGAAAAAATCAACTGTAAACTGGTGCCCAGATTGTCAAACAGTTTTAGCAAACGAGCAAGTTGAAGATGGAATGTGTTGGAGACACTCTAAAACTCCTGTTATTCAAAAAGATTTAGAGCAATGGTTCTTTAAAATAACAGATTATGCGGAGGAATTATTAGAAGGGCATAAAGAGTTAGTTGATGGATGGCCAGAAAAAGTTTTAACAATGCAAAAAAACTGGATTGGAAAATCTTTTGGAACAGAAGTAAACTTTAAGTTGGTTGAAAAAGATGAAAATTTACCGGTATTTACAACAAGAGTTGATACATTATTTGGAGTTACGTATGCTGTAATTGCTCCAGAGCACCCATTAGTAGATGAAATTATAAAAATTAATTCAAGTATAAGAGAAGCTGTATCTGCAATGAAGAATACTGATATGATTGAAAGAACAGCTGAAGGAAAAGAAAAAAATGGTATAAATACAGGTTGGCATGTAATAAATCCTGTAAATGGAGAAAAAGTTGAGTTATGGATAGCTGACTATGTATTAATGAACTATGGAACTGGAGCTGTTATGGCTGTACCAGCTCATGATGAGAGAGATTTTGCTTTTGCTAAAAAGTATGACTTACCAATAAAAGTTGTAATTAATCCAATAGATAAAGAAACAAAAAAAGAGATTGTGATAGAAGCTTCAGAGATGAAAAATGCTTTTGTTGGATCTGGAGTAATGACAAATTCTGAAGAATTTAATGGAATATCTTCAAAAGAAGCTTTAGTTAAAATAGCAGAATATGTAGAAGCAAAGGGAATCGGAGAAAGAACAACAAAGTATAGATTGAAGGATTGGGGAGTTTCAAGACAAAGATACTGGGGAACACCAATTCCAGCTTTATATTGTGAAAAATGTGGAGTAGTTATGGAAAAAGATGAGAATCTTCCAGTATTATTACCAACAGATGTAGAATTCACAGGTAATGGAAATCCTTTAGAAACATCAGAAAGTTATAAGCATTCAGTATGTCCTTGTTGTGGTGGACCTGCAAGAAGAGATACTGATACAATGGATACATTTGTAGATTCATCATGGTATTTCTTAAGATATTGTGATCCTAAAAATACAAACTTACCATTTGAAAAGGATATTGTTGATGGTTGGGTTCCTGTAGATCAATATATAGGTGGAATAGAGCATGCTGTGATGCACTTATTATATTCAAGATTCTTCTCAAAAGTTTTAAGAGATATGGGATTATTATCATCAAATGAACCTTTTAAAAGATTATTAACTCAAGGAATGGTATTAGGACCATCATATTACTCAGCAAATGAAAATAGATTCTTATACCCTGATGAAGTTGAAATGAAAGGATCTCAAGCTTTCTTAAAAACAACTGGTGAAGAGGTACAAGTTAAAGTTGAAAAAATGTCAAAATCTAAAAATAATGGTGTAGATCCAGAGATTATGATAAATAAATATGGAGCAGATACTACTAGATTATTTATAATGTTTGCTGCCCCACCTGAGAGAGAATTAGAGTGGAATGAAAATGGATTAGCAGGAGCAGCAAGATTTTTAAATAAAATTTGGAGATTAGTTCTTGAAAACAAAGAGTACTTGACAGATTCAACAGTAATCGATTATACAAAATTAAGTAAAGAAGATAAAGGATTAGTTAGAAAATTACACCAAACAATTAAAAAGGTAACTGAGTCTATCGAAGCTGACTACCACTTTAATACATCGATAGCAGCAACTATGGAGTTATTAAATGAGATGCAAGATTTTAGAACTCAAGTTTTAGGAACAGATAAAGAAACATCAGAATCTAAAAAGATATTTAGAGAAGCGATGGTAAATGTTGTTATTATGTTATCACCATTTACACCTCATTTCTGTGATGAGTTATGGCAAGAGATGGGAAATAAAGGTATGTTATTCTTAGAATCATGGCCAACTCACAAAGAAGAATTAACTGTAGCAGATGAGATATCAATAGCTGTTCAAGTTAATGGAAAATTAAGAGGAACTTTAGAAGTAGAGAGAACTGTTTCTAAAGATGAGTTGGAAAAGAAGGCATTAGAAATAGAAAATGTTAAGAAGTTTATTGAAGGGCAAACTGTTGTAAAAATAATAGTTGTTCCAGGTAAAATTGTAAATATTGTAGTAAAATAAATTTAAGAAGAAAGGAGAGTATGAAAAACTCTCCTTTTTTTTCTTAAAATTTTATTTTTTAAATTTATCCCAAAAACTAGGTTTTTGAGCATTTTTCATTTTTTTCTCTTCTGCTTGTTCTCTATGATAATTTGACCAATTTGGATTATTTTTCATGTTAGTTTTCATTTGCTTCATATAATTATAGGTAGCTTTTGTATTTTGGTATTTTGTTATAAAATTATTTTTTATATCAATAAAAGTTTGAATAATTCCTTGAAAAAAACCAACAAATTTTTGAATTATTCTTTTGTACCAAGTAAATTTATAGATTTCTTTGCAATTTGGACATCTATATTTTGCAACTTTATCCATTATTTTCATTTTTTGTTTACACTTTGGACAAGTGATAATAATTTTTTTCATATTTAAAAAGCCTCCAATGTTATTTATAAATTATATTAATGAGTTTATTATATATTTGTTCGTAGTTAAATTCTCTTTCATTCCAAACTTCTTGAGATTTTATTCCTTGAGAGATTAGCATATATAAACCATTTTCGAAGGTTTTCCCTAAATCTTTAGCATATTTTAAAAATAAAGTCTCTTTAGGATTATATATTAGATCTAAAACAAAATCAAAATTTTGGATGATATTTTTCTTAACTGGTGAGACTCTAATATTAGGGGTAGTACCAACAGGAGTGGCATTTATAAGTAAATAACCAGAAGTTTTTTCTAAATCATTATATGAAAGTAAAAATACATTTTTTAATTCATTTTCTGCATTAATAATATTTCTAGAAACAACATAGATAATCGCACCCAAATCTGAAAGGGCCTTAATGCAAGCTTTTGATGCTCCACCAGTACCTAAAATAACCACTTTTTTATTTTTTAAGATCAATCCCATTTTTTCAAATGTTTTTATAAGTCCAAAGTAATCAGTATTGTATGCAATAAGTTTTCCATTTTCAAACTTTATGCAATTGGCAGCTCCAATAGATTGAACTTCTGGAGATAAAATGTCTACAAATTTTAAAATAGATGTTTTATATGGGGTTGTGACATTAATTCCTAAAATATTTTCTTGTTTTAGATTTTGTAAAAATTCTTTAATTAGATTTTCTTCTTTTAAATCATATACTTTGTATTGAGCATTAATATTATATAGTTCAAAAATTTTACTATGTAAAGTTGGTGAGAATGTATAGGAAATATTTTTTCCCAATAAACCAAATTTTTTCATAAAATCACCTCTTATACTAATTATAGTATTATTTTTTCTAATAAACAATGGTATTATAAGATTAAATGTTATTGAAAAAATAGGAGGAGGTTGTAATGGATTTTAAAACTTTAGTTAAGTTTAAATTATTTAAAGGAATATCAGAAGATGAATTAGAAAATTTGTTTGGGAAGATAAAATATGAAATAAAGAAATTTAAAAAAAATGATGTTATATTTTTTAGAGATGAAAAAGTAGATGGTTTATTTATAGTTATAATGGGATTATTAAGTGCAGAAATGTTAAAGAGTAATGGAGATGTACAAAAAATTGAAAACTTATCAAATGGAGATATAATTGGCTCAGCTTTTATATTTGGAGAAGACAATAATTTACCAGTAGATTTAATAGTCTTAGAAGAAGGAATGTTGCTACATATTGACAAGAATAATTTACTACAAGCTTTTAATACAAATGAAAAATTCTTAATAAATTTTCTCGATGAAATTTCTGATAAAACACAATTTTTATCAAATAAAGTTTGGAAAAGTTTTAATAATAAGACCATAAAAGAAAAGGTATTAGATTATATACTTGAAAATACTCAAAGTAATAAAGTTATATTTAGACATTCTATTAAAGAATTAGCTGAATTATTTGGAGTAAGTAGACCATCTTTATCTAGAGTTATTAGTGAATTTGTTGAAGACGAAATTTTAAAAAGAGATGGAAAAAATAAATTCATTTTAAATAAAGAAAAAATTTAAATAAAAAAATAAAAAAAGTGTTGACAGAATATAAATATTGTGGTATTATACTTCTTGTAGCGGGAACAACCGCCACGATGAAAATCAAAGGACATTAACAACCGAATAGAGAAAATAGTCAGAAGTTATGAAAATAACAAA
>OGWY01003493.1_pt1 | contig 10384 bp, 10 predicted proteins | sample 1576121 | NCBI WGS metagenome assembly OGWY01 (sample SAMEA3541543, study PRJEB24748) | human gut metagenome | biome: human gut; feature: human-associated habitat; material: faeces | place: China | collected 2012 | reverse complement strand
CCAACTGGAAGCCCAAGGCTCCCAAGTACACCAAGGGCCTGCTGAAGCTCTACTCCCAACATGCAGTCAGCCCCATGAAGGGCGCTTACATGGAGTAAAACACTCCGCAGAAACAACAAAAAGGAAACTGTCCGGTGCATTTTTCCGGACGGCTTGGATAAGTGCAACCAAAAATCAAAAAATGGAGGAACTATTATGACAGCAGTTGCGACTCCCGATGCGGCACGGCTAATATTTGCTGCCGTAGCAGGCCTGATCCTGTTGCTCATTCTCATCATCAAATTCAAGGTCCACGCCATGATCTCCATTCTGGTGGGTGCCGTTGGCATCGGCCTGATGGCCGGGATGCCCCTGTCCGACATCGTTGGCTCGGTCAATGAAGGCATCGGCAATACCCTGAAAGGCATCGCCCTTCTGGTGGGCCTTGGCTCCATGTTCGGTGCCATTCTGGAAGAATCCGGCGGAGCACAGACGCTGGCCGTGACCATGGTACGGAAGTTCGGCGACGAAAAAGCCGCGTGGGCACTGGGCATCACCGGTCTGGTGGTGGCCATGCCGGTCTTCTTCGATGCCGGTCTGATCATCCTCATCCCGCTGGCGTTCTCGCTGGCAAAGCGCACCAAGCGCTCCGTTTTGTACTACGTCATCCCCCTGTTGGCCGGTCTGGCGGTCGGTCATGCGTTCATTCCCCCCACGCCGGGCCCTGTGCTGGTTGCGACCATGCTGGGCGTGGACCTGGGCTGGGTCATCCTCATCGGCATCTTCTGCGGCATCTTCGCCATGATCGCCGCCGGCCCCATCTGGGGTTCCATCTGCGGCAGGAAATACAGGATCGAAGTCCCCGAACATGTGGCGCAGCAGGATGACATCGACGAGAGCAAGCTGCCCAAGTTCGGCACCATCGTGGGCATCATCCTGATCCCGCTGGTCCTCATCATCGCAAACTCCGTGGCCAAGGTCGTGCCTGCTCTGGCTGGCATCCAGCCGGTCCTGGCCTTCCTCGGCGAGCCGTTCATGGCTCTGCTGCTGGCCACCATCGCTGCCATGTATCTGCTGGGCACCCGCCACGGTTACAGCAACGCCCAGCTGGAAAAGATCATGACCAAATCTCTGGAGCCCACCGGCATGATCCTGCTGGTCACTGCCTGCGGCGGTGTGCTGCGCTACATGCTGCAGAACTCCGGCCTGGGTGATGTCATCGGCAACGCCGTGGCAAACGCCAGCCTGCCGCTGGTGCTGGTCGCCTTCATCGTGGCCGCTCTGGTCCGCATCTCGGTCGGTTCTTCCACCGTCGCCATGACCATGGCCGCCGGCATCATCTCCGCCATGCCTGGCATCGGTGAGCTGAGCCCGCTGTACCTCGCCTGTGTCACCGCTGCCATCGCAGGCGGCTCCACCGTCTGCTCTCACTTCAACGACTCCGGCTTCTGGCTGGTCAAGAGCCTTGTGGGCATGGATGAAAAGACCACCCTCAAGACCTGGACCATCATGGAAACGCTGGTCGGCGGTGTGGGCTTCCTGGTGGCACTGGTCATCTCCTTCTTTGCCTGACCGCCCGTCCGGGGCCTGCACCCCCGGATGAGCGTCTGGATGTTCTCCGACCGATTCGTTTACCTGTTTACCTCCTTCGAGATCAGCCGCTCCGGTTTTTGCTTTGCCCGGAGCGGCTGATTTTTATTTTTTTCAATTTGTTCAAAAACCTCACAAAGAAACTCCATTTTTATCCGGTACAATAAGGGTGCAGTCAGGGAGGAACGAAAGATCCTCCCGCAGGATGCCAATGCAGGCAATGAAAACCGCGCACCTCGGCAGAAAACCGATGCTGCGGCCCCCTTTGAAAAAAACACTGTCCCCCGCGGATGCGAGGCAATAGCCAATGCGGCGGGCAGACTACCAACCATCTCCTGACAACCGCAAATGTTTGGGAGTTCTCATACGACAGGCAGCGCCGCTTTCTCCTCCTTTCCACGACGCTGCCTGTTTTTGCGTTTTTGGCAGAATGCAACACAAGACCCCCGGCGCAGGCCGGGGGTCTTGTGCGTTGTACGGGGTGCGGGCGGATGAAAGGCAGTTCAGAATAAGAGCTTGCGGAGCGTGCTTTCCCGCAGGCCGGCCAGCTTGTCCGGCCAGGTGTTCAGGCGGCAGAGCCGGTGGAGCAGTTCGGCCTCGGTAAGGTCGTTTTTTGCCACAGAAAGCAGTACGCTCCGTGTAAAAAGATGAATATTTTCCGAATCGGCATAAAAAATCAGCTGAACATGGCCGGAAAAAAGGGCAAACAGGGCCGTGCGCAGCTCATGGGAGCCAAACAGCGGGAAAAGGTCGCTGGTTTTCAACAACAAAACGTCCGCCTGTGGAAAAAATACGCGGGCTGTTTCCCGCAGAGAAGCAGCGTCCGGCCAGAAGGGCGCAGACTCGGTCATCCGGGGCGCATAGCAGACGAAGGTGCCGACATCCCGCGCGGCGGCAATGGCCTTGAGGTGGGTCAGCCGGGCGGGGGAGTCCAGCAGGCAGGCGGAGGAGAAGCAGAGCGCGAAGGCGTCCCGGAAAGTGTCGGCGTCCAGCTGTTCCGGGGCATAGCAAAGCTCGGAGGAGCGGGTGCGATAGGGGAGCGTCTCGCCCGCGCCGGAGAAGACCACCGGGGTGGGGGCTGCATCCGTGAAGCAGAGGCGGGAGCAGTCCACACCGTCTGCCGCCAGCTGGGCTGCTGCCTTGCGGCCAAAGGGGTCGGCCCCCAGCTGGGAGAGAAGCACCGCCCGCCCGCCGCAGCGGGTGTAGGCGCGGCAGAGTCCGGCCCCCCAGCCGCCGACCTGCACCTGAAACTGTCCGGCAAGCTCCGGCGGTGTGTCAGCGGTCAGTTCCAGCCAGGCTTCGCCCAGGCAGAGCAGGGGCTTTTCCGGCATGGCGGCTCCCTCCTTTCCATCAAAATAGGGTACAAGTATACACCCGGTAAAAGCGATTCGTCAACGGGAAATCTGGCGGGAGCTCTATATGAGCCGCATCTCCGGGAGTTTTTCCCGGCGAGTCAAAGGGCATTCCATGCCCTCCCCAACGTTTCGCGTCGGGTCCCTACCTCGGATACTCGCCGGTAAAACTCCCCTCGTGCGGCGGGGAAAAGCAACCGTTCCGTGGGAGCGGTCTGCCGCACGAGATTGACATTTTGCGTAAACCTGTGCTAAACTGGCGAACAAGTGTAAGAATGGACAGAAAGGACGCTTCATGAACCTGACAAAGCAGTTTTTCAAATACGTTTCCCAGAACATTTTCGGCCTGCTGGGAACGTCGTGCTACATCCTGGCGGATACCTATTTCATTGCGCAGGCGGCGGGCACCGACGGCGTGACCCTGCTGAACCTCTGCCTGCCCATCTATAATCTCATCTTTGCCTTCGGCTCGATGATCGGCCTGGGCGCGGCCACCCGCTATGCCATCCTGCGGGCGCAGGGGGATGCGCGGGCGCAGCGCTATTTCTCCAATGCCATTTTCAGCGTCTGCATCCTGGCGGTGCCGTTCATGCTGGTGGGCATCTTCCGCCCGGACGGCCTGCTGCGGCTGATGGGCGGCGATGCGGACATCGTGGCGCTGGGCATGAACTATGCCCGCATCTTCCTGATGTTCACCCCCTTCTTTATGTGCAACTATGTGGTGGCGTCCTTCGTCCGCAACGACGGTGACCCCTCGCTGGCCATGGTGGCGACGCTGAGCGGCAGTCTGTTCAATGTGGTGTTCGACTACATCTTCATCTTCCCGATGGGCCTGGGTCTGCCCGGTGCGGCGCTGGCAACGGCCATCTCGCCGATATTGAGCATTGCCGTATGCAGCGCACATTTTATAAAGAAGAGCAACACCATCACCTTTGTGCGCAAGGCACCGTCCGTCAGGCTGCTGGCCCAGAGCTGCCAGCTGGGCATCTCCGGCTTTGTCGGGGAGCTTTCCTCCGGCGTGACGACCACCGTATTCAACTTCCTGCTGCTGCGCCTGGCGGGCAATGTGGCTGTGGCGGCCTATGGCGTCGTGGCGAACTTTGCGCTGGTGGCAACAGCCATCTTCAACGGCGTGGCGCAGGGCGCGCAGCCGTTGGTGAGCCAGTGCTACGGCAAAAATGAGATGGCCGGGGCCAGAAAGCTCCTGCTGCTGGGCTGCGGCACAGCGCTGGGACTGGCGGCGCTGCTGTACGGCGTCGTGTTCGGGTATACCGATGTGCTGACGGCTCTCTTCAACAGCGAGAACTCCGCGCTCATGGCTGAGTTTGCCCACAGCGGGATGCGCATCTACTTCGTGGGGTACTTCTTCGCGGGCTGCAACATCGTGGCGGCGGGCTATCTGGGGGCCGTCAACCGCCCGGCGGAGGCCTCCATCACCTCACTGTGCCGCGGCATGGTGGCCATCGTGGTCTGTTCGCTGGTGCTGAGCGCACTGTTCGGGATGAACGGCGTCTGGGCGGCGTTCCCGGTCTCGGAGGCCATCACACTGGCGCTGACCGTCTTCCTGCTGAAGCGGAAAGCCGGAAGGGCATAAAAAGCGGGGCAGAGCAGCCCCGGTACATTAGATATAGAGCTCCTGCTCCCGTTTGCTTTCGGCGGGCGAGAGGGGGCGCACTGCCTGACCGGCCATGGCCCGCCACTGCGCGGGGGAGTGGCCGGTCTCTTTTTTGAAGACGCGGCAGAGGTAGTTCGCCCCGGAAAAGCCGCACAGGCTGGCGATGACGTCCAGCGTGTATTCCCGGTGGAGGAGCAGACGCATGGCCGCTTCGATGCGGACTGTGGTCAGATACCGCCCCGGCGGCACCCCCACTGCGGCCGTGAAGGTGCGGACGAGGTGGCTTTTCGAGACGCCCAGCCGCTCGCTGAGCTCCTCCACGCCGTAGAGGCCCGCGTAGTTCTGGCGGATGTCCTCGATGGCGGCGGTGACGAGGGGCGGCAGGGAGGGCGCAGCGCTGTCGGCCCCCGACAGCTCGCACAGCAGTGCAAAGGCGAGCTGGCTGACGGCGCGGCTGTGCGGGGCGCTGAGAAGCTCTGCTCCGGCCTCTGCGGCCAGCCGCCCCATCAGTTCGGCGGCGGCAGGGCAGGTCTCGCCGCGGGCCAGAAAGGGCAGCTCGGTCAGCCCGGCGAGGAACTGCGCCGCCGCCTGCCCGGTGAGCTGGATGCAGAGCAGATGGCAGCCGCCCTCCGGGGCAAGGGCCAGCGGGGCGCGGCTCAGGATCAGATGGCCGGCAGACACGCTCTGGGGCGGCAGGACGAGAGCCGACCCCGCCGGGGACGGCCCGGCAGCGGGCAGGGAAGCCGTGCATTTTCCGCTGGAGACCAGGCACACCCACAGCCCTTCGCCCGCCAGCGTGAGGGGACTTTCGGGCTGGACATCCTGCACCGAGGCCAGCGCTGCGGTGGTGCTTTGGGTGATTTTGGATGAGATCCTTCTGGTATTATTTGGCTGTGCACTCTCAAGCATAATCTGTTATCCGCTGAAAACGCAGGGGCAGATGTCGGCAGTCGGAACGATCGTGAGTGCCGGTTATGGATTTATATGTGGTGCGTATATGCCAATCTCCAATTTCGACACCGGACTGCAAAAAGTATTGTCCGTTCTGCCAGGCACTTACGGAACTTCTTTGCTGAAAAACCATATGCTGCGTGGAATCTTTGAGGAGATGTCGGCGAATGGCTTTCCGGATGAGGTTGTGACGGCAATCGGGGATTCCTTAGATTGTAATCCGGTTTTCTCTGGACATGTTGTGAATGTTGACCAGATGATATTTATTATGGTGACAAGTATCGTAATTCTTGGTATTCTGTATTTAGTAATTGTAAACAATTGCGAAACTCATAGAAATCTTAATTAAAAGGATCATATGAGGAGTTTCGCAATTATCTATAAGTAATTGCATCAAAAGGAGAATCCCGATGAAAATCACCATACTGGATACAATCCCCGGTGAAGAGGATGAGATCATCATAAAATGCCAGAATTTAAGCGAGGATATACAAAATCTGCTCCAGAAATTAAAACAGGGAAATACCAAGATCGCAGGACATAACGAGGATGGCATCCATCTGTTGGAGCCGGATGAAGTTTACTATTTTGAGACGGTCGACAACAAAGTGTTTGCCTGTTGCAAAAAAGAGGTTTACGAAGTGCGGGAGAAATTGTATACACTTGAGGACATGCTTCCAGTCGAATCGTTTATGCGGGCGTCAAAGTCTGCGATTTTAAATCTTAGCAAAGTAAAAAGCTTATCGCCAGCTTTTGGCGGACGTTTTGAGGCAGTATTAGACAATGGCGAAAAGACGATTATTTCAAGACAGTATGTGCCTGTTTTAAAAGAACGGCTTGGATTATAAAAGAGGTAAGAAGAGATGGCAGAGAAATTAAAAATGTTGATGGATATTTTTGGCAAAGTCACGTTTGGTGTATTGATAGCGGCAGCAGTTTTTATTTCTGTTTTCGGGGGATTTGACGCACAGATCAGTGTAAAGATACTCTGGCAGATATTGGCAGTTTCTGCGGTGTGTTCAGTTCCGGTTCTTATGTTTGACTCAGACGCATCGAAGGAGCTGTCAAAAAGGGGAATGTTTGCCAGACAGTTATTATATTTTATTTTTGTGAACATTGCAGTTTTAGGCCTAGGAAAATTATTTGAGTGGTTCAGTTTCCAGAATTTTAGCATGGTACTTTTTATGGAGGTTCTCATTATTGCAGTCTATGCGGTTGTGAATATCATCTGTTATCTGAGTGACCGTGCAGATGCACAGAGCATGAATGAAAAATTACTGGAAATGAAAAAGAATAAGAAAGAATGATAGAATCGTATTGTATTGTGCATGAAATTAATGCTAAATTTTAGGAAGAAAAAGGTGCAAAACAAGTAGAAATGTTTGCATTAGGAAAGGCAATTTAGAAATGAAGAATATGTATTCCCAGAAAGAAACAGATATTTTAAATTATGCGGAAATGAATAAAAACAAGTGGAAAAACATGGGAATAGAATATTGTACGGTAGAGGATGAGCGGTATCCAAATACATTAAAAAAGATAACTGACAGACCAGTTCTCTTATATTATAGAGGAAATATTGAAATTATAAATGAATATCATAATATTGCTGTGATCGGAAGCAGGAAATGTTCGCTGAAGGGAAGAAAGATTTCCTATGATACAGGAAAATATCTGGCAGAAAAGAATGTGAATGTTGTAAATGGTCTTGCACTTGGCTGTGATACAGAGGCGTTAAAAGGAACTATTGCCGGTGGGGGAAGATGTATAGGAATTCTGCCAGCAGGTCTGGATGATATACTGCCAAAATCCAATCAGAAGCTTGCAGATGAAATAGTGATGAAGGATGGATGTCTGATAAGTGAGTATCCAGTTGGTACACCGGTAAAAAAATATCAGTATGTGCGCCGGGACAGGCTGCAAAGTGGCTTAAGTGATGGAGTTTTAATTGTTGAGGCAGAAGAACAAAGTGGTACAATGCATACAGTTGAGTTTGCCCAAAATCAATATAAAAGGATTGCCTGTTATTATCATAAATTAGTAGAGCTGTCGTCAGGAAACAGAAAATTAGAAGAAGCGGGACAAATATCTGTTATTGAAGATAAAAAAAGGCTTGAGGAGTTTGTTGAAACAGTAATGAAACAACAGACTTACGAGCAACTGACATTATTTTAAAACGAAAGAGAGATATTTAAAATGAGTAAACACACTGAAAGAGCAAAGGAATTAAGAAGTGAAGTGCCGGTTAGCAGCAACTGTGCACAGACGGTGATGCGTGTATATGCAAAGGAAATCGGGTTGGATGAAGATCTGGCAGCAGCAATTGGCAGTAACTTTGGCGGTGGAATGAGATGCGGTGCAACCTGTGGAGCAATCGCAGCAGGATACATGGTATTAGGTGCCAAGGGAATTGAGTCGCCGGCTGTATTGAATGAGTTTCGGAAATGTATTGCAAAAAAACATGACGGTATGACAGATTGTGCAGATCTTTTGCGTGCAAATGCAGCAAAGGGTGGAGAGAAAAAACCACATTGTGACAACATGATCGAGGAAGTGATCACACTGATCGATGAACTGACAGACGGTAGATAATAGAAGGAGAATGCAGCTCCTTTAGCTGTTTCCCGTCCTGCTGCATGAATTATGGATTTTTGCTAAAACGCTATGTTATATGGAATATCTGCATGGCACCATAAGTATGTGGCAGATCCTGCAGAGGAGATTTTCTGGAAGGACAGGAAAGATTCTTACAGGTTGAGCAGGTATTACATAATTGTCTGAGGTCTGCGTGTGTATTTGTATCCAGATGCAGGATAAGCGCAGCTGTTTTGAGAGGCAGAAGCATCGGACCTTCGGTAAGACCGATTGCATCCGGCGCAAGGCGTTCATAGATTTGTGGAAGAAGATCAAGGGAATAGGTATCTCCCAGAAAAGATAATTCTGCAAGGGATAAACCACTTTGATCTTCTATCACATGTGCAAATTCTGCGTATGCTTTTGACAAAAGCAAAAGACTGACGCAGTCCACGATATAGGCTTCCTGGATCTGTTCATGATCCTTTGATGTTTAATTATATGTTGGACACTCTGACAGAAGAATTGTCGCAGAATATGATAAAACACATGCACTATGAATTGAAATCAGGTGTCTTTGAAGATAGGGCAAATGGTTATGCAATCGGCGATTATAAAAAACGTCCAAATATGATTGGCATGTATAAAACGACTGCACCAAAAGATGTGGAAACAGAAATGGAAAAACTCTTACAGTGGTATCACAAACAGGAGAAAACAATTGATACTTTAGCGGAATTTCATGCGAAATATGAGCCTATTCATCCATTTCAGGATGGAAATGGCCGGGCATTGGTGTATATCCTTGGATTATTAGTGCTTGCAATGGGACTTACATTAAATACAAAGGCAGGACTTGGTGTATCGCCGATCATTTCGGTGGCATATTCAGTTTCAGAAATCACCGGGATCAATTTCGGCAATACGACACTGATCTGGTATACCATTTTCGTGCTGGGTGAGATGATCTTGCACACGATCCGAATCAGGCAGCAGAAAAGAATGGAAGATCCTGTATTAGAGCATGCAGAGAAAGTGGATGCAAAACTGATTTATCTCATGGATTTCTTACAAATTCTGCTTAGTATTGTGTTTACAAGATTTCTAAATCTCTTTTCCAAATACATCCCGGATGTGTCCACAGATGGAAAAAGTGCGACAGCAGTATTTGTGATCCGCCTGTTTGTGTTAGCACTTGCGCTGGTTTTAACCGGAATCGGAGCAGCATTGTCGCTTAACATGAGAATCGTTCCAAACCCTGGTGACGGAATTGTGCAGGCAATCGCAGACTGCATTCATAAGAATGTTGGTTTTACAAAAAACTGTGTGGATATGATATGCGTAGCGCTCACTGTGATCATCTGTCTTATCTCGGGAAAGCTGTATGGAATCGGTATCGGAACCATCATAGCGATGATCGCCGTCGGTAGGATTATTGTATTATTTAATCATTTTACAAAAGAAAAGCTGATAAAATTAACAGGAGTGGAGGAATAGGAGACGTATGAAACAATCGGGAATTTTAAAAAATAAATTATTTTTATACCTGACAGAATTTTTCGCAGGAATGTCTGTCATGGCAGTGGAGCTTGGTGCGAGCCGTCTTCTGGCACCGTATTTCAGTTCCTCACAGATTGTGTGGACGATCATCATTGGAACGATCATGATCGCAATGGCACTCGGCAATATTTATGGTGGAAAAAGTGCGGACAAGTCACCAAATCCGGACAAATTGTATGGAAGGATCATGATCGCAGCAATCTGGATTGCACTGATTCCGGTTGTCGGAAAATACATTGTACTTGGAATCTCTGCACTGCTCATTTTTACGGTGAGCAATAATTTCCTGATTGTCGCAGCGTTTGTGGCGTGTATGGTGATCTTCGTATTTCCGTTATTTTTACTTGGAACCGTCACACCGTCCCTCGTAAAATATTCGGTGGACAGTCTGGATGACAGCGGACAGACGGTCGGAACATTAGGTGCATTCAATTCGATCGGAAGCATTATCGGAACGTTCGTGCCAACTTTTATCTCCATACCGGCAGTCGGAACTTCCATTACATTCCTTATTTTTGCAGGAATTTTACTGGCTTTGTCTGTTGTATACTTCATTGGGAGTCACACTGGAAAAAAGAAAGTAATTGTATCAGTCGTAATTTTTGCACTTTGCTGTGCATTGGGATATTCAGATTCTTTTGCATTTTGGGAAAAGGATCTGACTTATGAAGGTGAATCTGTCTACAATTATTTACAGGTATCAGAGGATGACAAAGAAGTCATATTATCCACGAATGTATTATTCGGCGTGCAGTCTGTCTAT
>OGWY01003490.1_pt1 | contig 10401 bp, 10 predicted proteins | sample 1576121 | NCBI WGS metagenome assembly OGWY01 (sample SAMEA3541543, study PRJEB24748) | human gut metagenome | biome: human gut; feature: human-associated habitat; material: faeces | place: China | collected 2012 | reverse complement strand
GACGGCTGCTGCGGCCGCGCCAACATGATCGTCCGTCTATTTCAAGAACCTCATCGGCCGTCCCGTGTTCACGATTCCCTATCTGGGCTATGTCTCCAACTGGGTCTCCAACCCGCCCGGTATGTATCTGGCCATTGCGCTTGCGCTCGTGCTCATCATTCTGACGTTCCTGCCGGATATGCTCCGCAAGGCGTCGGAGGCGGACGCGCGCGACGCGGCCCACCGCGCCGCGGACAAGTCCGGCGCGGACACAGACGGAGAAAATTCCGGCGAAAATATGGGAAAATAATGGTTTTGTGAAATATTTTCTCCAGTTCGTGCATTAATTTAGTGATTGCTGGCAGCGCCCCCCATACATAGGGCGCTGCTGGAACATAGGAAGCTTTGAACAAAATTTAAGGGAGGAAAACATTACATGAAGAAGAAAACTCTGACGATCGCCATCGCGCTCGTTCTGGTCGTGGCGCTGGCGGTTGGCGCGACGTATGCGTACCTGACGGCGACGACCGGTGAGGTCAAGAACACCTTTGCTGTTGGCAATGTGATTGATAACACCAAGTTCGCGCTGCAGGAGCATAAGGTCGCATACAATGACACGAAGGGCGTGTATGATTATGTGTTGACCGAAGCTGGTGAAAAACAGGTGGCAACCTCTAACACCTATGACAAGCTGGTTCCGGGCACGACGGCTCCGAAGGATCCGTTTATCACCATTGGCGAGAAAACGCAGGCTCCGGCTTACCTTTTCGTGAAGGTCACGGATACCAGCGTGGGCATCACCTACAGCGTGGATGCCGACAAGTGGGCTGAAGTCAGTGGAATTAACGGCTTGAAAGCCGGAGAGAAAGTCTATGTTTACAAAGTCGGCAGCGACAACGTGCTCCCGGCTGGCTCGGAAGGTAATTATGCAATCCTCACTAACAATCAGATTTCTGTGGGTAGCAATGTGAGCACCATTTCTGGCGACCTCGTCTTTAATGGCTATCTGTGCCAGGCTGCTGGCTTCAAGTCCGCGACTGAGGCATTCAACCAGTGCTTCGGCACCACCACTGGCGAATAATTTCCCTCGCGATTTCCCTATGTAACTGACGCGCAGAGGACTGTGCGGAAAAACAGAAAAGGAGAACGCTACATATGAAGAAGAAAACGATTCTTGTGGCTGCCATCGCAGTCATGCTCGTCGCGGCGCTCGTCGTCGGCGGCACCCTCGCGTACTTCACCGATACGAAGACCGCGGACAACACCTTCACCATGGGCAACGTCGCGATCACGCTCGATGAGAAGAACGCGAATCCGGACGCTCCGACCGGCAGCGGCCGTGTGACGGAGAACACCTACAACGTCTACCCCGGCCTGATCGTGGACAAGGACCCGACCGTGACCAACGTCGGCTCGAACGACGCATGGATTCGCGCAAAGATCGTTGTCAAGGCGAACATGGAGCAGCTCAATCAGCTTGGCCTGATCGAAGCCGCGAATGACGCGACCGGCGAGAAGCTGGCGAAAATCTTCAAGCTCGGTGCTGGCTGGAGCTACACCGGCAATGTCATCATGGGCGAAGACGGCACGTTTACTTTCGTCATGAAGTATGCGGACAAGCTTGCCCCGAATGCTGCAACGCCTGTCTTTACGCAGGTCACCATCCCTGGTGAGACCGTTGTGGACAGCTTCAACTTCAACATCAATGTTGTTGCAGAAGCCATTCAGGCGGACGGCTTCAACACTTGGGACGCTGCTTTTGCCGCGTTTGACAAGTAATTCCCCGGCACCCCCGATGGGGCGGCGCGCCGCGCCGCCCCACTCGGAGCCTACGGGCCCGAAAGGGGCTGGCTTCCGTCCGGCGCAGACGCCGGCCGGGCCAAAGCTTCCCCGGCCCCTTTCGGCCCTTTATCCCCGGTTCCGTCCGGGCGCGGGCGGCGGAGCTGCCGCCGTCCACGCGCAGACTGAAAGAAAAAATCCCACAAAATTTTTTCCTGCGCGCGCCTTCCGGCGCGAAAAGTAAGCAGCCAGAAGCTGGAAACAGCTCCTCAAGGAGAAAGGTGGTTTGTGCATGAAGAAGAAATGGACCATCGCAACGGTGCTCCTCTTGGCAGTGGCACTGCTGGCGGTCGGTACGTGGGCGTACTTTTCGGCCGTCGGCACGGCGGATAACGTCATCACGATGGGCTCCGTCAAGCTTGCACTGCACGACGAGGACGGCGCTGGCCAACCGTTTACGACGGTGAGCGCCATGCCCGGCAGCGTCGTGAACAAAGTGGTGTATGTGGAGAACGTCGGCTCCGGCGCGTTTTACACCCGCGTGAAGATCACGCCTGAGGTGGTCGCCGCGAATGGCGAGCTTGTCCCGCTCACGGACAGGAGCCTGCTCACGCTCGACCTGAACGACACTGACTGGATTCCCGGCGCGGACGGATACTATTATTATAATGGTACGGTCGATCCGAAGGACGCCACGTCGAAGCTCTTCAACCACGTCACGTTCAGCACGGACATGGGCAATGAATATCAGAACACCACGGTGCATATCTACGTCACGGCCGAGGCCGTCCAGACGGCGAACCTGGACAAGTACGGCCCCATTGACGTGTGGAAGCACGTCGGAACGGTCGAGGCGAGCACTTCGAGCACGCAGATCGATCCGATCCCGGCAGCCTGAGAAAGGAGGACGAAAACATGAAAAAACGCATTCTCTCGCTCGTCCTCTGCGCAGCCATGCTGCTGAGCATGTGCCTGTTCCTCGGCGCCGGCGTGACGAACAGCCTGACCGTTTGCGACAGCAGCGGCGAGGCCGTCAAGCGTGTTGACCTCCCGGTGAACCAGAAGATCAGCCTGATGGCACAGGCACAGTCCGCCGCCGAGAACGATGCCTACCAGTGGCAGATCCGGGCGGCGAAGAACGTCTGGGCCAACATCCTCGGCTCGGACACGCAGACGCTCGAGCTGAGCTACCCCATGGTGGCCAGCGCCCTGAGCGAGAAAAACACGGTTCAGATCCGCTGCAGACTGACCAGCGCCGAGACCGGCGAGGCCACGTTCAGCGATGCTGTCACGGTCGAGGTCACAGCCGCCACCGCTGTGGACACGCCCGCCTCCGCTGACGCTGCAGCCGCCCCGGTGCTCCGCAGCCCGGCCAAAGTCGCCGTGGCCGCGAACGACGCGCCGGAGTATGGCACATACACGATCATCATCAATTATAAGTTTGAAGATGGCAGAACGGCGGCGAACTCATGGAGCGCCACGGTTGCCAACGGCGCTACCTACACGCAGGACGTTACCAGCCCCACGGTCGTTGGCTATGCGCCGGATCAGCCGGTTGTACAGGTAAATGCGTCTGAGGAAACGACGTACACCGTCTACTATAAGCCTGCTGAGGTGGAGTTCACCGTCAAGTATTACCAGCAGAACGTCGGTGATGACAAGTACATGCTCTCTGGGACGGTGACGAAGCGGGGTTATACGGAAGCCCCGGTCAGTAAGTACGCAACTGGCGCAGACGGCTTTGATGTGAACTATGATGGCTTCACGCGTCTGCTCTACGATGGCACGGCGACGATCGCAGCCGATGGCAGCACGGTCGTGGAGCTCTACTATGACCGCAACTACTACCTCATGAACTTCGACCTCGACGGCGGCTACGGCGTCGAACCCATCTATGCCCGCTACGACGCACCGATCAATGTCGGCACGCCCACCAAGCCGGGCTACTCGTTCGATAGCTGGGAACCGGAACTTCCGACGACCATGCCGGTCGATGGTGGAACCTACACTGCAAAGTGGACTGTTGGCAATGCAAAGTATGTTATCCAGTATTGGCAGGAAAACGCCAATGACGATGGTTACAGCTATGTGGATAAGGACGATAAGATTGGAACTGTTGGCACAACAGTCAGCGGCTCGGACGCTAAGAAGAACGATAAGAATTATCAGGGCTTTACTTATAACAGTGAGAAAACAGACAAGAATGTCCCCATCAAGGGCGATAACAGTACCGTCGTCAATGTGTACTATGACCGAAATGTGTACACGGTGACGTTCCCGAAAGGCAAACTCACCTGCGGAAAAGTGGAGCATGAACATAGTCACGATCAGTGCTGCACAAAGACTGGTTTCCACCTTAGCTGCAACACGAAAAAGTGCCCTGTCGGTTACGAGCACACCCATGATAGCAGCTGCTATTCCGATTTGGTTATCAAGGCTAAATACGGAGCATTCATCGGCGACAAGTGGCCTGGCGGTGGATGGTATGTCAGTAGCAATAAAAAGACAGCACAGTCGTATCTCGCGGTTATGCCGCTGGGCGGAAAGACTTTCTACGGGCGGCAGACTGGCGACTATACCTCTAGAGCAACGTATTACGTTGAGGTGTTACCCGGCGAATCTGGTACGGTCGTAAGTGGAAAAACCTACAAACAGCACCATGTGGATAGTGCAAATCACGGCTGGCAAGGATTGGGGGTTACGGATGAGGAGCGCTACGATCTGGAGGGCTTCACATGCAATGTGAGCATCAGCGCAAAAAATGGAGACGACTACGATGGCGCAAAATTCTATTATACCCGCAACAGCTATGAACTCGTCTATAATGATCAATATGGTAAAGAGGTAACGGAGCGCCTCCCCTACGAACAGACACTCTCTGAATCTGTGAACCACAAGAACAACTACGAGCCGGCCTATCCCAGCGGATCGCTGGAAGCGGGTGCCTACACCTTCGGTGGTTGGTACACTGACCCCGGCTGCACGCATCCTGTGGATTGGACTGCGAAAATGCCTGCGGCAAAAGTTGTTCTCTATGCCAAGTGGGCGCCTGTTACCCACAAGGTAACGACATGGCTGACGGACGCTCAGGAGACGCCTGTCAATGTAGGCGATACCGGCAGCAACGAGCAGACGGTGAATCACCGCGGACTGGCCACGAAACCGGTCACGCCAATTAATGGTGGTTATACCTTCGTCGGTTGGTTCTACAAAGACGCCAACGGCACGGAGCACGCATTTGACTTCTCCATGCCGGTGACAAAGGCTCTCGACCTCTACGCCAAGTGGAGCTCGAACACGCTGATGGAGTACACGATTCATTACAAGCTGAGAAATGGCGATACGACCATCGCGCAGGATACCAAGGGCAGTGCACTGGCCGGCTCCACCAAGACCTTTGAGGCCAAGACCGGCGACCAGCTGAACGATGGCTATCGATCCGGCTACTTCCCGGAGACGTCCAGCCACTCTATCACCATGGACATTGAAGGGACTGCCGAAAACGGCAAGAATGATTTCACCTTCTATTACGTGCAAAAGGACAAAGTGAAGTACACGGTTCGTTATCTCGAGAAGGGCACGAACACTGTCCTGCACCCAGAAAAAACGGGTGAAACGCCTGCTGCGGTCATCACCGAAAAGTTTGAGCAGATTCAGGGCTACGCGCCCGACGCATACCAGAAGCGGCTGGTCCTGTCGGCAAACGACAAGGAAAACGTGCTCGTATTCTGGTATACCGAGGATACTGTGCACGCGCCGGTTCAGATTGTTCACGAAATTCAGAACATCGAGGGGGATGGCTATACCGAATATCAGTCTTCCACCAACCTGAACGGTGTGATTGGCGAGAAATATGATGGGACGCCTTTGACGATTCCGGGCTTTAGTTACAATGAGAGCGCGAGTACTGCGAGCGGAAAGCTGACGGCGGCTGGTCTTGTGCTGACACTTAAGTACGACCGCATTAAGTACCCGTATGAGTTCCGGTTCCTTGAGCAGGGAACGGACACGGAGCTTTGGGGTCCCGTTACCGACTATGCCCGTTATCAGGCGCAGGTGACGGAGACGGCCAAAACGATCCCCGGCTATGAGCTGGTCTCCGGAGCAAATTCTCAGTCGATGGTTATTCAGATTGAAGACCCGGACGACGTGGCAAGTAAGAATGTCAAGACCTTCTACTACCGCGAGCAGACAGTCGATATCAAGTATGTGGCCGTTGGCTTCGGCACACTGGACAAAGTGCAGGACAGCAATGTGAAGGTGCTGAGCGGCACGGTGCAGGGCTCGACGCCCACGCCGAAGCCCGGCTACAAGTTCGTCGGCTGGTACAAAGATGAAGGCTGCACGCAGCAGGTGGACAAAACCTGGGTGAATACTGACACCAACAAGCTCACGCCGCAGAAGAGCGTGCCTTATGGTAATCAGGAAGGTTACAGAGCAGCTACTTACTACGCAAAGTTTGAGCGCGATGTGTTCGACCTGACGATCGAGAAGAAGGCTGCGAATGGCTCGAAGATCGACCAGAATCAGACCTTCGTGTTCCGCGTCCAAGGTGAGGGCGTGAATATGCAGGTCGTAATCACCGGCCCCGGCGAACAGACGATCAAGAACCTCCCGGTTGGCAATTACACCATCACCGAGGACACGAGCTGGTCATGGAAATACACGCCGGATGGCGATGCCACGCAGGAGCTCAAGGCCAGCAGCATCCAAGACGGCGTTGCGACCGTGACCTTCAAAAACAAAAATAACGGCACCAACTGGCTCACGAGCCTTGCCCAGGTCATCAACACATGGGCCACTGGTAAGGCAGAACTAAAGAAATGAACAGGAGGGATGACACATGAAACGTATCTTTAACGGTTCAGGCGGGAGAAAAGCCGCGCTCATCCTCTCCCTGTGCCTGATCTTCGCGCTGGCAGTCGGCACCACGGTTGCCCTGCTGGTCGCGCACACCAACGCAGTGACAAACACCTTTATGGCGGCCAAATCCGGAACGGACATCGTTGAGGAACTGAAAGACAACCAGAAAAAGAGCATCAAGGTTGAAAATACCGGCACGGCCACGTCCTATGTCCGCGTCAAGCTGGTCATGAACTGGGTGGATAATACCACCGGAAACATCGTTTCCGGCGACAACCTGCCGGAAGTCACGCTCAACGAGGCCGACTGGTTCGAGAAGGGCGGCATCTACTACTATAAGATGCCGGTCGCACCGGTCGGCGAAGAGCCGAACAATGTCACGAGCAACCTGCTGCAGGCGAACTCGCCCATCACCGAGCCGACAGAGGGCAAGCCTGAGGGCTGCCACCTCGAGGTTACGGTGCTGGCCGAGAGTATTCAGGCCGCGCCGAGCACGGCTGTGCAACAGAGCTGGGGCGTGGACGTTGACCCTGCAACCAGTAAGTTGACACAGACCCCGCCGACCACGGCACCATAAGGAGGGCAACGGTATGAAACACAAAAAGCTTACCATGATCGTCGCCCTCGTGCTGGTGGCCGCGCTGGCCGCTGGACTGGGCATCTGGGCGACGGGCGAGGCGAACATCCCCACCGTCACGTACTATGACGGCACGGACGGCACCAACGCACACTTCACCTTCACTCACACCGGCAAGGGCTCGGACACGAACCTGTTCCCGAACTTCTCCGACTGCATGCCCGGCGACAGCCTCACGCAGACCATCCGCGTGCAGGCCGACAGCAAAAACGGCGCGCAGGGCGCAAAGATCTATCTGCGCGCCGAGATCGACGGCGACGCCTCCGCCAAGGAAGGCTCCGCCATCACGTACAACGATGTGCTCGATCACATCAGCATGACCGTGTCGAAAAACGGCGTTGTGCTCGCGTCCAACAAGACCGCGAAGCTCTTCAGCCAGCTCGACGCGACCGAGGGCCTCAAGAGCAACGTCTTCATTGCCGAGGTCAGCCCCAAGACTGACCCGGTCGATCTGGACGTGACCATCGAGGTCGACCCCGCCATGGGCAATGCGTTCCAGGAAGCGGCTGCGCACGTCGCGTTCGTGTTCTCCGTCGAGGACAACGAAGTGCCGCCTCCGCCGCTGGAGCGTGAGAAGCACGATGCGTACATCGTCGGCTACCCGAACGGCAACGTCGGCCCGAACGACAACATCACGCGTGCAGAGGTCGCCACGATCTTCTACCGTCTGCTGCAGGACGATGCGCGCGAACAGGTCTGGTGCACCACGTATCCGTACCCGGATGTGGAGGCCAACAGCTGGTACAGCAATCAGGTCGCCACGCTGACGAACGCCGGCATCCTCGCCGGCTTCCCGGACGGCAGATTCGGCCCGCACGAGCACATCACCCGCGCGGAGTTTGCCACGATCGCGGCGCTGTTCTTCCACGCGCCGGAGGTCGAGGGCGACGCGTTCTCCGATATCTCCGACAGCTGGGCGCGCGAGTACATCAACCGCGCGGCGGCCCTTGGCCTGGTCAGCGGCTTGCCGGACGGCACGTTCCGCCCGAATGCGGAGATCACCCGCGCCGAGGTCATGGAGATCATCAACAACGTCCTGTTCCGCACGCCGGACAAGGATCACTTCCTGGACGATATGGTCAAGTGGCCGGACAACAGCAATCCGAACGCTTGGTACTATGAGCCCGTGCAGGAGGCCACCAACAGCCACGATTACGAGCGCGTGGACAACACGTCGCCCGAGACGTGGACGAAGATCACGCAGCAGCGTGACTGGGATGCGCTGGAGGCCGAGCTGGCCCAGAAGTACCCCAACCGCTAAGCGCGCAGCGCTGACGGAAAACCCAACCATAGCGAACACCCCCTGTGCAGAGCACAGGGGGTGTTTTTGCGCGGCCGATGTGATTTTCGGCCGCAAAATGAGATCGTTTTGCGTGGCCAGTGAGGTGTGATTCCGGACGGCGAGGGTGCGGTCGCGGCGCGGCGCTTTGCGGTTGATGTGCCGCGCTTTGCGGTGCCGCTTGGGTGCGGCGGCCGCCGGCGTCAGGTTTCCGCGCGCGGCAGACTGGCCGCGTTGCAGTAATCGGCCTGCGTGTCCGGCTCGGTGTCGTCGGCGCGGCGGCTGCCACGGTGCTGGCGCAGGCGGTGAGCGCGGTCATGTGCCTGCTGTATGCCTTTAGAGAATATCCGGAGCTCCATCTTTCCGGACAGGATTTTCACGCGGAGGTCTGCGTATATGCGCAGCACCTGGGTCAGGGTCTGCCGATGGGACTTCAGTTTTCGGTGCTGGCAATCGGCATCATCGTGATGCAGCGCGCGCTGGTCGGGTTTGACATCGGGTAAGACGGCATCATGGCAGCCGGAAACCCCGCCCAGAACAGATTCGGCGCCGCCAACAAGCTCAACAATTTCCTGATGTGTCCGATGAATGCGCTCAGCACCGCGATCGTCAGCTTCAACGCGCAGAATCTGGGCGCGGGCAGGCAGGACCGGATCCGGCGCGGAACGGGCAAGAGTCTGCTGATCGGGCTCGCCATGTATCTGGTTCTCGGCGGCGCCGGCATGCTCCTGACGATCAATGGTGCATACCAGTACCTGTTTATGAGCGCGGACAAGATCACGGCGGCCACGATCCGCTGTGGGAATCTGTATCTGTACGTGGATCTGTCTATGTATTTTGCGCTGATGATTCTGCTCGTCTTCCGCTTGGGCGTACAGGGCGTGGGGCATGCGGAGTTTGCACTGGCCGCCGGCTGCGCCGAGCTGGTCGCGCGGTACCTGCTCGGCGGCGCGCACAAAAAGCCAAGCGGGAACGACTGAAAATCGGTATTGGCAGCGCGGACGGGACGGGCGGACGACTTTGCGGGAGCAAGAGCCGTTGACAAGCAATCCGCAGCAGTATATTATACTATGGGTGGGTGTGTACCTGCCGGCAGTCAGACGAAGAGTCTGACTGCCGTTTTTGTACCGGCCGAAGCGTGATCGGAGGGATTGTGTATGAATATTACCGTTTATCTTGGCGCAAATGAAGGAAACGACCCCGGTCTGCGCAAAGCGGTCGAAGAGCTGGGAACCTGGATCGGCAGCAGCGGAAACGCGCTGGTCTACGGCGGCTCCAGATCCGGACTGATGGGTGCGATCGCGGACAGCGTTTTGCTCTCTGGCGGTGAAGTGACCGGCGTCGAGCCGCGGTGCTTCATCGAAAACGAATTCCAGCACGACGGCCTGACCAGGCTGATCGTGACCGAGGACATGACGGAGCGCAAACGCAAAATGATCGAGCTCGGCGATGCCTTTATCGCCTTCCCCGGCGGCACGGGAACGCTCGAGGAGATCACGGAGGTCATGTCGAAGGTGTCTCTGAAGCATCTGGACGCGCCGTGCATTCTCTACAACCTGAACGGTTACTACAATGCGCTGCAGGCGCTTCTGGGGCATATGATCGAAAAGGGACTGTCGTCCGAGGAGCGGCAGGAGGGCATTTATTTTGTCGGAGACCTTGAGGAGATCCGGCACATCTTGAGTCTCGCGTGATTTCCGACCGTCTCCTGAATATGCAAAGATCCCCTCCGTGTGCAGGAAAGCACACGGAGGGGATCTGCTTTTTATAAAGTTTGTTTGGCTGCATGCCGGCCTCTACGCGGCCGCCTCAGCCCAGATACTGCTTGTCGTAGTTGTTCTGGATGCAGGAGATGACCTTCGTG
>OGWY01003488.1_pt1 | contig 10403 bp, 8 predicted proteins | sample 1576121 | NCBI WGS metagenome assembly OGWY01 (sample SAMEA3541543, study PRJEB24748) | human gut metagenome | biome: human gut; feature: human-associated habitat; material: faeces | place: China | collected 2012 | reverse complement strand
ATGGAGGCTCATTATCCTACACATTCCTCCAGAAGGTGGCATGCCATTAAGCTTTTGGAAAATGACGAAGAGGTCATGAAAGAACATCCGATCAATACAGTGGATGTTGTGGACAGAAGTTATGAAAAAGAAATTATCAACTGCAAATATCAGTACATAGAGTCCGTTGTAAGGGAAGTTCTTTTTTATAAAAATAAAAAAGCCGCAACAACGGACAAAATAGATAAACTGCTGACGAATGAGTGGCTGGGACTTCCCATGTTCCTCTGCATTATGGGTATCGTCTTTTTTATGACATTTATGGTAGGAGATTTGTTAAAGGGTGTTTTTGAGCAGGGCCTGGGACTGCTTTCGACCGTTGTGCGGATGGGGCTTCTTAAGGTGCATACGGCCGGCTGGCTGGTTTCTCTGATTGTGGACGGTATTATTAACGGTGTGGGCGGCATTCTGACCTTCCTGCCCAATATATTTATCTTATTTCTGGCGCTGGCTATTCTGGAAGACAGCGGTTATATGTCCCGAGTGGCATACGTGATGGATTCCATAATGGGGAAAGTAGGCCTGTCCGGAAAAGCCTTTCTTCCCATGATTTTAGGCTTTGGCTGCACCGTTCCCGCCATTATGGCAACGAGAGCCCTGGAAACGGAACATGACAGAAGAAAGACCATGATCATCACTCCCTTTATGTCCTGTTCCGCAAGATTACCCATTTACGTTATTTTTTCGGAAATTTTTTTCCCAAAATGTGCCGGACTGGTAGCATTCTCCTTTTATGTAGTCGGCATTTTTGTGGCAATTGTCACAGCTTTAATCATTAATAAGTTAGAAAAGGGCCATGAAAACGATTCTCTTCTGATAGAGCTTCCGGAATATAAAAGACCTAATGCCCGTACGGTGAGAATTTATGTCTGGAATAAGGTAAAGGATTATCTGACCAAAGCGGGAACCACTATTTTTATAGCATCCATTATCATATGGTTTATCTTAAATTTCGGAACAAAAGGAATGGTCAGCAATCCGGCAGACAGCTTTGGCGCCATAATCGGAAAATGGCTGGTACCGGTTCTTGCTCCGGCGGGACTTGGCATGTGGCAGATTGCGGTAGCACTGATTTCCGGCATTTCGGCAAAGGAAGTATTGGTGAGCAGCTTTTCTGTTTTATTTGGAGTAACCAATGCCAACTCTGCTGACGGCATGGCAACCATTCTGGCAAACGTCCATGCACAGAATCCGGCATTCGGTCCCTTAAATGCATACTGTCTGATGCTGTTCTGCCTGCTTTACGTACCTTGTGTGGCATCCATAGCCACCATAAAAAAAGAGAGCGGATCATTAAAATTTACACTGGGGCTGCTGGGATTCCAGATTTTAACGGCATGGGTTGTTTCTGTTCTGGTATTCCAGATCGGAAGTCTGTTTATAGGATAAACTATATGTGATAAAACTCTAACAAGAATACTTGATTTCCTGCTTTTTTTATGCTTTACTTATTTTGTAGTGTTTTTCGGCAAAAGTGCCGGATAAGCATAATTTTACCCCGAAAGGTATGAATGACATGAGCGATATGAGAGGAATCGATACCCAGGTGAGAAAGCGCCGCAGAAGAGTGTTCAAAGAGGTGGCAAACCTGGCTTATACGTCCCAGAATTTAAAGGATGACTGCGAAGCACTTCCTTATAAAATCGTAGATTACGATACCACGGACTACCTGGATAGTGTATACCGTGACCGTGCTATTATAAGAGAACAAATCAGACTGGCAATGGGAATGTCCCTGCGTCCGGAAAACAGAGACAGACCCGGACATCTGACAGAAGGTATTGAAGAAAGCAATATTGATGAAAAATATTATGAACCGCCTCTTATGCAGGTAATCCCTTCTGCATGCAATGCCTGCCCCGTAAACCAGTTTGAAGTAACGGATACGTGTATGGGTTGTCTGGCGCATCCCTGCCGGGAAGTATGCCCGGTAGGCGCCATGACCATGGTAAACGGCAAGTCTTTTATCGATCAGGATAAATGCATCAAGTGCGGCAAGTGTAAGGCAGTATGCCCCTATGACGCAATCTCCCACAGAGAAAGACCCTGTAAAAAGGCATGCGGTATCAATGCCATTGGGAGCGATAAACACGGCAGAGCGGTGATTAACAGTGATCTCTGTGTATCCTGCGGTCAGTGTATGGTGAGCTGTCCGTTCGGTGCCATTGCCGATAAATCCCAGATTTTCCAGCTCATCCGGGCACTGCAGTCGGGACGCATGATTATTGCCCAGGTGGCACCGTCCTTTGCCGGACAGTTTGGTCTTAAAGTGACCCCGGACATGTTTAAGACGGCGTTAAAGGAGCTTGGGTTTGCGGAAGTATACGAAACAGCAATCGGAGCCGATATGGGTTGTGTGGCGGAAGCAGAACACTATGTGCGTGAAGTGGCTACCGGCAAGCAGGCATTTGCCCTGACATCCTGTTGTCCCTCCTGGGCTATGATGGCGAAAAACCTGTTCCCGGAAACCATTGATAAAATCAGCAATGAGCTGACTCCCATGGTGGCAACGGCGAGAGTGATTAAGGAAAAATATCCCGATGCCAGTGTGGTATTTATCGGACCTTGTGCATCCAAAAAGTTAGAGGCATCCCGTACAACGGTACGTTCCGATGTGGACTTTGTCATTACCTTTGAAGAGCTTACCGGTATGTTTGAAGCCAAGGGCATTCTGGTAGAGGAAATTAAAGCCATGGATGAGCTTAATGGTGCAACGGCAGCCGGAAGAGGTTACGGCGTTGCAGGCGGTGTGGCAAGCGCCATTGAGAGCTGCATCAAAGAATATTATCCCGGTACCGCAGTTCATGTGGAGCATGCGGAAAGCCTGGCAGAGTGTAAAAAGATGCTGTTACTTGCCAAGGCAGCCCGGCGGTTTTGTGGTTCCGGCAGCCAGCGGCCCCCGCCAAATCGTTGTCAACGGCATGAGCCCCAGCAACCGCGGCTCCCGCTGGAGCAATTCGGGAATGGTAGTGGAACTGCGCCCGGAGGACTTGGCCAATGACGAATTAAGAATAATGAGTGAAGAACCAACCGCACAACAAGACGGCGTAGCCGATCCCCGGCTTTCAACTCTCAACTCCCAGCTCAGCATGATGTACTTCCAAGAATCCCTGGAATACCTTTGCTGGCAACAAGGCAATATGAAGCAAACGGCGCCCGCACAGCGCATGGCAGACTTCACGAAGAAAAAACTCAGCTACGACCTGCCCGAAAGCTCATACGCACCCGGCTTAGTATCGTCGCCCCTGCACTTCTGGATGCCGCCATTCATAGCCAACCGGTTGAGCAAAGGTTTCCAGCAGTTCGGCAAATACAGTCACGGCTTCCTTACCAACGAAGCCACCATGATCGGAGTGGAAACCCGTACATCATCCCCGGTCCGCATCATCAGAGACAAAGACACCTTGCAGCACGTCCGCCTGAAGGGGTTGTTCCCCTGCGGCGAAGGAGCCGGATATGCCGGCGGCATCGTTTCGGCAGGAATTGACGGAGAGAGATGCGCGGAAGCCGTAGGCCGGCTATTGCTATAAGAGTTCAGCCCTCAGCCGGTCGCACCAGGCTTTGATACGCCCGTCGGTCATCTCCGACTGATTCTCAAAGTCGAGAACCAAGCCGCACCATTCATTGCCGCGCAAAGCCTTCGACCGATTGAATGAATAGTCTTTAGTGGGAGTAAATCCCACTAAAGAAGCTCCCGCCTTCTCAAAAGCATCGCCCAGAAGCCCCAGCCCATCGGCAAAATTATCGGGATAATTCACTTGGTCACCCAAGCCGAAAAGAGCGACGCGCTTCCCTTTCAAGTCCAACGTCTCCAACTCAGGGATCAGTTCGTCCCAGTAAGTGGGCAGTTCCCCGTCAAACCAGGTAGACACCCCGATAATCAAATTATCATAAGCCTCAAAATCATTACCCCATGCCTGTTCGGCAGGGATAATGTCCACATTCTCCGCACCCAGGACTTTACGAATCTTCTTTGCCACTTGTGAGGTTTTCACAGCATTGGCAGCATAAAACAATCCTATTTTTTTCATAAACCGTTCATCTTTAATTAAAATTCCAACAGCTTCTTAGCCGCTTCATAAATCCGGTCTGCATCCGGCAGGACAGCACGTTCCAATATGGGATTAAAGCCCACAGGAGTAAAGGTCGACCCTACCCGCTGCACCGGAGCATCCAGATAGCGGAACATGTCCGAGCCGATGCCTGCGGCAATCTCCCCGCCGAACCCGCCGAACACCTTATCCTCGTGTACGACCAATGCTTTCCCCGTCTTCTTCACAGACCCGTAAATAGTCTCCCTGTCCAGCGGGATCAAAGAACGTATATCAATGACCTCTACCTTCCAGCCACCCTCCTTTTCGAGGCGTTCCGCCACATTCAGACAGAGGTGCGTTGTGTTGCCGTAAGTGATTATACTCAAATCGGAACCTTCCCTGCGGATACGCGCCTTGCCGAACGGGACCTCAAAGTCATCGGGTACCACCGTTGCCGCCTCCACCGAATTATACAATGCTTTCGGTTCCAGAAACAAAGTGAATCCCCGCGAGCGCATGCTCGTACGGAGCAGTCCGGCGGCATCATCCGCAAAGGAGGGATACACGATCCGCGCACCAGGCAGGGTGGCCAGCGCTCCCTCAATATTCTGAGAGTGGTACAATCCTCCGCCGATGTAACCGCCCGAAGCCAGACGCAACGTCACGTTGGGGACAAACTTGCCATTGCTGCGCCAGTATTCGTGCGTGCACTCCACATACTGCTCCACAGCCGGCCAGAAGTAATCGGCAAACTCCGCACCTTCTATCACGACACGTATTTTTGGGTCGAAACGGCTCATACCGTTTGCCGTACCCACAATATAGTCTTCGGCAATGGGAGCACTGAACACACGCGCCTCTCCAAACTCCTGCTGCATGCCCTTAGTGACATTGAAAACGCCGCCCTTGTCCTTATTGGCAACATCCTGCCCCCAAATAAACGTATCGGGATTACGCCGGAATTCCGCTTTCAAGGTTTCATTGATAGAATTCACCAGAAACACTTTCTCTCCTTCCGTCTCGTGATGCACGCCGTCCTTATACTTTTCAGGTTCATAGGATTCGGGCAATACATAATTGAATATGGCCTCCGGATCAGGATCGGGAGCTGCCAGCGCCTTACGATTGGCTGCGGACAAGTCTTTCTTCGCTTTTTCCTCAACCGCTTTCAGCTCTTCTTCTGTGAAGCGTTTGTAGCGCAACAGCATCCGGCGGAACTTCATCAAAGGGTCGGCAGCCTTGACATACGCCAGCTCCCCTTCATCGCGATAGAGGGTGTGTTTATCCGAATTGGAGTGCGAACCGATGCGCACACAGTTGGCATGCACAATCACCGGATTGCGGTTGAGCAATGCATACTCCCGCGCCTCGGTCATCGCATTCATCGAATCGAAAACGTCCTTACCGTTGCAATGGATGATTTTCAGGTTCTTGAAACCGGAAAAATTATCGGCAACCTTACGCGCCGCGGTCTGGTCCTTCTTCGGAACGGAAATGCCATACCCGTTGTCCTGCCAGACAAAAATGACCGGCAAACGCTCCAAGCTCGCACCATTGACAGCCTCATATACAAAACCCTCGGACGAAGCCGACTCTCCATGCGAGGTGATAACCACCCCTTTATGCCCGTAATACACCATGGCACGCGCCACACCGGCAGCATGCAGGTCATGCGTACCTGTTGCCGAGGATACATTCTCGATATGCCACTCCGGTTTGGCAAAGTGGTTGGACATGTGGCGTCCGCCGCTTCCCGGATCCGTAGCCTTCGAGATGCCGTTCAATATCAGTTCTTCGGGAGTCATTCCCGCCGAAAGCACCGTCAGCATATCCCGGTAATAAGGGAAGAGAAAATCTTCCCCTTGGGTAAACACTTGTCCCATTGCCAGCTGTATGCCGTCGTGTCCGGCATAAGGCGCATGGTACGACCAACCTAATGACTGCAACAGATAGGCAGGCGCTTTTTCATCAAGCGCACGCCCCAGAGTCATTAAATAGTACCACTTCTTCAACGTTTCCGTATCGGTGGTTTTTATATCATACTTCTTCATAATACTCATTTTTTGTTTTTACTCATTCCAGTTCTCCAGATAGTTCTTGATGAAATAGAGGAAATTGCCGCCCAGCGACCCGTCCACCACGCGGTGGTCGTAGGACAAGGAGAGATACATCTTATGCCGGATAGCTATCACATCCCCTTCGGGCGTCTCCATAACGGCTGGCTTCTTCTCTATCACCCCCACTCCCAATATGGCTACTTGCGGCTGATTGATGATAGGCGTACCGAACAGCGACTTGAACGTACCGAAATTGGTAATCGTAAACGTGCCGCCCGCTATGTCGTCCGGCATCAGCTTGTTGATGCGCGCCTTGGCAGCCAAGCCGTCTATCGCAATGGCAAGCCCGCTCAGGTTCAGCCTGTCGGCATCATGCACAACGGGAACAATCAGGTTGCCGTCGTTTTGCGATACGGCTATTCCCACATTGATATGTTTCTTGAACAGGATATTGTAACCTTCTACGGAGACGTTCACCTGCGGATAGGCAACCAGCGCTTTGGCAGTCGCTTCGGTAATGGCAGGCATATAGGTCAGCTTCACCCCTTCACGTTTAAAGAAAGCCTCCTTGTTCTTTTCGCGCCACTTCACCAATTTCGTCATATCCACTTCCACCAGGGTAGTGACATGCGGCGAAGTGTGTTTGGACATCACCATGTGGTCGGCAATCATCCGACGGACACGATCCATCTCCTTCACCTCGATACCCTCTGCAACAGAGGTAGCCGTTACAGGTGAAGATTGAGGCACTGCCGCCACAGCCGGCTTCGCGGCAGCAACGCCCGCCGCACCATTCTGCTTCTGTATGATGTATTGCTTGATGTCCTTTTTACTCAAACGTCCCTGATAGCCTGTACCCGGTATCCTATCCAACTCCTCCTGCAATATCCGGGCTTCGCGGGCCAATTGGAGAACCACCGGAGAATACCAGCGTTCATTCTCCGAACCGGCTGCCTGCGCTTTAGGAAGTTCCTGCACCGGAACCGGGGAATCCCCTGCTCCCGTATTATCCGCAACCGGAGCCTTTACGCTTTCTTTCGTACCGGCAGAAGGCTCGGAAGGCTCATCATCTCCGCCCATATCCACCACAGCCACCACCGTACCCACCGCAACGGTATCGCCTTCCTTAAATAGTATCTCCACTATCCTGCCTGCCACCGGCGAAGGTATCTCCGCACTGACTTTAGCAGTATTCACTTCGAACAGCACGTCATCTTCCCGGATAACATCGCCCACTTGTACCGACCAGGAAACAATGGTTCCTTCGGTTATACTTTCGCCCAGCTTGGGCATCTTTATTTCAAATCCCGACATATAGTTAAGTTTTAAGTTATTAGTTCTTGATAATAAACAAATCATCCGGAAGTAAGGTTTTCCCTACGCCGGAGCTAATGCCACCCTATCGTATATCCACTCTCCACAAGCATACTTTTCTGCTTTTAATTGCCCGATCGCCGCCAAGTCCTCAGGAGTAAAACGATAGACGCGGTTATCTCCTCCCTCAAAGAAGAAGTGGAACAGCAAACGGGCAAAGCGCTTCAGAGGTACGGCAGGCAGCAGATACTCACTGATATTCGCCACCGCACTGCGTACCGAAGGAACGGCCCGCAACACACGCGAACCGGGCAGCAGGTCCTCTCCGTCGCTCCTTCCGCACAATGCGGCATCCAGCGCTTGCAGATTGGCGGAATACAGCAGGGTACAATGATACATCATCCTGTTCTTATGGATGCACTGCGCACTGCCCGACACTTTCCGATCGTCTACATAAATGCCCATCCGCTTGTCGGTGTATGCCACTATGCCGAGGCTTTCGAGAAAGTCCACCGTCTGCTGCAAGTAGTATTCGAAGTCGGGACGCTCCACCGTTTCCATAAAGCTCAGATTGAGGTTGCCCTCGTCATGGTAAACCGCCCCGCCACCGGAAAAGCGGCGTGCCAACAGGATATTATTCTCGTGTATATACTTCTCATCCACTTCCTTCCGCACACTCTGATGCTTTCCTATCACCACAGAAGGGACGGACTGCCACATCATAAAGAAGTTGTCCTTCTTTTTCTTCAGGAGATATTCTTCTGCCGCCAGATTGAAATACACATCCGTACAGCGGTTATCGATACAGAACATCACGCAAAAAGTGTTTCGTGAAAGATCTCTCCCACCGTGGGATGCGGGAATACGCTCTTCTGGAACTCCTCCACCGTATATCCATGCTGAACGGCAATGCCCGCCGCCACAATAATTTCCGATGCCGGATTGCCCAACAAATGGCAGCCGATGATACGGTCGCCGTCATCCAGCACCAGTTTGCACAATCCATTGCCCAGCTCGTTCTCGGCAACAAAACGACCGGAATACGCCATAGGCAGCTTCTGTATGTGATAGCCGGTACCGAGTGCTTTCAGTTCCTCTTCGGTCTTTCCCACCCCGGCAACTTCCGGATTGGTATAGACCACACCCGGTATGCAGTCGTAGTTCATCGCATCCTCCACTCCCAGAATGTGATTAACCGCCACCTCACTCTCACGAATTGCCGTATGCGCCAGCATGGAACGGCCTGTTATGTCGCCACAGGCATAAACACGAGGATGGGAGGTCTGCATGTGCTCATCCACTTTCACACCGTTACGCAACAGTTCGACATTCAGCTTATCCAGCCCTGCTTGGCCAAGGTTTGCCTTGCGCCCTACGCTTACCAAAATTTTCCCGGCCTCTATCAGCGAAGCCTTGCCGTCTTTTTCAACGGTCACCCCTTCATGGGACACAGCCGTCACTTTCGTGCCCAAATAGAAGTTGACGCCACGCTTCAAATACTCCGAACGCAGCATGCCAGCGGTCTCCTTGTCCATTGCCCCTAATATTTCGGGCATCATTTCAACCACGCTCACCTTCACCCCCATACTATTGAAGAAGGAGGCAAACTCCATGCCGATGACACCGCCGCCGATGATAACCAGCGACCGGGGAAGTTCCTTACTTTCGAGCGCTTCTTTGGAAGTCCAGTAATCCGTATCGGACAATCCCGGTATAGGCGGAATAACCGTATCGGAACCGGTACACACCAGCAGGTAAGTGGCTTCATAGGTTTCGCCACCCGCCACGATGCGGAACATTCCATTCTCCTCACCCGCTATCACAGCTTCTTTTTCCACAATGGCGACTCCATACGAACCGACCGTCATCTTCACGCCGCCCGTCAACTTCTTCACAACTTTATCTTTACGGTCGATAATCTTTCCCATATCGAAAGCGGGTGCATCGGGAACAGTAATTCCGTACTTGGCAGCGCCTTTCATCGTATCCCACAGCTTGGCAGAATACAACAGTGTTTTTGTGGGAATACATCCCTCGTTCAGGCATACGCCGCCTATGGCTTTCTTTTCAAACAAGACGGTTTTCAGACCGCTGGCAGCTGCTCTCTCGGCAGCCGTATATCCGGCAGGCCCGCCGCCGACAATAGCTATATCATATCTCATAACGTTAAGGTTTTAAGTTAGTTATCAACTACTAACAAATAATATAGCGACAGAGTTCTTCGTTTCGGCAAAATTCATTTCCTTAGTATTGCAAGGAGGATACAAAAATAATCCGTACTTTTGCGGGCAAACCCTGTATCCTTATGACAACCCCTGAAATAGCAATCGTCGCTCCCAACACACTTACCTCTTTGGGGCTGCAGAACCTTCTGGAAGAGATCATCCCGATGGCTACCATACGCGTGTTCCGTTCCTTTGCCGAACTTATGGACGACACGCCCGATATGTATGCCCATTACTTCATCGCTTCCCAGATATATTTCGAACATACCGCGTTCTTCCTGCCCCGCAAACCCAAAACCATTGTATTGGCATCAGCTTCAGATCATCCCCGAAAAGGCGGGCGGCGATATTCAGCTGTTCAAGAAAAAGATGGACGCAAAGGGCGTCACGCAGATTCCTCACTTTGGCCCGCTGTATAAGTTCGAAATCCTGCGTGAGTATGGCTATGACGAAAAGGCAATCGCTGAGAGCTGCCCGGTGTGCGAGGAGGTATTCAACCACCGCTTTACGCACTTCCCGGTCTACGGCCTGACGCCGGAGCAGCTGGACTATATGGCCGACGCGATTCTCGAGTCTGTTGACGAGATGCAAAGAGGCGTGTAAGCGGCCAACGTTCGTAAATTTGCAACTGTTTTACACTTGAAGAAATGAGGTTTTAACATGAGCGAGAAAAAAGAAATTGTCATGAATGGCGCTGGCGTTGCCGAGCTGGGCTTCCCCGGCTGGCCGCAGTT
>OGWY01003484.1_pt1 | contig 10420 bp, 10 predicted proteins | sample 1576121 | NCBI WGS metagenome assembly OGWY01 (sample SAMEA3541543, study PRJEB24748) | human gut metagenome | biome: human gut; feature: human-associated habitat; material: faeces | place: China | collected 2012 | reverse complement strand
TTATACCGTTGTTTTCAATCCTAATACAACTACGGATACGCTTGTTTTACTTGCTAAAGATGAAGATTGGGAAATACGTGGCGGCGTTGCTTGCAACGAAAAAACTCCTGTAGATATTCTTGAAACACTTGCGACTGACAAGGAAGTATGCGTTCGTTATGATGTAGCAAGAAACAAAAAGACTCCTTTGAGTTTACTTATCTCACTCGCAAATAACGAGGACGCTTTTGTTCGTGAAGGTGTCGCCACAAATAAAAGTACACCACTTGGAATGCTTAAATCTTTGTCTAAAGACAAAGATTATTGTGTAAGAAGGGAAGCAAACAAAAACCTTAAAGAGCAAAAGGCAAACAACAAAATTAGCGAAGAAAGATAACCACAAGAATCGTAGACAAAAACGACTGTCGCACAAACCACTTTATCAAAAGTACAATTACACATCTTTTGTAATATACTGTGAAAGCACTCTTACTAACGTGGGGTGCTTTTATTGTTATCGACATTTCAATTTTTACATTCTTGTTTTTACATTTTGCTTATTTACACTATATTTTGACGTTTTTTGCTTGCAAAATGTTAGCATTATTGTTGACTTTTCGAGCATTTGATGTTATTATATTATTAGAGAAATTTCAAAGAAAGAGGGTTTTGAAAATGAGAAGTACGCAAAACGAAAGGGCTACATTGTCAGTATACATTCCTAAAGAACAGAAAGCTCGCTTGAAAGAACTTTCCGTTCAAGAAAATCTAACATTGTCTTATTTGATGCGGATAATCATAGATAGTTATTTTAAAAAAATCGAACGCAGAGAAAAATTAAAGAACAAAAAATAATATTTTTTTCAAAAAATGCAGTTGTCTATACGGGTTTTGTATTGACAATTGCATTACAAAATGCTATAATCAGGGCAGATGAAAAAACATACTCATCTAATATACGATTTTACATTTTATATATGATTTTAATGACTGCTTTAAATAAGATAGGTCAGAAAGGAAAAAGACAATGAGCAATTGTAAAGTGATTGCAATATGCAATCAGAAAGGTGGTGTCGGTAAAACCACCACCGCAGTTAATCTCGGCATCGGTCTTGCAAGAGCAGGAAAGAAGGTACTGCTTGTTGATGCAGACCCACAGGGCGACTTATCAGCCTGCCTCGGTTGGCAGGATACAGATGGAATGGATTTAACGTTAACGACAAAACTGAAAGAAGTTGTAGAAGACACTCTTACAAATCCCCGTGATTGTATTTTACACCACAATGAAGGTGTTGACCTTATTCCTGCAAATATTTCTCTTTCGTCAATTGAACTGACATTTGCTAACGAGATGAGTCGTGAACGCATACTGTCAAATTATATTAACGAATTGAAAGACGGTTACGACTACATAATCATTGATTGTATGCCTTCACTTGGGCTAATTACAATCAATGCACTTTCAGCGGCTGACAGCCTTATTATTCCTGTTCAGGCACACTATTTAGCGGCAAAGGGCTTAACAGGTATTCTGGGTTCTTTCCAGAAGGTAAGAAAGAACATCAATCCGAATCTTACAATCGGCGGTATTCTGATAACTCTTGTGGATACAGGAACAAATTTGGCTGAAAGCACAATAAGCATCATAAGAGAAAACTTCGGCAGAAACATAACCGTGTTTGATACGACTATACCGAAAGCAATAAAAGCGGCTGAGATTTCTTCAAAGGGTATGAGCATCTATGCTTATGAACCTAACAGCTCGGTCGCAAAGGCTTATGAGAGTTTTGTAAAAGAGGTACTGAATAATGGCTAAGAATACAGATTTCTCTTTGAAATCGTTCGATGATATTTTTTCATCGCAGGAGCAGAGAGATAACGATAAAATATCGAAGATAAGGGATATACCTATAAACCTTATTGACGATTTCCCAAATCACCCTTTTAAAGTACGTGATGACGAAGATATGCAACGTCTTGTAGAGAGCGTAAAGGAAAACGGAGTAATAACACCCGCTACCGTAATGGAAAGGAAAGACGGCAGATATACTCTTATTTCAGGACATCGCAGAAAAAGAGCAAGCGAGCTTGCAGGTTATTCTACTCTCCGCTGTGATATAGTAGAAATGACTGATGAAGAAGCCATTGTGAGAATGGTAGAAAGCAACTATCAGCGCACACGGCTACTTCCTTCGGAATTGGCATTTGCATACAAAATGCGCCTTGACGCTATCAAGAGACAGGGTAAAAGAACAGACCTTGTTGAAGATGAAAACGGCGGTAAAGAGTCAGTACAGGTTATCAGCGAACAGTCAGGCGATAGTCAGAGTCAGATTCGTAGATATATAAGGCTTACTGAACTTATCCCCGAACTGCTCGACCTTGTTGACACAGGTAGTCTTAAAATGCGTCCTGCCATAGATATTTCGTATTTTTCTCAGGATATACAGAAGTTGATATTGAAAGAAATAAACGATACGGGCGTTACTCCTTCAATGGCACAAGCTGAAAAAATGCACCGCTTTGCAGACACTAATAAACTGACAGCAGAAGTAATTTCTTCGATTATGTGTGAAGAAAGCACAAGCAAAAACAAGTTTGTACTCAAAAGCGAAAGAATAAAGAGCTTTATTCCTAAAAGCATACCGAAAAACGAAACTGAGGATTATGTCTGCAAGGCTCTTGAATACTACAACACTCATAACGGCAAATAATGTATTTACAAGCCCCACTAAGGAAACGATACCTCGGTGGGGCTATGTGTTTTGTATGCTTAAATAAATAGCATAAAAAGCAACGCAATGTTGCATCTTGAATTGACATACACAGTCAGATATGATAGAATGGAGAAAAAATATGCTACTGGAATCGTTAGAGACTATACCGTTCATTATAGTTACTGTGATAAATTTACTCAGTGTCAATAAAGCAATATACCGTTTACTGAACCATAAAAGAATTTTTGATAGCTCAGATGATATTACCTTTCGATTTTATGTATATCCCTATGTTTTTTATGGTTTATGCTTCTCGGCAGAGCAAACGATTTATGGAAAATCGTCATGGCAGTATCGGAAATATCTACACTTACTTTACTGTCAACGGTTATTTCTGTGCGGCAAAATGTTACAGAACCGTTTAACGAGTTTAATAAATCTTATTGTAGCCGACTAATAGTTATAATTGTCATGGCATTTGCTTATGGCTTAATGATTTTGTTTTATGCGGCTTAATGAACTATAAATAGTGTGAATACATTTTACACTCAAAAAGGAAAAATCAAAATGGAAACGATAGACATAAACAAACTCTCTTATGAAGAAAAAATTGATTTAGCATCGAATAATGAAACATCGGCAGAGTTGCTTGCTATACTTGCAAAAGATGTAAATATTGATGTTCGTTGTGCTGTTGCAAAAAATGTAAACGCTCCTATTGAATTACTTATTGTACTTGCACAAGACAAGCATTGTTGGGTTCGTGGGGCTGTTGCAGAAAATGAAAACACATCTGCTGATGTACTTGCTATGCTTGCAAAAGATAAAGATTGTTATGTTCGTAAGGCTGTTGCAAGAAATAAGAATACACCTATAGAACTGCTCACCATACTTGCACAGGACACGGACTGGCGGGTTCGTATTGACGTTGCGGAAAATAAAAGCACAAGTATCGAAACTCTTGCTATGCTTGCACAAGATAAAGATGCCGATGTCCGTAGTGAGGTTGCATTAAACGAAAATACATCTGTTGATATGCTTGCTGTGCTTGCAAAAGATGAAGATAATGGTGTTCGTTGGGCGGTTGCCGAAAATGAAAATACATCTATTGATGTGCTTGCTATGCTTGCACAGGACGAGATGTGGCGTGTTCGTAATGCCGTTGCAGGAAACATCAATACTCCTGCTGATGTGCTTGCTATGCTTGCAAAAGATGTAGATGTTGATGTTCGTTGTATGGTTACAGATAATAAAAATACAAGTGTCGAAACACTTGTTATGCTCTCAAAAGACAGCAACGAATGGGTAAGCGAAGCGGCAATCAAGGCTCTTTCAAAAGGCAAAGAAAGAAGCAAAAACTGTATTGAAAGATAACTGTCTGATACGTTAAGGTTTGCAATGTGATTTAATGGGACATAAATCAAGTGTAAACACAAATTTGTTGTAGAAAGAGAATCAATATGAATAACGAAAACCTTTTGTCAAAGATAAGCAAAATGTCTGAAGAAGAACTTAAAGACTTGGCTCGTAGCACTTCTGATGTTGAGATACTTAACATACTTGCTGAAAATGAGAACTATAAGGTGCGTTGTACTGTTGTAGGAAACAAGAATACGCCTGTAGAAAAGCTTACTGTGCTTGCACAGGACGAGAATTTGTGGGTTCGTCAAACTGTTGCATTAAATGAAAACGCATCTGTTGATGCACTTGCAATGCTTGCACAGGACGAGAAATGGCAGGTTCGTAGTGCCGTTGCAAAAAACGAAAATACAAGTGTTGAAACACTTGCTATGCTTGCCAGTGATAAAGAAGCGTGGATTCGTTGGGCTGTTGCAAGAAATGAGAATACACCAAAAGAAGCACTTGCTGTACTTGCACAGGATACGGACTGGCGGGTTCGTGTGGCAGTTGCTGAAAACGAAAGCATCTCTGCTGATGTGCTTGCTATGCTTGCAAAAGATAAAGATAGTGATGTTCGTAGAACTGTTGCCAACAACAGAAATACATCTGCTGATGTGCTTGCTGTGCTTACAAAGGATAAAAACGTATTGGTAAGTAAAACGGCTGAAGACGCTTTTAATGAACGCAAAGAGAAAAGCAAAGCCAGTATGTAAAGGTAATTGTTTGATATGTTCAGTTTTGTTATGTGACATAATGAACCATAAATATTATAGAAGAATTTTAAACCCAACAAGAAAGGAAAAGTCAAAATGAATACGATAGACATAAAAAAGCTCTCTTATAAGGGAAAAATTGACTTAGCGTGGAGTAAAAGAACATCAGTAGAGTTGCTTTCTATACTCGCACAAGATGAACACCCTGATATTCGTCTTGCTGTAGCAAGAAATAAAAATACACCCGCCAACGTGCTTGCAACACTGGCTAAAGACGAAAACAGAGGCGTTCGTTTAGAGGTCGCTTATAATAAAAGCACTCCTTCAGAAGTGCTTGCAACACTTGCAGATGATGAGTATTATAGTATTCGTTTGAAAATTGCAGGTGACGAAAAATTACCAATTGAAGCACTTAAAGTGCTTGCAAGTGATAAAGAGCCTGATGTTCGTGCGGCTGTAGTGAGAAACAGAAACACACCTACCGAATTGCTTGCTATGCTTGCAAAAGACGAAGATAGTGGCGTTCGATATGAGGTTGCACAAAACGAAAACACAACTGCCGAAATACTCTCGCCTCTTGCAAAAGACGAAGAAGAAGATGTACGTTATATGGTCGCCTGCAACAAAAACACTTCGGCTAAAGATTTAGGAAACTTGTAAGAGACAAAGATGCTTACGTCAAAGAGGAGGCATCAAAGAATCTTGCAAAACACAAATTAGATGCCAAGAGAAGTGGAAAAGAATTAATATAACATTTTTTATCTTATGTGTCTTAATGAACCATAAATATTTTAGAAAGCGGTGCTTTCTTAACAAACCAAGTAAATGATGAAAGGAAACCATTATGAAAAAAACACTTCTTGAACTTCTCGCTGAAGATAAAAATGAAAATAAAAATGAAAACGAAGACATTATTCGTTTTGCGGTAGCAACGAATCAGCGCAATCAACAATCTCTATCCGCTCTTAAACGTCTCGCTGAAGAAGAAGGCAATGATATACGTTATGCGAATGCAAAAAATTCACACACTACTTCTCAGGTACTTGATATGCTTTCAGAAGACAAAATGTTCAACTGTGAAAAGAATGTAAAAGAATTGGTTGCGTGGAACGAGAACACTCCGTCTGAAGTGTTTGCAACGCTTGTATCAGATAAAAACATAACAATAAATTTTTATGGGCGTGAAATAACGTTAAAAAATTTAGTAGAGCTTGCACATAGCAAATGTGTAGAAGACCGTATATCCGTTGCCAGATATGATGCACCGCCTCGTATATTAGCATTACTTGCCACCGATGAAGACCCTCGTGTCCGTGAAGCTGTAGCTTGGAATAAATTTACACCTGCAAAATTGTTAAGAACACTAACTTATGACGTAGACCCCTATGTTCGTGTACAAGTAGCTCAAAATAAAAATGTTCCTGTAGAATCGTTAATCGAACTTGCTACTGACAATGCACCTTTCGTTCGTAAAGCAGTGGCAATAAATGAAAAAACACCTGCCGAAACTCTCTCCATACTTGCACGGGACAAAGACGAGTATATTCGTGCGGCTGTCGCATCTAATCCGAATACATCACCTGAAATACTTGCAATGCTCGCTGAGGACGAAAGCGAAAAGGTTCGTGTATCTGTCGCTTGGAACGAGAATGCTCCTGTAGAAACACTTGTAAAACTTGCGGGTGATAAAGATTATAATGTTCGTTGTGAAGTTGTAGATAACAAAAATACACCTGCGAAAGCCCTTGCAATACTCGCAAAAGACGATTACGAAGATGTTCGGGAAGCTGTAGCAAAAAATAAAAATACACCCGCCGAAGCACTTGCAATACTTGCTAATGACGAAAATGACAATATTCGTGAAGCTGTAGCAAGGAACGAGAACACACCTGCCGAAGCACTTATTATACTTGCAAAAGACGATTACGAAGATGTTCGTAATGCAGTTGCAGAAAACAAAAATACACCCGCCGAAGTGCTTGCTATGCTTGCTGAAGACGAAAGTGAAGTGGTTCGTGCATCTGTTGCTTGGAACAAAAATACTCCTGTAGAAACACTTGTAAGGCTTGCAGATGATAAAGATTATGAAGTTCGTAGTGAGGTCGCAGATAACAAGAACACACCTGCGAAAGCCCTTGCTAAACTCGCAAAGGACGAACACTCAGGCGTTCGTAGAGGCGTTGCATGGAATGATAACACACCTGCCGAAGCACTTGCAGAATTGGTATCAGACGAAGAAGAGCGTGTTCGTATAGGTGTTGCTTATAACGAGAACACGTCTGCCGAAACGCTTGCAAAATTGGTGTCAGATGAAAATGACGATGTTCGTATAGGTGTTGCCGAAAATCCGAACACTCTTGCAAAGGAACTTGCAACACTCTCTACTGACGAAAATTTTAATGTTCGTGTAGGTGTTGCTTCACACGAAAACACCACATCAAAGATTTTAGCAAAGCTTGCAAAAGACGAAGACGATGATGTTCGTAACTATGTAGCAAATAACCCGAACACTCCATCTTATGCTTTAAAAGGACTTCTGGAAGACGATTGTATTTATATAAGTTGTCAAGCGGAAAAGGCTTTACAAGAACGCCAGTCAAGAAAAAAAGATAGTATGGAAAGATAGCCGCAAGAAATGTACCAATTTCTTTAAGGAAGCTGAGAAAGCACACAACAGAGAAAGATAAGCACATAATTATATTTCAAGATTCCCGCCTACAGGCACGGGAATCTTTTTTTATTGTGTGGCTTTGTGAACCATAAATATTTTAGAAGAATTTTAAACTCAACAGAAAGGAAAAAATAAAATGGAAACAATGTACCTGAAGAACCTCTCTTATAAGGAAAAGTACAATTTAGCAACGGACGAAGGAACACCCGCAAAAATACTTGCCGTTCTTGCGCAGGATATAGACCCACGGATTCGTGAATCTGTAGCGAGGAATGAAAACACACCTGTTGAAGCACTTGACGTTCTTGCTAAAGACAAAACATACACTATTCGTAGAGGCACAGCATTCAACGAAAGCACAAAGTCTGGAACGCTTGCAATGCTTGCAAAAGATGAAAATTGGTTGGTTCGTTGGGAAGTTGCAAGAAACAAAAATACTCCTGCTGAAGTGCTTGCAATGCTTGCAAAAGACAAAGATGATGTTCGTTGTATGGTTGCCGCAAATAAAAATACATCTATTGAAGTGCTTGCTACGCTTGCAAAGGACGAGAATTGGTCGGTTCGTGAACAGGTTGCGTCAAACGAAAGTACCACTACTGAGTTGCTTGCTGTACTTGCAAATGACGATGTTTATGATGTTCGTACAGCAGTTGCCGAAAACGAAAATACATCTGCTGATGTACTTGCAATGCTTGCAAAAGATGTGGATATTGATATTCGTAGAACTGTTGCTGAAAATAAAAATACAAGAGCCGAAACACTTGTCATGCTTGCACAAGACGAGGACTACACGGTTCGTTGGGTGGTTGCAGAAAACATGAATACACCTGTAGAATTGCTTGCTGTACTTGCACAGGACGAGGACTACTGGGTTCGTTGGGCGGTTGCTTTAAATAAAAATACATCTGTTGAAGTGCTTGCTGTACTTGCAAAAGACGAAGTTTCTGAGGTTCGTACAGCAGTTGCCGCAAACGGAAAAACATCTGTTGATATACTTGCTATGCTTGCAAAAGATGAAGAAAGTGGTGTTCGTTGTGCCGTTACCAACAACAGAAATACGTCTGCCGATGTACTTGCTATGCTTGCAAAAGACGAAGATATTCGTGTCCGTAGTGCGGTTGCCGCAAACGAAGATACATCTGTTGATGTACTTGTTATGTTTGCCAGTGATAAAGAAGCGTGGATTCGTAGTGCGGTTGCCGACAACAGAAATACGCCTGTCAATGTGCTTGTTATGCTCGCAAAAGATGAAGATTATGATGTCCGTTTGGCTGTTGCCAACAACAGAAATACGCCTGTTAATGTGCTTGCTATGCTTGCAAAAGACGAAGATATTGATGTACGTTATGAGGTTGCCGCAAACGAAAATACATCTGTTGATGTGCTTGCTATGCTTGCAAAAGATGAAGATATTGATGTTCGTAGTGCGGTTGCCAACAACAGAAATACACCTGCCGATGTACTTGCTATACTTGCAAAAGATGAAGATATTGATATTCGTAGAGCTGTTGTAAACAACCCGAATACTTCTTATAATACGCTTCTTTTGCTTTCAAAGGTCAAGGCGTTAGAAATAAGAGAAAAAGCAAAAGAAGTCCTTAAAGAACGTACAATGAAAGCCAACACCAATAAAGAAAGATAACCAGACAATTGTTCTGACACAACTGTTCCTAATGTGGCTAAATGAACCATTTCTTTTATAAGAGCGCACATAGCGTATAAAACAAATTTTAATCGCCTTACAAATTTTGTGAGGCAGTTATAAGAAGAAAGGAAAAAATATGAACAAAGAAAATCTTTTAATAAAAATAAGCAAAATGTCTGATGACGAGCGTGAGAACTTAGCTTATAACACATCTGACGTTGAAATTCTAAACATACTTGCTGAAGATGAAAGTATGTTTGTTCGTGAAGACGTTGCAAGAAACAAAAATACTCCTGTAACCATTTTGACTAAACTTGCCAAAGACAGGTATCAATATATACGTTGTTCGGTTGCAACAAATAAAAATATACCGCCAGAGACTCTTACACAGCTTGCTGAAGACGAAGCTAACGACGTTCGTATTGCAGTTGCAGAAAGCAAAAATACTCCTGCCGAAACACTTATATTACTTGCAAAAGATGAAAACGGAAGCGTCCGTTGGGTTGTTGCAGAAAACATAAATACACCACCAGAAATTCTTGCATTGCTTGCAAAAGATGAAAAAGGATATGTACGTAGGGCTGTTGCAAAAAATATAAATACACCCGCTGAAACATTTGCATTGCTTGCGAAAGATGAAAACGGAAATATCCGTTGGACTGTCGCAAAAAACATAAATACACCACCAGAAATTCTTGCACAGCTTGCTGAAGACGAAGATAACGGCGTTCGTAGAGCAGTTGCAAAAAAACCTCACACTCCTTATAATACGCTTGTTATGCTTACAAAGGATAAAAACGTAAGCGTAAGGATAAGGGCTGAAGAAGCTCTTCAAGAACGCACGGTAAAAAAAGAACAAAATATAGGAAGATAACATCATAGGCTCTTCCATTCCAGTGGAAGCAATTCTGCAATATAACTTGATAATACATAAACTTTTCAGAAAGGAAAAACAATATGCAAGTTACAATAGAAATAAACGATTTACCTTATGAAGCAAAAGTAGCTTTGGCAAAAGACGAACGGACTTCTCCTGAACTTCTTGCGGCTCTTGCAACAGACAAAGACCCACAGATTCGCAGACTGGTTGCGTGGCATAGCAGTACACCTTCAGAAGTGTTAGACAAACTTGCAAACGATGGTATTTCGGTGGTTCGGTGGGCTGTTGCGGAGAACGAAAACACTTTTGCAAAGACTTTAGCAAATTTGGCAAATGATATAAACGTAAATGTTCGTATTGCTGTTGGCGAAAATAAAAACACAAAAGAAGAAACTCTTGCTATGCTTGCAAAAG
>OGWY01003481.1_pt1 | contig 10432 bp, 7 predicted proteins | sample 1576121 | NCBI WGS metagenome assembly OGWY01 (sample SAMEA3541543, study PRJEB24748) | human gut metagenome | biome: human gut; feature: human-associated habitat; material: faeces | place: China | collected 2012 | reverse complement strand
AAACGCTTGGAAATATCTTTAAGTTCAAGTGCATAAGTTTCTCCCACTGTCATTCCCTCCTTTTATCCCAGTCATAAAGTCATCCCTTTATGACCTGATTTCCATATCACAAATTGTCATATGTGCAAAAGAAACCTCCATATCCAATCGGAGATTTCCTTTACACATATAACAAAAACCAGCATACGCGTCACCTTGATGTGCAAAGTAAAAAAGCAGAGCTGCTGGCAAGCAGCTCCGCCTGTTCAAAAGTCTTATTCTGTGATGGATGTAATTCCGTCGATTGCTATATCAAATGCCGGTGCAGAACCATATTCTGATTCATGGAAATATCCGTCAGAAACATATTCTGTATCACTGCCATCTTTCTTATAAGTAGTAAGCTCTTTGCCATCTACTGTAAATGTGGAAGTATCAAATACATGGAGTGAACCATCAATGAGAGCATCTTCTACTTCTTTAACCTTTTCTTCAGTTCCCTCTGCTACAACCTTGTCATTGAGTGGTGTGATCTTGTCTGCGCCGTCTGCAAATCCCTTGCACCAGTCTGTATCAATTGCTGTACCGTCAAGGATGCACTGTACTGCATATTTGTAATATACGCCCCAGTCCATTGATGCAGAAGTAAGTGCTGCATCCGGTGCTACAGAAGTCATATCAATATTGTATCCGACACAAGGAACACCTGCTGCTTCACATGCTGTAGGAGCACCTGTTGTATCTGCATGCTGGCTGATCAGTACACATCCGTCAGAGATCAGAGCATCTGCACATTCTTTTTCGAGGTCAAAGCTTGCCCAGCTGTTTGTGTAGATAACTTTCATGGTTGCGGATGGGCATACACTTCTTACTCCTAAGAAGAATGCTGTATAACCGGATTTTACCTCTGCGTATGGGTAAGCTCCAACATAACCGATCTTTGTCTGGTCTTCTTTGATATCACCGTTTTCGATCATCTCGTTTAATTTTAAACCAGCTACAACACCGGATACATAACGGGATTCATAAACTGCTGTAAAGTAGTTGTGCATATTGTCAAGTCCGCTGCTTGCTGCCTGATATCCTGTTGCGTGACAGAACTGTACATCCGGATATTCTGCTGCTGCCTGAAGCAGATAGGACTCATGTCCAAAACTTGTTCCAAAGATAATGTTGCATCCCTGCTCAGCTAAATCCACTGCTGCATCATAGCATGTCTCATCTTCAGGGATCAGAGTCTTCTCGATGATCTGATCATCAGATAATCCTAACTCTTTTTTCATCTCTTGGATACCCTTCATGTGTGCCTCTGTGTAACCTTCGTTCTCATCGCCGATGTAAATTACTCCGACTTTGATGTCTGACGCTGACGTGCTCTTTGCAGACTCTGTCTTTTTGCTGTCAGATGATTTGTCGTCTGCTTTCTTGTCACTGCTGCTTCCGCATGCCATCATGGAAAATGCCATAGCCCCTGCAAGCAGTAATGCTGCAAATTTCTTCATTTCTTTCCCTCCATGTTTTGAGTAAGCAAAAGGCATAGCTTTGCTCTATGCCTCTTTGCATCACCGGTACTTCCGGCTAAGTTTCGTTTATAACACATTGTTTAGTATATCATTAATTTGAAGGTTGTCAATGCTTACGTTCACACTTTTTTTACATTTTTCTACATTCTCTGTCTTTTCCATATTAATATGGCGACGATTGCCGTCAGCGTTTCGGCGATCACGAATGCACTCCAGACTCCCGTTACTCCTAAGAAATGACTTCCGATATAAGCTGCCGGTAATATGATCACTACATATCTCAGAAGTGTAATGACTAACGAGGACATTCCTTTTCCAAGTGCCTCTAATGCTCCCGCGCAGACTACCGATACTGCTGAGATCACAAATCCAAGGCTGATAATGCGTAGTGCTTTTGCACCTTCTGCAATGGTCTGGCTGTTGTTTGTAAACATTCCCATCAATCCCTGCGGCAGGCACAGGCATAACAACATTCCGATGCACATAATTCCTGCGATTAGCTCCAGACAGATCCTGAAAATTTTCCGTACGCGCTCTTTTTCCCCAGCTCCGTAGTTATAACTTAGCAGCGGACGCATGCCCTGTACAATTCCGTTTGCCGGAAGATAGATAAAACTCTGTAGTTTAAAATAAATACCTAAAATGACCACATACATCTGGGAATATACGGCTAACATTCCGTTCAATGCAGAGATCAGCAGGGATGGCAGTGCCATATTTAAGGTTGCCGGGATTCCCACCTGGTACATTCTGACACTGATCTCTTTTGTCGGCCGCATCTCTTTCATGCGTATCTTTAACGTCACCCTGCCGCTGAAGTAGTACCACAGATAATAGCCCAATGTTACGACCCAACCAAGTCCGGTTGCGACGGCTGCTCCCTGCACACCCATCTTCGGGAAGAATCCGATTCCAAAGATCATCAACGGATCTAAGATAATGTTGGCAATGCAGCCCGCCATCATGCCGGTCATGGTCGTAACCATTTTTCCTTCTGCCTGATACACTTTTTCAAATGTTACACCGACAACTAGAAGTGCCGACATTCCAAAGATGATATTAGCATACGCAATACTCCATGAAAGTACACGCTCATCCTGTGTATACATTCTTAAATATACCGGTGCAAAGAAAAGTCCCGCGATCGTTACCAATATTCCATGCACTGTTCCTAAGAAAATTCCCTGTGAGGTTGCCGTATCTGCTTTTTCTTTTTCTCCTGCTCCTAAATAAAATGCAATCCTTGCATTCATTCCTACTCCGAATCCTACCGTCAGTGCCGTAATCAGATTTTGAAGCGGATAAACTAACGATACTGCCGCTAAAGCATCCTCTCCAATCTTTGCCACAAAAATACTGTCAATAATATTATAAAGTGACTGTACGAGCATAGACAGCATCATCGGTGTTGACATGGAGAGGATCAATGGCAGCACCGGTTTCTCTTTCATGTATTCCTGGTTCATGTTTCCTCCTGATCTTTTCGCCTAATATCATTCGGGTGTCAAAACTGTATTTTTTGAGATTGAAATTCAAGCTGCACAAATGAAGTATGGAAGGTTTCTTTTTGTGCAATGGAAATGAAACTCAAGAAATCATGGAGCCCTCTGGCGAACATGATTTCTGCTTTTGGAGGTTCATTGGAATGTTCTGCACAAGGAAACCTGAAATATTTCACTTGTGCAGCTTGTTCAATTTTATGAAAAACACAGTTTTGACAACCGAATGCAATAACCATCACATAAAAAGGACTATAAATCTACTGTTTAATATCAGAAACAGCAAAATCTATAGTCCTCTTCTTGAGACAAGTTTATTCCGATGTCTATTCTAAGACATTTTCACGTTTTTAGCAAGCCTCTATTTCTTTTATATTGCACCCGTTCCCCTCTAGGAGATATGTGTCATAGCTTTCACAATGCGGGCACTGTTTTCCGTATTTTACGGTTTGATAGGTTTTTCCACAGTTCTCACAAATGGTTATCGCCGGTGTAATCTCTATCTTCAGTTCCGAATTCTTCATGATATCTTCTTTTTTCCGGTAATATGCCCAACAGTCGGTCATATATTCCGGCACGATACCACTGACCTCACCGACTTCGAGGGTGATCCCCCCGATTTCGGTAAGCTGATTCTCTTCTGCAAGAGATTTCAAGGTCTTTGCCATATGAACTAAAATTCCAAGTTCGTGCATACTGTACCTCTATTTCTTCTTGTTACCACTGAAAGTAATCTTGATCTTACGTTTCAGAGCATATGGAAGAACCGCTTTCATCTTATCTTCGGATTTCCACATGTTGCTGCACTCCGGTAATTCACGATTTAAGTGGATTGCATCAAATTCACACTGTACGGTACACAGACCACATCCGATACACTTATTCGGATCTACTACAGATGCTCCACAGCCTAAACAACGTGCTGCCTCTGTCTTGATCTGCTCCTCAGTAAAGGTGCTTCTGAGGTCACGGAAGGTGTCTTTAGATACTCCTGATTTCTTGCCCGGTACCTGACGTTTTGCATTGTCGAAAGTCTCAACTTTGATGTTATCTTTGTCAAGTTCGATGAACTGACGTCTGTCACGGGAAAGTGTCAGGCTGTGTCCTTTATGTACGAAACGGTGCATGGATACGCTTGCTTCTTTTCCTGCTGCGATCGCATCAATCGCAAAACGAGGTCCTGTGTATACGTCTCCACCTACGAAGATATCTTCTTCGCCAGTCTGTAAAGTTACGGCATCTGCAACGGCTGTATTGTTTCTGTTTAACTCTACCTTGCTGCCTTCTAATAATCCGCCCCACTCGATAGACTGTCCGATGGAAAGGATCACGTTCTCACACTCTACAGTGATCGTATCGTTCTCATCGTACTGTGGGTTGAAACGGTGTTCTTCATCAAATACGGAGAGACATTTCTTGAATACAACTGCTTTTACTTTTCCGTTCTCGGTTAAGATCTCTTTTGGACCCCAGCCGCATCCGATCGTGATTCCTTCTTCTTCTGCCTCTTCTACCTCGTCTGCTGCTGCCGGCATGATATCGCGGGACTCTAAGCAGTACTGGGATACTTTTGTGGAACCGGAACGAAGTGCCATTCTGGATACGTCAATTGCTACGTTTCCACCACCGATTACTACAGTGTCACCGGAAAGTGCATGTGCATCTTCGCTGATGTTTGCTTTTCTTAAGAACTCTACTCCGGTTACAACACCTTCTGCATCTTCACCCGGAACTCCTGTCTTACGTCCGCCCTGTGCTCCGATCGCAACATAGAATGCTTTATAGCCCTGCTCGCGTAATTGCTGGATCGTAACGTCTTTTCCAACTTCCACGCCGAACTTGAACTCTATACCCATCTGACGTAATACGTCGATCTCTGCTTCGATCACGCTCTTTTCCAAACGGAAGGATGGGATTCCGTTCATCAGCATACCGCCGGCTCTCTGCTCTTTTTCAAAGATCGTTACCGGATATCCTTTTTCTCTTAAGTAGTAAGCTGCGGACATACCGGAAGGACCTGCTCCGATGATCGCCATCTTCTCTGTGAACTCTTTTCCTTCATGGTTCTCAACTTTTGGTACAAATCTGTTTGCACTGTTGATCTCCTGCTCTGCAATGAACTTCTTGATCTCGTCAATTGCAACGGACTGGTCAATGGTTCCACGGGTACATGCATCCTCACAGCGTCTGTTACAGATTGCTCCGCAGACTGCCGGGAATGGATTCTCATGTTTGATGAGTTTTAATGCATCCATGTATCTTCCCTGTGCTGCCATCTTCACATATCCCTGAACCGGAACGTGTGCCGGACATGCTGTCTTACATGGTGCTGTACCTGTATCATAGCAGTTGATACGGATATTATCTCTATAGTTCTTATCCCATTTTTCCGGTCCCCATTTGGTGTTGTCCGGAAGTTCGTGTTTCGGGTATTCGATCTTTCCACCGTCTTTTGTGCAGAGCTTCTGTCCAAGTTTTGCTGCACCTGCAGGACAGACTTCCACACAACGTCCACATGCTACACAATCCTGCGGATTTACGCTTGCGCGGTAAGCGGAACGTGACATATTCGGTGTGTTAAATAACTGAGAAGTACGAAGTGCGTTACATACGCCAACTGCACAGTTACAGATAGCAAAAATCTTGTTCTGTCCATCGATGTTTGTGATCTGATGTACATAACCGTTCTTCTCTGCACGCTCTAAAATCTCCATTACTTCATCATATGTAATGTAACGACCTCTGTTGGTCTCTACTAAGTAATCTGCCATATCGCCGACACCGATACAAAGTTCTCCTTCGATATCGCCTGTTCCCTCGCCTCTGACACGCTGCTGTGTACGGCAGGAACACTGACCTACAGCATATTTGTCCTGATATTTCTTTAACCAGTGAGAGATATGCTCTACGCTGGCTGATTTCTGCTCTGTTGGGATTGCTTTTTCTACCGGGATAACATGCATACCGATTCCTGCGCCCCCCGGAGGTACCATTGGTGTTACTTTCTCAAGTGGAAGACGTGCCATCTGCTCGAAGAAATCTGCAATTTCCGGATGCTCCTCGACCTGTTTTGTATTCATAACCATGAACTCTGCACAGCCAGGTACAAACATTGGAAGTATGTACTGTTTCTCATGCTTTGCATTTTCCCAGTTATACTCGATCAGTCCGATCACACTCATCTCTTTTAATAATTCTTCTGTACGTTCTAAGCTCTTACCGCATTTTTTAGAAATCTCTTCTGCTGTTGCCGGAACACGCACTTTCATAGAAAGGGCAACCTCTGCCATCTCATCTGTAACAACTCCTGCAAGTCCCCAGTACTCCGGATCATCTACCGTAACGGTATGTCCGATTCGGTCTGTAATCTTCTGACCTAATTTTAAAATCAATTCTCTTTGTTCTGCCATCTCTTTTCCTTTCTCTATGCATTCCAATTTTTAACTTCTGTACGAAGCCAGTCAGCCCACTTATCGATTCCCTCTCCGGTCTTAGCAGAGATCGGGATAATTGTAATATTCGGATTTAACTTCTTTACCCGTTCTTCACAAGCTTCCATGTCAAAATCGAAGTAATCCATTGCATCTATCTTATTGATTAAAAGCACATCCACAATACTGAACATCAGCGGGTATTTCAAAGGCTTATCATCACCTTCCGGAACACTCAGTATCATGGCGTTCTTAGAAGCACCTGTGTCAAATTCTGCCGGGCAAACCAGATTGCCGACATTTTCAAGGATTGCCAAGTCTACATCTTCACATCCAAGACCTTCGATTCCCTGCTTTGTCATACCTGCATCTAAATGACACATTCCTCCGGTATGAAGCTGGATCACCTTTGCCCCGGTCTTAGAAATCGTATCTGCATCCACATCGGAATCAATGTCTGCTTCCATAACACCGATACGCATTTCATCTTTCAACGCCTCAATTGTCCGTCCAAGAGTTGTTGTTTTACCTGACCCCGGTGAGGACATCAGGTTTAAAAGGAATGTCTTTTCCTTTTTCAGATCTTCTCTTAAAAGGTCCGCTTCATGATCATTATCTTCAAAGATACTCTTCTTAATCTCGAGAACGCGGAACTTATCCATTCTCTATTCCTCCTTCATCTATGGTACCATCTTCCTGTTTTTCTCTGGTCATACCAGAATGACAGTTTGCTCTTTGTCAAAAGTTTAACACGAATGCTTGAAGTTCGTCAAGGTTAACATGGCACATTTCCGGTATTTTTTTCATATTTTTGCTTGATTTTTTTTCTTGATTTCCGTCATATTTTACAATATAATGGTATCTGGAACGTGGTCATACCACAATCAGAAAAGGAAGTGATTTTTACAAATGGAATTTTCAAAACTGAATGCACCTTCATTAAAGGAATTATTTATACAGGAATTAGAGACGATGATCCTGTCCGGAAGACTGATGGTTGGAGAAAAACTTCCACCGGAACGTGAACTGGCAGAATCCATGCAGGTCAGCCGTGCTGTCGTTAATTCCGGCATTACGGAACTTGCCAGAAAAGGCTTTTTGATCATCAAACCGCGTGTCGGCACCTTTGTTGCTGATTACCGCAGAGACGGTACGATGGATACCCTGATGTCGATCATGAATTATAATGGCGGGATTCTCCGTGAAGCGGAAGTCCGCTCCATCTTAGAGCTTCGTATTGCTTTAGACTCCCTTGCGATCCGGCTCTGGCTGCCGGAAGCTAAAGATGAAGAAATCCATCTGCTAAGAAGTTATGTAGAGGCACTGAAAACCGCAAAAACCACTTCTGAAGCAGCAGAATTTGCTTTCCGTTTTCAGCATGAACTGGCATTTTTATCAGGAAATACCCTGATCCCTTTGATCTTTACTTCATTTAAAGTACCGGTTATTTCACTGTGGGAGCGTTTCTGCCGGATGTATGGCATTGAACAGCTCTACGCTAACAGCGATACGTTATGCAATTATTGTGAAGCAAGAGACGTAGATAAAGCCACCGAATGGATCTCATCCTCTCTGAACGAGTCCATCGATGGCAAATATACGATTTATTATTAATAATCTGCAAACCGATCGCCCTATAATGTATCGATCAGTTTTTCAAGGACCTGAAGGACTCCGTCCTCTTTCATTGGCGGTGCCGTAAAACGTGCACTGTCGATGACTTCCTGTCTGGCATCTCCCACCGCATAGCTGTAATAAGCGTTTTCAAACATCTGTAAGTCATTGATATTATCTCCGAATGTCATCGTTTCTTCCGGTGAAATACCATAGTAGTCCTGTATCATTTTTAAGGAATTTCCCTTATTCGTTCCCTTATTCATCACATCGACATAAGTAAAACCGGAGCATGCAAGCTGCAGGCGGTCCTCCCATTTGGGAACAAAGGTCTTTGCAGTCACTCCTTCTGCATCTATCGGATGAAAAACCGTCAGTTTGATACAGGGCTCTTTAAGTTCTTCTAACGAATCCACCATACGACACTCATAGAGCATGTTGTCTTTCATAATCTGATAGACCGTCTGATCTAACGGTGAAAAATATGCGATTCCTGCAACGCAGTATGCACATTCACATCCGTTTCCAAGTGCACGCACATCCCGGACTAACTCGTGGGAAGTCTCTAAATCCATTTTTGAAACATATAAGTCTTTATTTTCCACCCGCACATGTGCCCCGTTATCAGCTATATAAAGCAGTTCCTCATGTACCGGATCAAAAAGACGTGCCAGTGCCGGGTACTGGCGGCCGCTTGCTGCCACAAACTTTACTCCCTTATCCAAAAGTGTCCGTGCTGCTGCATAATATCCCTCATGGATCTTCGGTGTACTGATCCTGCAAAGCGTTCCATCTACATCAGTTGCGATTAATTTGATCATACAATCATCCCTTTTTATAGTGTCCTTTTGTATTTCTATTATACCACAATCCACTGCATACTCCCCACCATTTTTTCATAAACTAATAGAAAATTCTTTTTTTCAGGAGTGACTATGTGCAGTATTTCAGGTTTTTTTAACCCCTATGCTGACTACTCTGCGAACCGGGCAGAATATCAGCAGATTCTTAAACATATGACAACATCTCTCTTTCACAGAGGGCCTGACGAATGTGGCTTCGCCCTGTCAAAACGCTGTGGTCTTGCCCATACCAGATTGTCCATTATCGACTTAAAGACCGGCTCCCAGCCGATGGTATATGAAACAGGCGGATTTTCGTATCAGATGATCTTCAATGGTGAGATTTATAATCTGCCGGACCTAAAACAGCAGCTTGCTTCTTTGGGCTATACTTTCCGTACTACCTCGGATACGGAAGTTCTGCTGTTGTCTTTTTTAGAATACGGTCCTGACTTTGTAAAACAGGTAGACGGTATCTTTTCATTTGCCGTATATGATGAACGTCACGAAACGATTTATCTCTTTCGTGACTATTTTGGTGTCAAACCGCTGTTTTATACCTTTTTAAATGACACCTTGATCTTTTCTTCGGAAATCAAGGGATTGTTCTGCTATCCGGGTGTCGAGGCTGCCGTCGATTCTGATGGTTTAAACGAGATGTTTTCCCTGGGGCCTGCAAGAAGTCCCGGCAGTGCAGTCTTTCGCAATATTCACGAATTAAAACCGGGCTTTTATCTGTCGCATAACCGCTATGGCACGCAGTTTACAAATTACTGGCGGCTCTCTTCGATGCCGCATCGCGATTCCTATGAAGATACGATCGAAAAGACGCGTTTTCTTCTGACCGATGCCATCCGCCGTCAGCTTGTCTCGGATGTTCCGGTCTGCACGTTCCTTTCCGGCGGCGTGGATTCGAGTGTTGTTTCGGCGGTATGTGCCGCAGAACTTAGAAAAAAAGGGGTACAGCTGACTACATTTTCTTTTGATTTTAAAGACAATGACAAATATTTTAAGTCCAACAGCTTCCAGCCGTCCCAGGATGCTCCTTTTGTGAAAAAAATGGTGGATTTCCTAAAGAGCAACCATCACTATCTGACCTGTGACAACCGGACGCAGGCGGATCTGCTCTATGAATCGGTCGATGCCCATGACCTCCCATGCATGGCAGATATTGACTCTTCCCTTCTCTATTTTTGCAGGGAGGTCAGCAAGAGCCACAAGGTCGTGTTGACCGGCGAATGTGCGGATGAAGTCTTTGGCGGCTATCCATGGTTCCACCGTGAAGAATTCTTAAAGAGCAATACGTTTCCGTGGACTCCGTCGCTTACCCCAAGACAGTCCCTGTTATCCGGTTCACTTCTTGATGCCTTACAGATGGAAAAATATGTGCAAAAAATCTATGATACTTCGGTATCTGAAATTGCGGTTTTGCCGACCGAAGATGAAATCGAGTCGAACCGCCGCAGGATCGGTTACTTAAATATCCGTTATTTTATGCAGACTCTTTTAAACCGCATGGACCGCACCAGCATGCATTCCGGTTT
>OGWY01003470.1_pt1 | contig 10452 bp, 9 predicted proteins | sample 1576121 | NCBI WGS metagenome assembly OGWY01 (sample SAMEA3541543, study PRJEB24748) | human gut metagenome | biome: human gut; feature: human-associated habitat; material: faeces | place: China | collected 2012 | reverse complement strand
GTAGTAGAGAATAGGAATGTACAGCTGACCGAGAACGATGCAGCAGTGGATGCAGATCTGAAACAGACTGTGACCGGCACTTATGCAAAAGTAGTAGCCAAAATGGAAGAACTGCGAGTAGCAGATGCCCTGACCGAGATCTTCGGCATCTTCAAACGCTGTAATAAATACATCGATGAGACCGAACCCTGGGTACTGGCCAAGGACGAAGCCAAGGCAGATCGTCTGGCTACCGTTCTGTACAATCTGGTGGAAGGTATTATCATTGGCGCATCCCTGTTAGAGCCTTATATGCCCGAAACCGCAGAGAAGATCGCAAAACAGCTGAATACCTCCCTGCGTGACTTCGATCAGTTAGAGCAGTTCGGCCTGTATGAGAGCGGCAACAGGGTGACTGACCAGCCTGAGATCCTCTTCGCCCGTCTGGATATGAAGGATGTAGCAAAAAAAGAGGCAGAGCTGGAAGAAGCCATGATCAAGGCAGCAGCGGAGCATGAAGCGGAAGAGGCAAATGCCGAGGCAGAAAAGGCAGAGCAGGAAGCCATCGATATTGAGCCTAAGACAGAGATCGAATATGACGACTTCGCAAAAATGCAGTTCCAGGTAGGTGAGATCATTTCCTGTGAGGCAGTGCCCAAGTCCAAGAAGCTGCTGTGCAGCCAGGTGAAGATCGGCAGTCAGGTACGTCAGATCGTCTCTGGCATCAAGGCACATTACAGCCCGGAGGAAATGGTGGGCAAGAAGGTTATGGTACTGGTGAACCTGAAGCCTGCGAAACTGGCAGGAGTAATGTCCGAGGGCATGATCCTGTGCGCAGAAGACGCGGAAGGCAATCTGGCTTTGGTCACCCCGGAGAAGAATATGCCTGCCGGAGCAGAGATCTGTTAAATAGTATATGACAACGCAACTTTACGAATGAGGCGGGATGAACTGTTACTATTTTACAAAAAAAGCAATATAGGGCTTAAAATTTTATAAGAAATGATATATAATGAATAGGATGCCAAAGCAGATGGCTGTAAAATTGACATTTGTTTTGTGCGTCCTATGATTTTTCCGTAACCAAGGAGGTTCTATGATTAAGGAAGAATTTTACTTTGATTCCCGGGACGGCGAAAGCCGTATCCATGCAGTGAGATATACTCCCGATGACGGCAATGTAAAAGGCATTGTGCAGGTAGTGCACGGAATGGCAGAGTATGTGGAGCGTTATGAGAACCTGGCTGAATTTCTGACTGCCAGAGGAATCCTTGTTACCGGAGAAGACCATCTCGGACATGGAAAATCTGTGGCGGAAGGCGGCACTTACGGTTACTTCTGCGAACAGGATCCGGCAACGGTAGTGGTAAGGGATGTACATCGGCTGAAGAAGATCACAGAGGAAAGCTATCCGGAGGTGCCCTATGTTATTTTGGGACACAGTATGGGTTCCTTTATTACGAGGAATTATCTGTGTCGTTACGGTAAGGGAGTCGACGGGGCGGTAATTGTCGGAACGGGAATGCAGTCCGGGGGATTGATCCTTTGTTCCAAAGCCATGGCAGGCATACAGAAGCTGTTCTGTGGTTCAAAGCATATCAGCCGTTTTATTGACAAGGCTGCTTTCGGCGGCTATAACAAGCGGATCGATGCTCCGAGGACATCCAGTGACTGGCTGAGCCGGAATCCGGAGAATGTGGACCGCTATATAGCGGATGGGCTGTGTGGATTTACCTTCACTGTGAACGGGTTCCAGACGCTGTTTGAACTGATCCGCAGACTGCAGAAGCAGGAGAATCTGGAGAAGGTACCGCAGAACCTGCCAATCCTTATGGTATCCGGTGCCGAGGACCCGGTGGGAGATTACGGTAAGGGTGTCCGGAAGGCATGTGATTCTCTGAAGAAGGCTGGTGTGAAAAATATTACCGTCAAACTGTACGAGAATGACAGACATGAGCTTTTGAATGAGGAAGACGGTGAACAGGCCATGGAGGACATCTATCAATGGATCCGCAGGGAGATTCCGGGACTGGATTAAGACCGGAAAGCTTTCGGATCAGAGAGGCGGTGCATCATGTCGGATACGGCAGTGGGCACTTACGAGATCAGATGGGCGGAAGACAAAGACTGGATTCCTGCCATGCATATGATCTGGAAGACATTTTTAAAATTTGAGGCGGTGGATTATACAGAGGAGGGAATCCGTAACTTTTATGATTTTATTACGGATGAACACCTCTATAAGTCGTTCCTGCAGGGAAGATACCAGATGATGGTGGCGCTGGACGGTGAGAGAGTCATCGGAGCGGCTTCCGTGCGGAATTATAATCATTTATCACTTCTTTTTGTCGATGAGGAGTATCATCATCGGGGAATCGGACGGGATCTGATGAGAAGAATGTGTGAATATCTGAAAAAAGAGGAAGGGGAACGGTATATGTCGCTGAAAGCAGCTCCGTATGCCGTAGAGTTCTATAGAAAACTGGGGTTTCATGCGGTACATGAAGAGGAGGCATTTTCCGGAATACGTGTGACCCCCATGGAAAAATTTTTATAAAACAGAAAAGGATAAGATGTAAATGAAAATTTTTGACCTGGATAGCCCTTTAATGAATGTACTGAACAAAATGGCAGATCTGATGTGGCTCAATATTCTGACACTGATCTGCTGCATCCCTGTCATTACCGCTGGAGCTGCGCTGACTTCCATGCATTATGTGGCATTGAAGATCGTGCGTAACGAGGAGAGTTATATTACAAGAAGCTTTTTTAAATCCTTTAAGACCAATTTCCGTCAGGCAACCCTGATCTGGTTGCTGCTTATGCTGGTAGCGGCGATCCTTGGCGGTGATTACTACATTATTACCAAATCCGGAATGCAGTTCAGCCAGGTGCTGATCGTGCTGATCATGGCAGCAGGAGTGCTGGTGATCTGCACTTCTTTATATGTATTTCCGGTACTTGCCAAATTTGACAATACAATCATGGGAACCATTCGAAATGCATTTATCATGAGTATTTTACAGCTGCCCAAGACAGTTGTAATGTTCGTAATGGCATTTTTTCCGTTGATTATTTATCTGGTATCTTTAAGACTGATACCCATTATTTTCCTGTTTGGTTTTTCGCTGCCGGCTTATGCCTCTGCCATGCTGTACAATAAATTCTTCCGGAAGCTGGAAGATCAGTTGTTGTCAGAACAGGAGCCTGCACCGGAAATCTCGCCGGAAGAGGATGAGAGAGTATTCCATGATGAACTGGATGAAAGCCTGAAAACAGACGTGAAGTAACAAAAATGTCCTGCGGGGGCATCAGACGAGAGGTGTTCGGAGTATGCAAAAGAGAAAATTTTGGGAAATTGTTTTCCAGTGGGTCTTTCCCTGCGCATTGCTGGTTGTTGCACTGGTTCTGAGTATTTACGAATTTAATAATAAAATGAATTCAGCCATACAGACGGTGGTGGATGATCAGGCAGAGCAGATCGGCTTTTACTATTCCGCGGGAGTAGATGACAAGCTGGGGGCACTGGGAGATATCACGAGTGCCATGGCAAACATTATGGCGAGCCGGCCGGACAGAAGTGATGCTTTTGTATATGAGAAGCTGGACACCATTGTAAAAGCCAGCAACGCCTATATGTCTGCTTATTGTGCTGCGAACGGAAAAGGAATGCTGAGTGACCGCCGGGAGTTCGATATGTCGGAGTTAAACTATTACGGCAGCATCAGCGGAACCTCCGCCCATTATATTTATGCCGGCACGGATGGGATCAACGGACAGACTGCCTTTATCTATGTGTGTCCGATTGCGATATCCGGAAATGTCACCGGATATCTGCTCAGTTATATGAACCCGGATGACATGAAGGAATTCTTCGACAATTCTGTATATGGTGACAAGGCATTTTTCTCTCTGGTCAACCGGAACGGAACCATTATGGCATGCTACGGTGCCACTGACGGAACGGCTATTTTGCAGAATGATTTCTGGAATTCCCTGAAAGATATTTCGGAAAGCCTGGGAAGCTGGACCCTGTTTGAAAGACAGCAGCAGAAGGGCAGCAATGGGATACTGCATGTTAATGAGAACGGCGTAGGTAAGATTCTCTGTCATTTCCCCATTGCGGATACAGACTGGAATCTGGTGGTAGGCATTGATGAATCCTATCTGTCCAGTATTCAACAGTCCTTCCGCGGCCCGATTGTGAATCTGATCGTCAAGATCAGTATTTCCATTGCAGTAGCGCTTATTATTATCACCGCAATCAATATTCTGGTACGCATCAAAGCCTCTGAACACAGTAAGGTGTTGGAGGATAAAGCGGATACCGACCTATTGACGGATCTGAACAATAAGATGGCCACAGAGCGTAAGATCCGGGAATACATGGAAAAGTACCCGGACAAGCAGGGCGTATTGTTCGTACTGGATGTTGATAACTTTAAGAAGATCAATGATACTATGGGACATGCCTTCGGAGATGAAGTGCTCCGCAATCTGGCAGTGCGCCTGCAGTCCATGTTCCGGGCTACGGATATCGTGGGTCGTACCGGTGGTGACGAGTTCATGGTATTTCTCAAGGACATCCGTGATATTACCATGATCGAACGGGAAGGCAAGAAGATCGAACAGTTCTTCCATCAGTTTGAAGTGGGAGAATATGTAAAATATTCCGTAACGGCCAGCGTGGGAGCAGCGGTCTTCCCCGGGGACGGCAAGTCTTTCGAGGAACTGTACAAAGCCGCAGATAATGCGCTGTATGTGTCAAAAAGACATGGCAAAAACCAGCTTAGCTTCTATAAAAAGCCGGAAAATGAGACAAAGTAGGGCGATTCTTGTGGAATATGTCCAAGAAATGCGGGCGGATTTGTTCAATCTGACAAGCATTTCGAAAAAAAACAAACTTTATAAGCAATTCTTACAATAGGATTCAAAATCTTTGTGAAATAGTGGTATGGCACATTTTCGTGATTTTCGTTATACTGAATTCAGATTCAAACGAGACATATCGTTTCACAATGAGAGAAAATAACATTGGTAAATATGAAAGGAGTATTTTCAAATGGCAAGTTTATCTTTAAAGAATGTCTGCAAAGTATATCCTAACGGTTTCGAAGCTGTTAAGGATTTCAACCTTGAGATCGCAGATCAGGAGTTCATCATTTTCGTAGGTCCTTCCGGATGTGGTAAGTCCACCACCCTTCGTATGATCGCAGGTCTGGAAGATATCTCTTCCGGTGAACTGAAGATCGGTGACAGAGTAGTTAACGATGTAGAGCCTAAGGATAGAGATATCGCAATGGTATTCCAGAACTACGCTCTGTATCCTCATATGTCCGTATACGACAACATGGCATTTGGTCTGAAGCTGAGAAAAGTTCCCAAGGATCAGATCGATAAGATGGTTAAGGAAGCAGCTAAGATCCTGGATCTGACTCCGCTGCTTGATCGTAAGCCCAAGGCTCTGTCCGGTGGTCAGAGACAGCGTGTTGCTATGGGACGTGCAATCGTTCGTAACCCTAAGGTATTCCTGATGGATGAGCCTCTGTCCAACCTGGATGCTAAGCTGCGTGTACAGATGCGTATCGAGATCGCTAAGCTGCATCAGAGACTGGGCACCACCATCATCTATGTAACACATGACCAGACCGAGGCTATGACACTGGGTACCAGAATCGTAGTTATGAAAGACGGCGTTATCCAGCAGGTAGATACTCCTCAGAATCTTTACGAGAAGCCTTGCAACCTGTTCGTAGCAGGATTCATGGGATCTCCGCAGATGAACTTCCTGGATGCTACTGTTAAGGTAGAAGGCGACATCGCTAACCTGGTAATCGCAGGCCACAGCATTCCCCTTCCTCCCGCTAAGTCCAAGAAGCTGATCGATGGCGGTTACGATGGAAAGGTTGTTACCTTCGGTATCCGTCCTGAAGATGTATATGATTCCGAAATGTACATCGAAGCTTCTCCTAACAGTGTATTCGAATCTACCATCAAGGTATACGAATTACTGGGTGCTGAAGTATATCTGTACTTCGATCTGGAAGAGTTCCCTGTAACTGCAAGAGTAGATTCCCGTACCACTGCAAGACCTGGCGATACCGTAAGATTTGCTCTGGATGTTGAAAAAATTCACGTATTCGATAAGGATACCGAGCAGGTTATTACCAACTAATAAACAAACGCTTCGGGGGTGCATATGCACCCCCGTTTTTGCATTTACGGCTAATAGAAAGAAAGAGGGGATTTCGGTTTATGATTTCAAACCAGATTATTCAGACGAGCATTGACGAATTAAAAGCGATTACCAAGGTTGACCTTTGCATCTACGACATCACAGGCAGTCTGGTAGCGTCTACAGCAGAAAAAGGAAGCCTTTCCAATGACTTTGTGACAAGTTTTGCCCAATCACCGGCAGACAGTCAGGTGATTGGCAATGAACACCTGCTGAAAGTGCTGGATGAGGGGGAAGTTGTGTATATACTGGTGGCAAGAGGAACCTCGGACGATGTTTACATGGTGGGGAAAATCGCTGTCTGCCAGCTGCAAAATCTGATTATTGCGTATAAGGAGAAGTTTGACAGAAACAATTTCTTCCAGAACCTGCTTTTAGACAACCTGCTTTTAGTGGATATCTACAACCGGGCTAAAAAGCTGCACATTGAGGTCAGTGTACCCCGCCTGGTTTATTTGATTGAAACAAAATCGGAAAAGGACGGTATTGTCACAGAGCTTCTGAAAGGAATGTTTTCCGTACAGAACGGCGATTACATTACCTCTGTGGATGAAAGCAATGTAATTTTGATTAAATCCCTGGAGGATGGTTATACCCAGGACTCCCTTCTGGATATTGCCAACACCATAGTGGATATGATGAATACGGAAGCCATGCTCAACGTCAAGGTTGCCTTCGGTACTGTGGTGCCGGAGCTTAAGGACGTTTCCAAATCCTATAAGGAAGCGAAAATGTCTCTGGATGTTGGCAAGATTTTCTACGCGGAAAAGGATGTTATGGCGTACAGCACACTGGGAATAGGACGTTTGATTTACCAGCTTCCCATTAACCTGTGCAGAATTTTCATCAAGGAGATTTTCGGTGACTCCATTCCGGAGGAACTGGATGAGGAAATGCTCACAACCATCAATAAGTTCTTTGAAAACAACCTGAACGTTTCCGAAACCTCCAGACAGTTGTTTGTGCACCGGAATACGCTGGTTTACCGTATTGAAAAAATGCAGAAATGCACGGGACTGGACATCCGCACCTTCGACGATGCCCTGACCTTCAAGATTGCTCTCATGGTCGTAAACTACATGAAGTACCTGGACACCATGGAGTACTAAATTTTTGCAAATAAATTACACGAAGCCGGTTTATTTTTTATGAATGAAAAGACAAAATCATTTTTACAGAAAACGGGGATTTTATCCCTGACGCCCCTGACGTTGCTGCGTTTTTTTGCCGGACTTGCCATTATACAGCTGGCAGTCGCCTCTTTCCTGCAGATAGGAATTGGGTCGGACTCCTTTACCGTATTCATGCAGGGACTTTCCAAGGTATGCTCCGTCAGCGTGGGAACGGCAAACTTTCTGCTGACACTGGTACTTTTAATCATTGTGTTTCTGCTGGACAGGACGCAGTTTAAGATTGGCATGGTATTTGCAGTGGCATTTGCGGGATTGTTTCTGGACGGCATGGCAAAGGTGCTGGCCGTTATTTTACCGAAAGAGCCGTCCATACCGGTTATTGCACTGGAATTTGCCCTGACCTGCGTGGTCGTCTCCATAGGTTTTCCACTGATTAAATCCGCGGGAATAGGCGTGGCTCCCAACGATGCGCTGTACCTTGCCATTGCCAACCGCACGAAAAAGCCCTTTGGACTTATCCGGGTACTGGTGGATGCCTGCTACCTTGTCTGCGGCTATTTCTTCGGCGGCGTCATCGGCATCGGCACCGTAGTCTGCGTCATTGCCATAGGCCCCATGATGCAGTTTGTGATGAAACATATTATTAAACAGAAGGATTGAGAAAAATCTTGTCATATTTTTCGGATATTCCGCATATATATCACTAAAGGAATTGGCTAAGGGGATTTTGCGGATATGGAAAAAGGGGACAAGATTTTTTTTCAGAAAAAAATTATTTATTTAGACTATGTTGAGCGGGAGAATAAAATAAAAAACGGCGGTGTGATTAAGTGGGAAGCGAGAGGGGAAGAAAGCCGTGTGCAGATACATATCAGGGGACTGTATCCTACGGACTCCTGCCGGGGAGAGCTCATGCTGCTTTCGGAAGGAGAAGGCCATCCCGCAGACACCATTTATCTGCAGTACGGAACTGCAGAGTATGCCGGCATCTGGCATAATGAAAACTTAGCCGGAACCGGAATTCCTTACGAGGGGTGTGACGGAATTATCATAAAACTTTCCGAAACCAGATTTTTGAGGGGAATCTGGCGAAATCGGGAAAAACAAAAAGCGGAGGCTCCGGAAACAGCGCCGCAGAACGAACCAGAGCCTGCCATGCTTGCAGCCGCGCAGACTGCCGAAGAATCGATGGCGGTAGTGCAGACCATGGGACCGGTATCGGCAGCGCAGACCGTACTGGATGCATACGACGATACGGTGCTGGAACCGCAGCCCATGCCGGGGAATGAAGAACTGCGGCAGGATGCCGCACCTGCGGGGGAAATTCAACCGGATTTGCCGCCGCATGAGCCGGCTACAGAAGTCCCGCAGCCCATGCCTGAAACTGAGGAGCCACGGCAGGACGAACCGGGTGCAGAAGAACAGCCGGAGCCGCAGCAAGCCATCCCGCCTGCGGAGGAAGAAGCGCAGTCCCATGAGGAGGAGCCAGTCACCGAAGCCCCGTTCCTGCGCTCACAGCGGAAAATGCAGGCAGGGCAGATTTCCCCCAACAAATGGGAGCAGCTTAACCGCATCTATCCTAAAATTCAGCCATTCGGGGACGTCAGGGAATATTTATCCATCGCCCCCTGCGATTTTGTAATTCTGTCGGAGCACTATCAGGAAATGGTGCAAAACAGTTTCCTGTTGCACGGCTACTATAACTACGGACATCTGATTTTGACAAAAATAAAGGAAGGAATAGACGATAATTATTATCTGGGCGTGCCCGGAGTTTACTACGAGAGAGAAAAACAGGCAGCCCTGCTCTTTGGATTTGAAGGGTTTGAAGGAGACGGGGATGCCGTCCAGGACGGCAGTTTTGGCTATTATATGAAACGGGTAGAGATATAGACGAAGCTTATACGCCTTCCCCATTAAAGGAGGGGATAAAGCTGCTTTCCGCCGCATCGCCTTCCTGCATGTAGCCGTCTTCGATGCCGATGGACAGACAATAGTCCAGAAGGTCATTGTATTCCCGGTGGGAAACACGGCGGTTCAGTTCGGGCATGTCGGGAAACATCCGGACAGGAGTGTACTGGCTCATAACACTGTAAACAATGGTATCGCCATAGGTATCGCGGAGATAGGACAGCACCTTTTTAGAGTCCTGCAGGTGGCCGGGAAGCATCATATGACGGACAATAACACCGGATTTCATTAGTCCGGTGTTTTCGTCGTATACGGGTGCGCCGGTCTGGCGTACCATTTCCGCAAGCGCGGCGGCAGCCGTTTCCCGGTAGTCCGGTGCGGTGGAATACTTTTCGGAAAGTCTGTGGGAATAGTATTTGAAATCCGGCAGATAAATGTCAACAAGACCGCTTAAGGAGCGCAGGACTTCGGGCTTTTCATAGGTGCCGGTATTGTAGACAATGGGGATGGAAAGACCCTGTTTTTTTGCGCTCTTTAAGGCGGTAATAATCTGCGGGATGTACTGTGTCGGGGTAATGAGGTTAATGTTGCAGGCATCCTGGGACTGCAGGGACAAAAAAATTTCCGTAAGCCTTTCTGCGGTGATGCATTTCGGTGAGGCAGCCTCCCCGGCATGTCCGCAGGAAATAGAGGCATTCTGGCAGTAAACACAATGCAGCGGGCAGCCGCAGAAGAACACGGCGCCGGAGCCGGCTTTGCCGCAGATGCAGGGTTCCTCCCACAAATGCAGGGCAGCGCGCGCTACCCATATACCGTCGCTTTCTCCGCAATAGCCGCATTCCCCATGTGCTCTGTCCGCATTACATTCTCTTTTGCATAATTTACAACCCATCGAAATCACCATTCCTTAAAACAGCAAGCCTTATGCCGCCCGGGCATTAAATGAAAAACATGCATCAGATTGTCCCGCCGGGCATAGAAAAACCGCGCATACACATTTGGGTAGACACTTCTATGCGGTACCCCTGAAAACGACTCCGCCAGGCACCCTTACGGCACATGAACGGTTCCTCTTAGTGCTGCTGTGTTCCCACCCTGACACGGTTCGTGGATGTCCATTGCGTAAGACCCAAACTTCAACATCGCTTCAGAAAGCCAGCCATAGAAGTGCCCGCCTAAAGGCATATGCACGGC
>OGWY01003466.1_pt1 | contig 10464 bp, 6 predicted proteins | sample 1576121 | NCBI WGS metagenome assembly OGWY01 (sample SAMEA3541543, study PRJEB24748) | human gut metagenome | biome: human gut; feature: human-associated habitat; material: faeces | place: China | collected 2012 | reverse complement strand
GAAAAACCTTAAGCGCGACGATTCGGTCAGCCTGGGCCGTCGTCTGCTCAACCATGCGTTGGGTGGTAGCCGTAAGCTCAATGAAATCCCGCAGGAAAATATTCAGCGCGAGCTGGACCGCATGAAGCTGGCTACGCTTGACGATCTGCTGGCTGAAATCGGCCTTGGTAACGCAATGAGCGTGGTGGTCGCGAAAAATCTGCAACATGGGGACGCCTCCATTCCACCGGCAACCCAAAGTCACGGACATCTGCCCATTAAAGGTGCCGATGGCGTGCTGATCACCTTTGCGAAATGCTGCCGCCCAATTCCTGGCGACCCGATTATCGCCCACGTCAGCCCCGGTAAAGGTCTGGTGATCCACCATGAATCCTGCCGTAACATCCGTGGCTACCAGAAAGAGCCAGAGAAGTTTATGGCTGTTGAATGGGATAAAGAGACGGCGCAGGAATTCATCACCGAAATCAAGGTGGAGATGTTCAATCATCAGGGCGCGCTGGCAAACCTGACGGCGGCAATTAACACCACGACCTCGAATATTCAAAGTTTGAATACGGAAGAGAAAGATGGTCGCGTCTATAGCGCCTTTATTCGTCTGACCGCCCGTGACCGTGTGCATCTGGCGAATATCATGCGCAAAATCCGCGTGATGCCAGACGTGATTAAAGTCACCCGAAACCGAAATTAATGTTTTATGAACCCAACACGTTATGCACGCATCTGCGAAATGCTCGCCAGGCGGCAGCCTGATCTGACCGTCTGCATGGAGCAGGTCCACAAACCTCATAACGTTTCTGCGATTATTCGTACCGCAGATGCCGTTGGCGTACATGAAGTTCATGCTGTCTGGCCTGGCAGCCGGATGCGCACCATGGCTTCGGCAGCTGCGGGTAGTAACAGCTGGGTACAGGTGAAAACGCACCGCACCATTGGCGATGCCGTCGCTCATCTGAAAGGCCAGGGCATGCAGATTCTGGCAACCCATCTTTCTGATAACGCTGTTGATTTCCGCGAAATTGATTACACTCGCCCGACCTGCATTTTGATGGGACAGGAGAAAACGGGCATCACGCAGGAAGCGTTGGCCCTGGCGGATCAGGATATCATCATTCCGATGATCGGCATGGTGCAGTCGCTGAATGTTTCCGTTGCCTCAGCCCTCATTCTTTACGAAGCCCAGCGCCAGCGGCAAAATGCGGGCATGTACCTGCGTGAAAACAGCATGTTGCCGGAAGCAGAGCAACAACGCCTGTTGTTTGAAGGCGGCTATCCGGTGCTGGCGAAAGTCGCAAAACGCAAAGGTCTGCCCTACCCCCACGTTAATCAGCAAGGCGAGATTGAAGCCGATGCTGACTGGTGGTCCACCATGCAGGCCGCAGGGTAAGCGCGATGAAAGGTCGCCTGTTAGATGCTGTCCCGCTCAGTTCCCTAACGGGCGTTGGCGCAGCGCTTAGTAACAAGCTGGCGAAAATCAACCTGCATACCGTACAGGATTTACTCTTACACCTTCCTCTGCGCTACGAAGATCGCACACATCTGTACCCCATCGGTGAACTACTGCCGGGGGTTTATGCCACGGTGGAAGGCGAAGTGCTGAACTGCAATATCTCCTTCGGCGGTCGGCGGATGATGACCTGCCAGATCAGCGACGGTTCCGGCATTCTCACTATGCGCTTTTTCAACTTCAATGCGGCAATGAAAAATAGCCTGGCGACAGGCCGCCGCGTGCTGGCCTATGGCGAAGCAAAGCGCGGCAAATATGGTGCGGAGATGATCCACCCGGAATACCGCGTGCAAGGCGATCTCAGCACGCCAGAGTTACAGGAAACGCTCACGCCGGTTTACCCAACTACGGAAGGCGTAAAGCAGGCTACGCTGCGTAAATTAACCGACCAGGCGCTGGATCTGCTCGACACATGCGCCATTGAAGAACTCCTGCCGCCGGAACTGTCACAAGGAATGATGACGCTACCGGAAGCGTGGCGCACTTTGCATCGCCCGCCACCGACTTTGCAGCTTAGCGATCTGGAAACCGGACAGCATCCGGCGCAACGTCGTCTGATTCTGGAAGAACTGCTGGCGCATAACCTCAGCATGTTAGCCTTACGCGCCGGAGCGCAACGTTTCCATGCCCAGCCGCTGAGCGCCAATGACACGCTGAAAAATAAACTTCTTGCCGCCTTACCGTTCAAGCCAACGGGCGCTCAGGCTCGCGTGGTGGCGGAGATCGAGCGCGATTTGGCGCTGGATGTGCCGATGATGCGTCTGGTGCAGGGCGATGTAGGTTCCGGTAAAACGCTGGTCGCCGCCCTCGCCGCGTTGCGTGCGGTTGCCCACGGCAAACAGGTGGCACTGATGGCACCAACCGAATTACTCGCCGAGCAGCACGCCAATAACTTCCGTAACTGGTTTGCACCGCTCGGTATCGAAGTAGGCTGGCTCGCCGGAAAACAGAAAGGTAAAGCACGACTGGCTCAGCAAGAAGCCATCGCCAGCGGTCAGGTGCAGATGATTGTTGGTACGCACGCCATTTTCCAGGAACAGGTGCAGTTTAACGGCCTGGCGCTGGTGATTATCGACGAACAGCATCGTTTTGGCGTGCATCAGCGTCTGGCGTTATGGGAGAAAGGCCAGCAGCAAGGCTTCCATCCTCATCAGTTGATCATGACCGCCACGCCGATCCCCCGAACGCTGGCAATGACTGCGTATGCTGATCTCGATACCTCGGTGATAGATGAGCTGCCGCCAGGCCGCACGCCAGTGACTACGGTCGCTATTCCTGATACCCGCCGTACCGACATCATTGACCGCGTGCGCCACGCCTGTATGACTGAAGGGCGTCAGGCGTACTGGGTTTGTACGTTGATTGAAGAGTCGGAATTACTGGAAGCGCAGGCGGCGGAAGCGACCTGGGAAGAGTTGAAACTGGCGCTACCAGAGTTGAACGTTGGCCTGGTACACGGGCGAATGAAACCTGCCGAGAAACAGGCGGTGATGACATCGTTTAAACAAGGCGAGCTACACCTGCTGGTTGCCACTACTGTCATTGAAGTCGGTGTTGATGTACCCAATGCCAGTCTGATGATTATCGAAAACCCGGAGCGTCTGGGTCTGGCGCAGTTACACCAGCTTCGCGGGCGTGTAGGTCGTGGCGCGGTGGCTTCTCACTGCGTGCTGCTCTACAAAACGCCGCTCTCCAAAACCGCGCAAATCCGCCTGCAGGTACTACGCGACAGCAACGATGGTTTTGTGATTGCACAGAAAGATCTGGAGATTCGCGGCCCTGGCGAATTGTTAGGTACACGTCAGACGGGTAATGCTGAATTTAAAGTGGCGGATTTACTGCGCGATCAGGCGATGATCCCGGAAGTTCAGCGCCTGGCGCGACATATTCACGAACGTTACCCACAACAGGCAAAAGCCCTGATAGAACGCTGGATGCCAGAAACAGAACGTTACTCGAATGCGTAAAAAGCGGCGGTGAGAAGACCGCCGCTTCATCGGTTAACCGGCAAAAATCGGCAACATCAAATACAGCTTAATCACCAGCGCATTGACGATATCGATAAAGAACGCACCGACCATCGGCACCACCAAAAACGCCATGTGCGACGGGCCAAAGCGTTCAGTGATCGCCTGCATGTTGGCGATTGCTGTTGGCGTTGCACCGAGGCCAAAACCACAGTGACCCGCAGCCAGCACTGCCGCATCGTAGTTTTTGCCCATCATGCGCCAGGTAACGAAGATGGCATACAACGCCATGAAGATGGTCTGTACCACCAGAATCGCCAGCATCGGCAGCGCCAGCGAAGCCAGCTCCCACAGTTTCAGCCCCATCAACGCCATCGCCAGGAACAACGACAGGCTTACGTTACCCAGCACGGATACCGCACGCTCAAAGACGCGGTAAAAGCCCATTATTGACAGACCGTTGCTCAGAATCACGCCAACAAATAGTACACAGACGAAGGTCGGTAGTTCAAAAGCAGTACCAGCCAAAAGTTGCGCAACAATTTTCCCCACCGTCAGGCAGATAGCAATCAGCGCGATAGTTTCAATCAGCACCAGCGAGGTGATCATGCGGCCCACATCCGGCTTTTCGAACGCCGTCGGAACTTCCTGGTCATCCGGAATACCGTTCGGTGTGGTGGAGTGTTTCACCAGATAGCGCGCCACCGGACCGCCAATCAAGCCGCCCAGCACCAAACCGAACGTTGCACAGGCCATCGCCACTTCTGTCGCGTTGGTGAAACCATAACGTTCAATGAACAATTTACTCCATGCAGCACCCGTACCGTGACCGCCGGAAAGCGTAATAGAACCGGCCAGCAGCCCCATCAGCGGATCAAGCCCTAACAGGCTAGCCATACCAATGCCAATGGCATTTTGCATCACCAACAGGCCAACAACCACAATCAGGAAAACCCCCACCACACGCCCACCAGCTCGCAGACTGGCAAGGTTGGCGTTCAGGCCAATGGTGGCGAAGAAAGCCAGCATCAACGGATCGCGCAGGGACATATCAAAGTTGACTTCCCAGCCCATGCTTTTTTTCAGTATCAGCAGCGCCAGCGCCACTAATAAACCACCCGCAACAGGTTCCGGTATGGTGTATTTCTTCAAAAAGGAGACGGAATGGACCAACTTGCGCCCGAGCAGCAACGTCAGCGTTGCGGCAACAAGCGTTGCTAAAGTATCGAGATGAAACATAGTTACTCCTTTGTGTCCGCATCACTCTTTCATACTCGTCATACTTCATCGCGCAGTGGCAACTTCATGAACTATGACGGGTATCGAGTTATGCTTTCCTGGGTCAAATTCTCAGCTGTTAATGAACAAATGGCATGGATTTTAAGCAGAAAACAACTAAAAGTTATATAAAAAAGTACATTTATCTCATTTAAATATTTAGATGAGGATGTGGCAAACGTTTGCTTTTCTCTTTCGGTCAGCTAAAATGCCCGCTTTGCTACCACGGGATTGTTTTCGATGTCTGTTTCCACCCTCGAGTCAGAAAATGCGCAACCGGTTGTGCAGACTCAAAACAGCGAACTGATTTACCGTCTTGAAGATCGTCCGCCGCTTCCTCAAACCCTGTTTGCCGCCTGTCAGCATTTGCTGGCGATGTTCGTTGCGGTGATCACGCCAGCGCTATTAATCTGCCAGGCGCTGGGTTTACCGGCACAAGACACGCAACACATTATTAGTATGTCGCTGTTTGCCTCCGGTGTGGCATCGATTATTCAAATTAAGGCCTGGGGTCCGGTTGGCTCCGGGTTGTTGTCTATTCAGGGCACCAGCTTCAACTTTGTTGCTCCGCTGATTATGGGCGGCACAGCGCTGAAGACCGGTGGTGCTGATGTTCCTACCATGATGGCAGCTTTGTTCGGCACGTTGATGCTGGCAAGTTGTACCGAGATGGTGATCTCCCGCGTTCTGCATCTGGCGCGCCGCATTATTACGCCGCTGGTTTCTGGCGTTGTGGTGATGATTATCGGCCTGTCGCTAATTCAGGTTGGACTGACCTCCATTGGCGGCGGTTACGCAGCCATGAGCGATAACACCTTCGGCGCACCGAAAAATCTGCTGCTGGCAGGCGTGGTCTTAGCCTTAATTATCCTGCTTAACCGTCAACGTAACCCTTACTTACGCGTGGCCTCACTGGTGATTGCGATGGCGGCCGGATATGCGCTGGCGTGGTTTATGGGCATGTTGCCAGAAAGCAACGAACCGATGACGCAAGAACTGATTATGGTGCCAACGCCGCTCTATTACGGTCTTGGCATTGAATGGAGTCTGCTGCTGCCGCTGATGCTGGTCTTTATGATCACTTCGCTGGAAACCATTGGCGATATCACGGCGACCTCTGACGTTTCCGAACAGCCAGTGTCCGGTCCGCTGTACATGAAACGCCTGAAAGGTGGCGTGCTGGCAAACGGCCTGAACTCGTTTGTTTCGGCGGTGTTTAACACCTTCCCGAACTCCTGCTTCGGGCAAAACAACGGAGTGATCCAGTTGACTGGTGTTGCCAGCCGCTATGTCGGTTTTGTCGTCGCGCTGATGTTGATCGTGCTGGGTCTGTTCCCGGCAGTGAGCGGTTTTGTACAACACATTCCAGAACCGGTTCTGGGCGGCGCAACGCTTGTAATGTTTGGCACCATCGCCGCCTCCGGTGTGCGTATCGTTTCTCGTGAGCCGCTGAACCGCCGGGCGATTCTGATTATCGCGCTGTCGCTGGCGGTCGGTCTGGGCGTGTCTCAGCAGCCGCTGATTTTGCAGTTTGCCCCTGAATGGCTGAAAAACCTACTCTCCTCCGGGATTGCCGCGGGCGGTATTACTGCCATCGTGCTGAATCTGATTTTCCCACCAGAAAAACAGTAATTCACTGGCGGCGGTAAGATAATTACCGCCGCAGTCTCACCTCTTTCACCATTCCCGCCTTGAGGATTGCGCGTAAATCGTGCATAACTCCCTTATGTGCATTTCACGGGATGGAAGACCATGAAATTTATTGGGAAGCTGCTTCTCTACATTTTCATCGCTCTGTTAGTGGTGATCGCTGGCCTCTATTTTCTTCTGCAAACCCGCTGGGGAGCAGAACATATCAGCGCATGGGTTTCCGAGAATAGCGACTATCATCTGGCCTTCGGGGCGATGGATCACCGTTTTTCCGCGCCATCTCATATCGTGCTGGAGAACGTCACGTTTGGCCGTGATGGTCAGCCCGCGACCCTGGTGGCAAAAAGTGTCGATATTGCGCTAAGCAGTCGGCAACTGACCGAACCACGCCATGTCGATACCATCCTGCTGGAAAACGGGACGCTGAATCTCACCGACCAGACCGCGCCGCTACCGTTCAAAGCCGATCGTCTGCAACTGCGTGATATGGCGTTTAATAGCCCGAATAGCGAATGGAAACTGAGCGCGCAGCGGGTAAATGGCGGCGTGGTTCCGTGGTCACCAGAAGCCGGTAAAGTGCTGGGTACGAAGGCGCAGATTCAGTTTAGTGCCGGATCGCTTTCGCTCAATGATGTTCCTGCCACCAATGTACTGATTGAAGGCAGTATTGATAACGATCGCGTTACGCTGACTAACCTGGGTGCCGACATCGCCCGCGGGACATTAACCGGAAACGCGCAGCGTAACGCTGACGGCAGCTGGCAAGTGGAAAACCTGCGCCTGGCGGATATCCGTCTACAAAGCGAAAAATCGCTAACCGACTTCTTTGCACCATTACGCTCTGTCCCGTCGTTGCAGATTGGTCGCCTGGAAGTGATCGATGCTCGTTTGCAAGGTCCGGACTGGGCGGTGACCGACCTCGATCTCAGCTTGCGCAACATGACCTTCAGTAAAGATGACTGGCAGACACAGGAAGGCAAACTGTCGATGAACGCCAGCGAGTTTATTTATGGCTCGCTGCATTTATTTGATCCGATTATAAACGCGGAATTTTCCCCGCAGGGCGTAGCGCTGCGCCAGTTCACCAGCCGCTGGGAAGGGGGCATGGTCAGAACGTCAGGGAACTGGTTGCGTGACGGGAAAATGTTGATCCTTGATGATGCGGCAATTGCCGGACTAGAATATACCTTGCCAAAAAACTGGCAACAGTTGTGGATGGAAACGACACCCGGTTGGTTAAACAGCCTGCAACTGAAGAGATTTAGCGCCAGCCGCAATCTGATCATTGATATCGCCCCTGACTTCCCGTGGCAGCTCACCGCGCTCGATGGTTACGGTGCCAATCTGACACTGGTTACCGATCATAAATGGGGCGTCTGGAGTGGCTCGGCGAATCTGAATGCCGCCGCCGCAACGTTTAATCGTGTTGATGTCCGTCGTCCGTCGCTGGCGCTAACTGCCAACAGCAGCACGGTGAATATCAGCGAACTGAGTGCATTTACTGAAAAAGGCATTCTGGAAGCCACCGCCAGTGTTTCACAAACGCCACAACGTCAGACCCATATCAGCCTGAATGGACGCGGTGTGCCGGTGAATATTTTGCAACAATGGGGATGGCCTGAATTACCGTTGACTGGCGACGGCAATATTCAGCTTACCGCCAGTGGCGATATTCAGGTCAATGTCCCGCTGAAACCTACGGTTAGCGGGCAATTGCATGCCGTGAATGCCGCAAAGCAGCAAGTGACTCAAACCATGAATGCGGGCGTAGTTTCCAGTGGTGAAGTTACGTCGACGGAGCCGGTGCAGTAAAAATAAGGACGCTAGCGGATATCAGCGCTAGCGTTCCCCGTTATTAGCGCAAAATTCCATACTCACTGCACAATAACCATTTCACCGGTTCATCTTCTTCTATTGCCGGAAAACGTCCTCCCGGCTCAAGAAAATAGTTATCGTGTTGGTCATCATTTACCATCGAAATTTCCCAGCCGAGAACAAACGCTTTTTCCGCCCAGAAGCGATGATACAGACGCGGCGGCAGACAAATGCCCTGCCCCGGCTTTAGCACCAGCGTTTCACCAGGTTTCATGGTACGCCGCTGACCATCAACACTCACGGTAATGACTCGTTGATCATCACAGAGATTGGCTTCGTTGGCCCAGGCCAACTGCATGCATAAGTCTCCACCTCCCCGATTGAGGATATCTTCCATTTTGTGGGTGTGAAAATGCCAGGGAGTCTGCTGATCTTGTTGGATCTGCAACATTTTCTCAGCATACGGTTTTGGATATGCCGCCGACCCCAGCGCGCCGTTGCGCATCGTTAGCAGTGTTAGTCCCGTTTGGTTGAAATCACCACGACCAAAATCGGTGATATCCCAACCGAGCTGTAAGTCGACCACTTCTTGCCAGTTATCCCGTTCCCGCTGCAGCCAGTCATCCACCGTAAAATAGGCGAACTCTGGCAAACAAACGCGGAAGGTCTGCGCAATGGCATGTGCTTTATCAATAACATAATTAATTTGTGAACGTTTCATTGGCTTCTCCGTTGCGCATAGCAAGCCAGGCAGCGCCACGCATTCCGCTACTGTCGCCGTGCTGTGCTTTTACAATGGGAGTGGTGAATTGATCGGTGAAAACCAGTGGAGCGACTTCTGCGTTCAGATCGGTGATAAGCAGTTCCACATTCGAAAGCCCGCCGCCGATCACAATCACGCCAGGGTCAACAACGTTAACGATGGTTGCCAGCGTGCGGGCAAGCTGTTGGCGAAAACGTGCCACCTGCTGCATGGCACAAGCATCACCACGTTGTGCCAGGGTGACAATCGCCGCAGGAGTGAGCAAGTTACCAGTCATCTGTTGATAGCGTTCACTAAAACCGCTGCCGGAAACAAACGACTCCACGCAGTTGTGTTTGCCGCAATAGCAACTGACTGATTGACCATCTTCCTGCTCCGTATAGCCTGGCAACGTGATATGACCGCATTCGGCAGCATTTCCCCAGGCCCCTATAAACGGTCGTTGCTTGATGGCAATGCCGCCGCCGCAGCCCGTACCAAGCGTAATACCAAATACCACGTCATAATCTTGCCCGGCACCGTCGCAAGCTTCTGATAGCGCGAAACAGTTACCATCATTGGCTATCACCACCGGTTGCCCAAGCAATTGCTGCAAATCAGCCTGTAACGCATGACCGTTAATCACCTGAATATTCGCGTTTTTAATCAGGCCAGTGAGTGGCGAGATACTGCCGGGTAAGGCGATCCCTGTCAGCATCGGTCGTTGAACGTCCCGCCTAATCTGCTCGATAAGCGCCACAACGCATGAGACAAATTGTTGATATGTCGACTTTTGCGTCGGGCAGCGGTAACGGCGAATCTCCCAGCCATGCGCATCCATGACAACGGCGGCGATTTTGGTCCCACCAATATCCAACCCCAGATAGTGCATATCTCGTTCCTTGTTGCGTAAAAGGCGGGTCACCCCGCCCTTCTGGCTTAGTACAGTGATGCTTTACCGAGCGAACCGAACAGTTTCATTTTGTGGCGAATGACTTCCCGCGCCGCGTTAATCGCATCCGGATAGATGACGTTCGGGTCCCACCAGCTCTCTTTAGCGAGAATTTCACGCACTTTCTGGAAATAGGCGTATTTCATATCGCTGGAGATATTGATTTTGCCGACGCCGAACGTAACTGATTCAGCAATCTCCGCGTCCGGGTTTGCCGAACCACCGTGTAGCACCAGCGGAATATCAATACGTCCGGCAATGTCGCGCAAAATGTCCATTTGCAGCTTCGGCTGCATCCCTTTTGGATAGATGCCATGCGCTGTACCAATCGCCACAGCCAGTGTGTCGGCACCTGTACGAGCAATAAAATCGGCGGCCTGCGCCGGATCTGTGTAGGTCACTTGTGAAACACCACCTTCTACCGACGTTCCTGTTTGTCCGATGGTTCCCAGTTCACCCTCAACCGACACGCCAACCGCGTGAGCGAGGCGAACCACTTCTGCGGTCAGCGCCACGTTTTCTTCATACGGCAGCAGCGAACCGTCGATCATTACTG
>OGWY01003463.1_pt1 | contig 10465 bp, 9 predicted proteins | sample 1576121 | NCBI WGS metagenome assembly OGWY01 (sample SAMEA3541543, study PRJEB24748) | human gut metagenome | biome: human gut; feature: human-associated habitat; material: faeces | place: China | collected 2012 | reverse complement strand
CGGCGGATGGTCTCGCACAGGGAGAAACCGTTCATGCCCGGCAGCATCACATCCATAACCAGAAGGTCCGGCATTCGTTCCTTTACCCGCTTCAGAATCTCATTTCCATCCCGCGCGATCTCCACAGAAAACTCGCCTGTCTTTTCCATTTCTTCCCACAGCAGCGTGCGAAATTCCTCGCCGGCGTCTGCCAGCAATACTGTCTTACGTTGATCCATAATGCACTCCCTTTTTCCCAAATTTGCGACGGTTTTAACGGTTTCAAGTCGCGTTTTATTTAAAATAGCACGTTCTCCTAACTTTTTCAATGAATCACAGCTAAATTTTCCAACAATCGTTCGACATTTTTCACGAGACAGCCTATTTTCCAGCACTTTCCGCGTTCTTTTGTTCTTGTTTTTCACAGAATATGGTGAAATCTGTCCAGCCTGTCTTCTTTTTTTGTGGTGGTTCTTTTCTTCTTCCACAAAATATGGTATGATAATTATAATTAATGGTAGTTGAAGTAGTCCATAGGACGAAGTAGACGAAAGTTTACTTCGTCCTATTTTTTTGCGTTCAGCTGCATTTCTATTCGTTATCAAAAAATATTTCACATACACAAAAAGGAGAAAACAAAATGCCAAAAAACAAATTTCAGGACGTTATTTACACCATTATTATGGCTTCTGTCATGGTATACGGCATGGTAGCGTACAACATCGTGCTGAACACCGGTTCCATGCAGAACTGGGTATTCCTCGCGGTATTCCACGAGTGGCCGATCATGTTCCATTTTTCTCTTGAGGGAAGAAAAATACAGGAACCTTACGATATACTTCATACTCCTCAACAGTTCTAATATCTATTCCATATTTCCTATATATTCTTCGAATAGAAAACAAACCGTCCGCTGTACATTGAATCCCATTTAATTCTCTTACCCCGTTCGAATCTGGATCAATATAAAACGCGTATATCATTTTCCAGAATAATTCTTTGTTCTGAAAATCTACCTCTTTAACAAATCCTTCAAATAAATCTCTTAATAAATCTGAGCAAAGCGTATGAACCTCTTCATAGTTCATTTTATTTAACCCATAATAACGGTGAAGAGATATTTCACATTTCAAAGCATCACGCATAATAATATCTGAAAAATATGTATCCTTATACTTGTTATAGAATGAACTTGATCTATATAAATCTAATACATTTTTCAATTCGTTCATTACATTTTCCTACTTTCCAAGTTTTCTTTCTAATTCAGCAATTCTCTGCTCTTCGTTTAGTTCCCTCATAATCCTCCTACTCAATAAAAGGGCAACGCATTAACGTTGCCCCTGTATGAATTACTTTTGATCTTCTATTCTTCATCTGCTGCCTCGCTCAGCATTTCAATTCCTTTACGGATACGTGCAAGCGACTCCTCTTTTCCAAGGATTTCCATAATCTCATATGCACCGCCCGGTGTCATCTGTTTGCCGGAAACTGCAGTTCGAAGCGGCCACAGTACACGACCGTTTTTCAACTCTTTTTCTGCGATATAGGCTTTGCATACTTCCTCAATCTCATCAATTGAGAAATCTGTCATTGCCTCCAGTCGTGGTAACATATCTTGCAACACTTCCAATGAATTCTCTGTGTTGGTCTTCATCTTCTTGTGTGTATACATCGCTACATCATACTCTGGTAATTCCTCAAAGAAATCAATCTTCTCTTTGATATCCGGAAATACTTCAATACGCGTCTTCAGCAATTCAGCGATCTTCTTAAGATCGTAATCTTTCGTCACCACTTCTTTAACAACCGGAAGAGCATGCTCCATATATGCATCCATATCCATTGCCTTGATATATTCACCGTTCATCCAACGCAGTTTTACAATATCAAAAACAGCCGGAGATTTACTAATATGATGGTAATCAAACACTTCCTCTAGCTCTTTCAGTGAGAAAATCTCTCTGTCTTCTGTCGGACTCCAGCCCAGTAACGCAACAAAGTTAATGATTGCCTCTGGCAAAAATCCCTGATCCAACAAATCTTCTACAGATGAATGTCCACAGCGTTTTGAAAGCTTTTTATGATTCTCATCTGTAATGGTTGGACAATGTACATACTCCGGCACTTCCCAGCCAAACGCCTCATACAGACGATTATATTTTGGAGCAGATGAAAGATACTCATTGCCTCGCACTACATGAGTGATCTCCTGCAAATGATCGTCTACAACATTCGCAAAATTATATGTTGGATAACCATCTGTCTTGATCAAGATCATATCATCAAGTTCTGCATTATCTACCTCAATATCGCCGTAAATGGCATCATGAAAGGTCGTTGTTCCCTCTGTCGGATTGTTCTGACGAATAACGTAAGGAATCCCTGCGTCAAGCTTTGCCTGAACTTCTTCTTTGGAAAGATGCAGACAATGCTTATCATATTTTGCAATTTCCTTGCCATCTTCTGTTTTACTGGATGCTCTCAGCTCTTCCAAACGCTCTTTCGTACAAAAGCAGTAATAAGCCTCTCCTTTTTCCACTAATTGTTTAGCATAGTCCAAGTACACACCTGTCTTCATACGTTCACTCTGCACATATGGACCATAACCACCATCTTTGTCTGGTCCTTCATCGTGCTGCAATCCGGTAAGTTTCATTGTATTATAAATGATATCCAACGCTTCCGGCACAAAACGCTCCTGATCGGTATCTTCAATACGAAGTACAAACGTTCCATGTTCATGGCGTGCGATCAGATACTCATACAATGCGGTTCTCAAATTACCTACATGCATGCGTCCTGTTGGACTAGGTGCAAATCTTGTTCTTATCTTGCTCATTCTTTTCTGCCTCCTGAATTTTGTCTTTCTGCTTCTTTTTCTTATTCTGCGGAAGAGGAATGTCTGCCACATACTTAAACAATTCGCATAAATCCCCATAAGCACGATAGTTGGCGCGATCATCACCTACCTTCTCGTGGGTATTTAACAGAAGCATTTTATCGCCTTTATAGTATTTCGTCAAATTTAAACACAACGGAGATCTTATTGATGTTCCAACGATCAGTAAAAGATCAGCGTTTTCTACAGCATTTGCTGCAGCCGATATTTTGCCATTGTCTACCATTTCACCCAGCAAAGTAAATCCGGGCCGCAATGGCACACCACACTTCGTACATGACGGTATTCCTACCGCATGTCGTATAAAGTCTGATCCGTATACCTTACCACAGTTTGGACAATAGTTCTTCTCCACAGAACCATGAAGCTCTATCACGTCATCGCAACCAGCCATCTCATATAATGGATATACCGTTCGCTTCACGATCGCATCAAGCTTTCCTGCCTGCTGAAGACGCAAAGCACCTTCGTGTATCGAAGTCGGTTGCAATGCGCAATTTAGTATGATCTCCTTATAATATTGGTAAAATATCTCTACCCTTTTTGACAAAAACATGGATGAAATAATTTCATCATTCGAGTATCCATATTTTTGCTCAATATCATATGCAATATGTTCTGCGCGAACGCCATTTAATCCCGCTGCGCGTGCCACGCCAAGTCCACTGATCAACACAATATGGTCACTCTCTCTAGTCAATTTTCTCATTGCCTTTAATGAAGTTTCCATAATAATCCTCCCTTCTCCCACAGCCCTGCAAATTATGGGGCCGTCAGACACCAATTTGCAATTTTTGATCCGTCTGGATCATTTTTCCCCTAAATACTTACAAATGCACTCCACTGTTTGGTCGATGCCAACAAAATCACTACGTATAACCATATCATAGTTATTAAGATTGGTCCATTTCTCACCTACATGGTAATTGTAATAATTCGCTCGTCTTTTGTCATTTTTCAATATGATATCTGCTGCCTTATCCGGTGCTTCTCCATATTCTGATATCACTCGATCAATTCGAAACTTCATGGATGCTTTCACAAACAGATTGACAATATTGTCCCGCTCTTTGAGAACATAGTCGGCACATCTGCCAACAATAACACACGGTCCCTCATCTGCCACTTTACGAATGACATCCGATTGTGCCAAAAAAATTCTATCATCCAACGATAATCCATTGAATCCAAAATCCTGATTGCCATACACATTGATCCCCATTGCAAGAGAATATAACAGACTGTTTGTCGCTCGATCCTCTGCTTTTGCAAAATTTTCCTCTGCAAAACCACTCTCTTTCGCGGCTCTGGTGATCAATTCATTGTCATAAAATGGAATTCCATAATATTCTGCTACTTTCTGTCCAATCTCTCTACCACCGCTGCCATACTGTCTGCCAATTGTGATTACCTTGTTCATACTAGCACCTCCAATCTCACTGTCTACACCTTCCGCTTCAACCAGAGTATTTCAAGATCATTCTGCAGAAATTATGCTCGGAATTGATGTCTGAATATTAACATCCGCATCATAATCCACGCCTTCTATACGAAATCCAAATATTTCGTAAAACTCCTGCCAATACCCATCAATATCCGTTAGTTCTGATAGGTTTTCCGGAGAAATTTTCTCCCAGATCTTTTTAACCTCCTCTTGAACCTCCGGTTTCATTTCATAATCATCCATACGAATCAAATGATTCTCATCCGTAGGCACTCCCCCCTCCACGCAAAGTCTGTCATGAACAAGTCGATACATTTGCTCAATACAGCCTTCGTGTAAATTCAATTCCTTCATCACCTTGAATAGAATTGATATATACAACGGAACGATCGGAATTGCGCTGCTTGACTGTGTTACCACCGCCTTATTAACTGCAACATATGCCTCTGTTCCCTGTATGTGTTCATTGATTTTATCTGCTGTGCGATACAGATCCTGCTTTGCCTGACCAATACTTCCATCATAATAGATCGGATACGTAAGCTCCGGTCCAATGTAGGAATATGCAACTGTCTTCGCACCATCCGCCAACACATCTGCTTCCTGCAATGCTTCCATCCAAAGCATCCAGTCCTCGCCACCCATAACCTTGATCGTATCATTGATCTCCTCCTCAGTCGCAGGCGGAATCGTTACTGTGGTGAGTTCATTTGTCAACAAATCAATACTTTGATTCGTAAATTCTTTATCTACTGTTTTCAAAACAGAACGATATGTCACCCCATCCGGAGCCTTACGACGCGGTGCTGCAAGACTGTAGATCACCATATCCACCTGACCAAAGTCTTTCTTGATCAATGCGATCGTCTCCTCTTTAATCTCCTGAGAATACGCATCTCCATTAATTGACTTCGCATAATGACCATCATTCTGTGCAAACTGCTCAAACGCCGCTGTGTTGTACCAGCCTGCGCTGGCTGTTCTCTTCTCCTTACCGGGCTTGTCAAAAATAACACCGATAGAATCTGCGCCACAAGCATATGTAAGTGCAATTCGGCTTGCGAGCCCATAACCCATAGACGCCCCCAACACAAGTACTTTCTTAGGGCCTTCTGCTTTCGGCTGAGACTTAACATATTCAATCTGTCTTCTCACTGATTCTTTACATCCCTCCGGATGCGCCGTCGTGCACATAAATCCTTTAACTTTTGGCTGAACTACCATTTTTATCCTCCATTTTCTTATCTGTAATGAATCGATCAACATCTACATATGTTGAATTATCCTCTCATATATACTTCCCGGTACTACAATAATAGCCTTGCTGTTTCTCCATTCAAATTACGATGTTTTAGGATTATTATAGCACAAAAAAGATAGTAATTCAATCGTACACGCACTTGCAACATATGTCAAGTAATAATTTTTTTAATTTTTTTTACAACATTTCTCTTTACAAGGAACATTTGTTCTGCTATACTACTAATACCCCAAAAGAAAGGAATTGTTTGTATGAGACCTCGTTACATTACTATCCGCTTGGCAATCTCCACATGTTTGTGCATGATAGCTGTCCTAGGTTGTCTTTTGTCTTTATTTTACAAGGGAACACCTACTGCTTTACGAACTCCCGGAGCAGCTTTTTGTGGACTGAGCAGCTTATTCATTATATATAGGATCATATGCCTGTCACATAAAAGATCCATCTTCCGCAAAGGTGTTTATCACTCCCGCGACCTTGACCAGATATCCGGTGCTGATTTCGAGGCACTATCTTGTGATATACTGGTAGCAAACGGTTTCGAATTTGCAGAGAATACACAGGCAAGTGTTGATTTTGGTGTAGATGTTTTGGCAAGACGCGAGGGTATAACTTACGCGATCCAGTGCAAACGTTATGACTCCCCGGTTGGTATTGATGCTGTACAACAGGTCTATGCCGGGCGTGCATATTACGAATGCCATGTCGCAATGGTACTTACCAACCAATATTTTACCCGAAGCGCACGCAAGCTGGCAGATAAAATAGGTGTTGTTCTGTGGGATCGAGATATGTTGGAAGAACTATTACAGTAGTCCAGGAAGGAGGCTCTTATGCACACATGTAAAGTGTCTGTCCGCGACTTGGTGGAATTTATATTACGCTCCGGTGATATTGTATCTTCTTCTACCGGCATCCGAGATACTGATGCTATGCAGGAAGGCACTCGCATTCACAAAAAGCTGCAAAAGCAGATGGGATCACAATATCATGCCGAAGTCCCATTAAAATACACATCCTCTGTGTGCTATGACAACCTTTCGTTTGCAATATCCGTGGAAGGACGCGCTGACGGCATATTCCCGAAATCTCTCCTTCCAAGGCTGTACGATTTTGCTGACTTTTCAAGCGAGATCCCCCTAGAAACCGAGGCCGAGCATACCCATCCGATAATCCCATGCCGCACTATAATTCATGATGATTCCGAGGCACCTACTGACTTTATTGATGAGATCAAAGGCATATATCGTAATGTACACACAATGTACGAGCCCATTGCCGTTCACCGTGCTCAGGCGCTGTGTTATGCGTATATTTATGCCTCACAGGAACACCTTTCATCCATTGGTATCCGCATCACTTATTGTCATATTCCCACGGAAGATATCCGCTATTTTTATGAAGTGATCACCTATGAGGACCTTCACCCATTTTATGAAACACTATTAACGGAATACGCAAAGTGGCTTGCTTGGCAGATACACTGGCAAGAAGAACGCGATGCCTCTATACGCCCGTTGGAATTTCCGTTTGTATATCGTAACGGACAGGCCGATCTTGTGAAAGGTGTCTACCAATCTATCCTACGACAAAAACGGCTCTATATCGAAGCCCCTACCGGCGTAGGCAAAACAATTGCAACAATATTTCCCGCTGTTAAAGCAATGGGGGAACATTTGACAGGGAAAATCTTTTACCTGACCGCCAAAACGATTACTCGTACGGTTGCTGAAAACACCTTCGCACTTTTGGCCAACCACCATGCAGCCCTCAAAAGTATCACCTTAACTGCCAAAGATAAGATCTGCATTCTAGAGAAAGCAAACTGTCATCCGGCAAATTGCCAACGTGCCAAAGGTCATTTTGACCGTATTAACGATGCCGTATATGATCTTATCACTCACGAATCACAGATTACTCGTGATATCGTAACGCAATACGCCTTAAAGCATGAAGTATGTCCTTTCGAGCTCAGTCTGGATGCTTCTCTTTGGTGCGATGCTGTGATCGGCGACTATAATTATGCCTTTGACCCGGATAGCCACCTCAAACGCTTTTTTTCAGATGGCGCTGCCGGAAGCACAGCGAATCTTTTTTTAGTAGATGAAGCACACAATTTGGTGGACCGTGCCCGCGATATGTACTCTGCAGTTTTGATCAAAGAAGACGTGTTAGAGACCAAACGTCTCCTTAAAACCAAAAGCAAGAAGATCACAGCTTCTTTAGAAAGTGTAAATCGTGCACTTTTAGATCTGAAAAGACAATGTGACGAACTTCTTATCTGCACACTGTCTATGACAGATGCTTTGTTAGGACGCTTACTTCGACTTCAAAGTGTAATGGATGAGTTTTTACAAGATCCCTCTTTCAGTGAGAAAAAATTATCGGAGGAACAATTTAGCCAATTACTGGATTTTTACTTTAACATCCGTTCCTTTGTAAATGTATATGAGTTGGTTGATGAACACTATCTGATTTATTGCGACTATAATGATAACAGCAATTTCTGTGTTCATTTACAATGTATGAATCCATCTGCCAACCTGGAACAGTACCTTGCCATGGGACGCTCCGCTATTTTTTTCTCTGCAACACTGCTTCCTATTCAATACTATAGAGAGCAACTGGCAAGCCGCCCTGAAGATTACGCTATCTATGCCCCATCGCCGTTCCCTGGTCACAACCGACTATTACTGGTCGGTCGGGATGTCAGCACTAAATACAGTCGACGCGGAGCTGCAATGTATGCCCGAATTGTAGACTATATATTACGGTTTGTGCATGCCAGATTGGGCAACTATATGGTCTTTGTTCCATCCTATAAGATGCTGCAGGATATCTATGATATGATCGCCACCTCTGATGCCAGTCAAGATCTGACTCTGCTTACACAAAATGCCACAATGGATGAGCAAGAACGAGAAGAGTTTCTGGCGCATTTTTCAGAATCTCCCACCACAACAACTGTAGGATTATGCGTCTTGGGCGGAATATTTAGCGAAGGAATAGATTTGAAGGCAGAACGACTGATAGGTGCTGTGATTGTGGGAACAGGTCTGCCAATGGTTTGCAATGAAAATGAACTCTATCGACAATTTTTTGACGGGGAAATTTCATCATTTTCAACAGGTTCTGATAACGACGAAGCAACAATAAGAAACACCAGACATGGTTTTTCTTATGCATACCAATATCCGGGCATGAATAAAGTCCTGCAAGCAGCCGGACGTGTCATCCGTACCGAGCAGGACTATGGTTGTATCCTTTTATTAGACGATCGTTTTTTGCAGGGCAGTTATCAATCCCTCTTCCCACGTGAGTGGTTTCCGCATTATACAGTCACCCCTGAGACTATGACTGAACACTTGCTCAAGTTTTGGGAGGCACACAGCACTTAACTTTCCGTCCGTTTGCCAGGAATAATAAACTCCCGTTATCATAAACGGCTGTCCCTGTTTATCCGGAACAACTGTCCCTGTTTATCTGGAGCGACAGTCCCTGTTTATCTGGAACGGCTGTCCCCGTTTATCAAGAGCGGTAATCTCCGTTTATCTTCACATAATCGTATGTAAGATCACAGCCCCATGCCTTAGCAGATGCTTCGCCCTGATTCAAATGAACATGAATATAAATTTCATCTTTGTTCAATATTTTGGCCGCTTCTTCCTCGGAAAAAGCAACCCCTGCACCATTTTTACATACTGCTACTGTTCCGACTTCTGACTCCAACTCTACTGCCACTTTGTCAATATCGAACTCCGCTTCCGCATAACCAATTGCGCAAAGGATTCTTCCCCAGTTAGCATCTTCTCCGAACATAGCACATTTAAACAATGGGGATCGGATTACACTCTTCGCCACAACAATTGCTGTTTCCTGATCCGGTGCGCCATCACAAGAGCATTCTAAAAATTTAGAAGCACCCTCTCCATCTGCTGCCAACATTTTGGTCATATTCTCCATAACAACGTACAATGCTTTTTTAAACAGATCGAAATCTGCATTTTTCTCGGTAATCTCTGCATTTCCAGCTAAACCATTTGCCATAACACTAACCATGTCATTTGTGGAAGTATCACCATCTATACTCAAACAGTTGTATGTAACTTTAACAATTTCTGATAATGCCACCTGTATCATTTCTCCGGAAATTGCCACATCCGTCGTGATAAAGTTAAGAGTGGTAGCCATATTAGGATGGATCATGCCGCTGCCTTTTGCCATGCCACCTAGTCTACATTTCTTACCATCCAAAAGAAATTCTACTGCAACCTCTTTCTGTACGGTATCTGTTGTCATAATTGCTTTTGCCGCAGCATCGTGTCCATCGATGCTTAATCCCTCTGCGAGTTCATGCATAGCATTTGCAAACGGCTCTACAGACATTGGTGCTCCGATGACACCGGTTGAAGCAACAATAACACGATCTGCTGTAATCCCCAATTCGTCAGCTGTTAACTTACAAACGGCATTTGCCACTTCTACGCCATTGGCATTACAGGTATTCGCATTCTTCGAATTCACGATCACTGCCTGTGCTTTGCCACCACTTTGCGCAAGATTTGCTTTCGTCACCAAAATAGGTGCACCCTTCACTTTATTTTGAGTATATACTGCTGCTGCTGTACATTCCTTCTCACTAAATATCATTCCAAGATCATTTTTTGTTTTTACCGGATTAATACCGCAATTCAATCCATTAGCCGTAAATCCCTGTGCAGCACACACACCATTTTCCACATACTCATACCCAGCATACTCTTTCTTTGTCATTTTGTCCTCATTTCCGCACACATGCTATTCTGACAAATTTATACCACGTGTGCAAATATATAAATCTGCCGACTCAGATAGATGCTGTAATTCAAAGTCGAGTTTA
>OGWY01003458.1_pt1 | contig 10487 bp, 8 predicted proteins | sample 1576121 | NCBI WGS metagenome assembly OGWY01 (sample SAMEA3541543, study PRJEB24748) | human gut metagenome | biome: human gut; feature: human-associated habitat; material: faeces | place: China | collected 2012 | reverse complement strand
AACCTCAGTTAAGGCCGCGTCGCTCTTCCAGCCCTAACGCCAGACACCACGCGATATTAGTAATTTCCCGTCGCCTTCTACGCTGCTGACAGCGTGAAGCACGCGGTAATGGTCAATCTTCAATGCGATATAAAGCGCATCAAAGGCGGCGAATCATACAGAATTTGACCAGCATATGCAAACTGATCCGCGCCGCCTTATCGTAATGTGTATACTATCCCGCCAGATTTCAAGTCAGGAAGATGACATGTCCGTCGCCCACGTTGCCCTACCCGTTCCGCTACCGCGCACTTTTGACTACCTGCTGCCTGAAGGCATGGCGGTCAAAGCGGGCTGTCGGGTGCGGGTGCCGTTCGGCAAACAGGAGCGGATCGGCATTGTCGCGGCGGTGAGCGAGCGCAGCGAACTGCCGCTGGATGAGCTAAAACCGGTCGCCGAAGCGCTGGACGACGAGCCGGTCTTCTCCACGACTGTCTGGCGACTGCTGATGTGGGCGGCTGAGTATTACCATCACCCGATCGGCGATGTGCTGTTCCATGCATTACCCGTTATGCTGCGCCAGGGCAAACCCGCCAGCGCCACGCCGCTGTGGTACTGGTTCGCCACCGAGCAGGGGCAGGTTGTCGACCTTAACGGTCTGAAACGCTCCCGGAAGCAGCAGCAGGCGCTGGCGGCGCTGCGCCAGGGCAAAATCTGGCGTCATCAGGTTGGCGAACTGGAATTCAATGAAGCGGCGCTGCAGGCGCTGCGCGGTAAAGGGCTGGCGGAGCTGGCCTGCGAAGCGCCCGCCCTCACCGACTGGCGCAGCGCGTATTCGGTTGCCGGCGAACGCCTGCGCCTGAATACCGAGCAGGCCACCGCCGTCGGGGCGATCCACAGCGCCGCCGATCGTTTCTCCGCCTGGCTGCTGGCGGGTATTACCGGCTCCGGGAAAACGGAAGTCTATTTGAGCGTGCTGGAGAATGTGCTGGCGCAGGGGCGCCAGGCGCTGGTGATGGTGCCGGAGATCGGCCTGACGCCGCAAACCATCGCCCGATTTCGCCAGCGCTTTAACGCGCCGGTGGAAGTGCTGCACTCCGGGCTCAATGACAGCGAACGTCTCTCGGCCTGGCTGAAGGCGAAAAATGGCGAAGCGGCCATTGTGATCGGCACCCGCTCCTCGCTGTTTACCCCATTTAAAGATCTCGGCGTCATCGTCATCGACGAAGAGCATGACAGCTCCTACAAGCAGCAGGAAGGCTGGCGCTACCATGCCCGCGACCTGGCGGTATGGCGCGCCCACAGCGAGCAGATCCCGATAATTCTCGGCTCGGCGACGCCGGCGCTGGAGACTCTGCATAACGTCCGCCAGGGTAAATACCGCCAGTTAACCTTAAGCAAACGCGCGGGCAATGCGCGCCCGGCCCAGCAGCACGTGCTCGATCTCAAAGGGCAACCGCTGCAGGCGGGCCTGTCTCCCGCGCTGATTAGCCGTATGCGCCAGCACCTGCAAGCGGATAACCAGGTGATCCTGTTTCTTAACCGCCGCGGCTTTGCGCCAGCGCTGCTGTGCCACGATTGCGGCTGGATAGCGGAATGCCCGCGCTGCGACAGTTACTATACGTTGCACCAGGCGCAGCACCATCTGCGCTGCCACCATTGCGACAGCCAGCGCCCGATCCCGCGCCAGTGTCCTTCCTGCGGCTCCACGCATCTGGTGCCGGTAGGGATCGGCACCGAGCAGCTGGAGCAGGCCCTGGCGCCGCTGTTCCCTGAGGTGCCTATCTCGCGTATCGACCGCGATACCACCAGCCGCAAAGGAGCGCTGGAGGAGTATCTCGCCGCCGTCCATCGCGGCGGGGCGCGTATTCTAATTGGCACCCAAATGCTGGCCAAAGGGCACCACTTCCCGGACGTCACCCTCGTCTCCCTGCTGGATGTCGACGGGGCGCTGTTTTCCGCTGATTTCCGCTCCGCAGAGCGTTTCGCTCAGCTTTATACCCAGGTCTCCGGACGAGCGGGCCGGGCAGGAAAACAGGGCGAGGTCATTCTTCAAACCCACCATCCGGAACACCCTCTACTGCAGACCCTGCTGTATAAAGGCTACGACGCCTTTGCCGAACAAGCGCTGGCAGAGCGGCAGACGATGCAGCTGCCGCCGTGGACCAGCCATGTGCTGATTCGTGCGGAAGACCATAACAACCAGCAGGCGCCGCTGTTTTTACAACAGCTGCGCAATCTGCTGCAGGCCAGCCCGCTGGCCGACGAAAAGCTATGGGTGCTCGGTCCGGTTCCGGCGCTGGCGCCAAAGCGCGGCGGCCGCTGGCGCTGGCAAATATTGCTGCAGCATCCTTCGCGGGTGCGTCTGCAACATATCGTTAGCGGTACGCTGGCGCTGATCAATACGCTTCCGGAGGCGAGAAAAGTGAAGTGGGTGCTGGATGTCGATCCGATTGAAGGATAAGCCTTCTCTTGCGAGCCGGATCGAAAAATTTAACAAGCATCACGTTTTTCATGAAAATTCTGTAACTCACTGCCGCGACTATCTGATAAAAATGATGCAGCAGTTAGCGCCCAAGGGAAATGCCAGCGCCATTCAGCGAGGAGAAACCAGGTGAAGCCCAAAAAACAAGTGGTTGCCGCCACCATGAAAGACGTCGCCCTCAAGGCAAACGTTTCCACGGCAACCGTGTCCCGAGCGTTGATGAACCCTGATAAGGTGTCGCAAGCCACCCGTAACCGGGTCGAGCAGGCGGCGCTGGAAGTCGGCTATTTACCGCAGTCGCTCGGACGCAATATGAAGCGCAACGAATCGCGGACGATCCTCGTGATCGTCCCGGATATCTGCGATCCCTTCTTTAGTGAAGTGATCCGCGGTATTGAAGTCACTGCCGCCGAGCACGGCTATCTGGTGTTAATCGGCGATTGCGCCCACCAGAATCAGAAAGAAAAAACCTTTATCGACCTTATCATCACCAAGCAGATCGACGGCATGGTGCTGCTCAGCTCGCGCTTGCCGTTTGACGCCAGCGTGGAAGAGCAGCGCAATTTGCCGCCAATGGTCATGTCGAATGAGTTTGCGCCGGAGCTGGAGCTGCCCACCGTCCATATCGATAACCTGACGGCGGCCTTTAACGCGGTAAATTATCTCCACGAGCTGGGACATCAGCGTATCGGCTGTATCGCCGGCCCGGAAGATATGCCGTTGTGCCATTATCGCCTGCAGGGTTATGTGCAGGCGCTGCGCCGCAGCGGTATCACCGTCGATCCGCACTATATTGCTCGCGGCAACTTTACCTTCGAAGCCGGCGCCAATGCGCTGGAGCAGCTCCTGGCGCAGCCGGTGCCGCCGACCGCCGTCTTCTGCCATAGCGATGTGATGGCTCTGGGCGCTTTGTCGCTGGCAAAACGTCGCGGTCTGAAAGTGCCGGACGACCTGTCAATTGTCGGCTTCGATAACATCGCGTTGTCTGAATTTTGCGATCCGCCGTTGACCACGGTTTCACAGCCACGGTTTGATATCGGCCGTGAAGGAATGCTGCTATTACTGGAGCAAATGCAGGGGCATAACGTGAACAGCGGCTCGCGTCTGCTCGATTGCGAACTGATTGTTCGCGGCAGTACGCAAAAAATCAGACGATAACCATCAGGCTTTCGGGCCTGCTCTTCTGGTCAAAGGCCCGCCGCTTAAGTAACATGGCGGGCTGACGAACGAATATAAGACAGCGAAACGATAGTGGCACAACGAGATTATGTACGCCGCAGCCAACCGGCTTCTTCGCGGCGCAAAAAGAGCACGACCCGAAGCTCAAGGAATAAGCAAAGCAGCCTTCCGGCGATTTCACCGGCGATGGTGGCGATCGCGGCGGCTGTGCTGGTGGCCTTTATCGGTGGCCTCTATTTCATTACGCATCATAAGAAAGAAGAAGCGGAAGCGATGCAAAATCGCCAGGCCGCCGGCAACGGCTTGCCGCCCAAACCGGAAGAGCGCTGGCGCTATATTAAAGAGCTGGAAAGCCGCCAGCCTGGCGTCCGCGCGCCGACCGAACCGACCGCCGGTGGCGAAGTCATGAAACCGGAACAGCTGACCGACGAGCAGCGCCAGCTGCTCGCCCAGATGCAGGCCGATATGCGCCAGCAGCCGACCCAGCTGACCGAAGTGCCGTGGAACGAACAAACGCCGGCGCAGCGCCAGCAGACGCTTCAGCGTCAGCGTTTAGCGCAGCAACAGCAGCAGGCGCAGCAGCAACAGTGGGCGCAGACTCAGGCGCAGACCGTCCAACAGCAGCAGCCGCGCGTTCAGCAGCCGAAGCCGGTTCAGCAGCAACAGCCGAAGCAGACCGCGTCAAACCAGCAGCCGTACCAGGATCTGCTGCAGACGCCAGCGCATACCAATACCACGCAGCCGCGTACCCAGGCCGCGGCGCCGGTAACTCGGGTGGAAGAAGCGCCGAAAACCACCGCCGAGAAGAAAGACGATCGTAGCTGGATGATCCAGTGCGGCTCTTTTAAAGGCGCCGAGCAGGCCGAAACCGTCCGCGCTCAGCTGGCTTTCGAAGGGTTTGCTTCGCACATTACCACTAACAACGGCTGGAACCGCGTGGTTATTGGCCCGTTGAAAGGCAAAGAAAGCGCCAACGAGATGATCACCCGCCTGAAGATGGCTGGACACGCGAACTGCATTCGTCTCGCCGCCAGGGGTTGAAACCCTCAAAATCCCCCCCATCTATAATTGCATTCGGCCCCGCGGACAGCGCGGGGCCCCTGTTCCGCTTTTGCAACCAAGGGGTCTGCTCGTGACTACAATTGTAAGTGTTCGCCGTAACGGCCATGTTGTTATTGCCGGTGATGGCCAGGCCACGCTGGGCAACACCGTGATGAAGGGCAATGTGAAGAAAGTGCGTCGTCTGTACAACGACAAAGTGATTGCCGGTTTCGCTGGCGGCACCGCCGACGCCTTCACGCTGTTCGAACTGTTTGAACGTAAACTGGAAATGCACCAGGGCCATCTGGTGAAGGCCGCCGTTGAGCTGGCCAAAGACTGGCGAACTGACCGGATGTTGCGCAAACTGGAAGCGCTGCTGGCCGTCGCGGACGAAAACGCGTCGCTTATCATCACCGGTAACGGTGACGTGGTACAGCCGGAAAACGATTTGATTGCTATCGGCTCCGGCGGTCCTTACGCCCAGGCCGCGGCCCGCGCGCTGTTGGAAAATACCGATATGGGCGCGCGCGACATCGCCGAGAAAGCGTTGGATATTGCAGGTGATATCTGCATCTACACCAACCATTTCCACACCATCGAAGAATTACCTTCTAAAGCGTAAGGATCTCCCATGTCTGAAATGACCCCACGCGAAATTGTCAGCGAACTGGACAAACACATTATCGGTCAGGACGCCGCCAAGCGTTCTGTTGCTATCGCCCTGCGTAACCGCTGGCGTCGGATGCAGCTTAACGAAGAGCTGCGTCATGAAGTCACACCGAAAAACATTCTGATGATCGGCCCAACCGGCGTCGGTAAAACCGAAATCGCCCGTCGTCTGGCAAAACTGGCCAACGCGCCGTTTATCAAAGTTGAAGCGACGAAGTTCACCGAAGTGGGCTATGTCGGTAAAGAAGTGGACTCCATCATCCGCGATTTGACCGATGCGGCGATCAAAATGGTTCGCATGCAGTCCATCGATAAGAACCGTTACCGCGCGGAAGAGCTGGCGGAAGAGCGCGTGCTTGACGTGCTGATCCCACCGGCGAAGAACAACTGGGGCCAGACTGAGCCGTCGCAGGAACCGTCTGCAGCGCGCCAGGCGTTCCGTAAAAAACTGCGTGAAGGCCAGCTGGACGATAAAGAGATTGAAATCGATCTCGCTGCGGCGCCGATGGGCGTTGAAATCATGTCCCCTCCGGGCATGGAAGAGATGACCAGCCAGCTGCAGTCTATGTTCCAGAACCTCGGCGGCCAGAAGCAGAAACCGCGTAAGCTGAAAATCAAAGACGCGATGAAGCTGCTGATTGAAGAAGAAGCGGCCAAACTGGTCAATCCGGAAGAGCTGAAGCAGGAAGCCATCGACGCTGTAGAGCAGCACGGTATCGTCTTTATCGACGAAATCGACAAAATCTGTAAGCGCGGCGGCAACACCTCCGGCCCGGACGTCTCCCGCGAAGGCGTACAGCGCGACCTGCTGCCGCTGGTGGAAGGCTGCACCGTCTCCACCAAACATGGGATGGTCAAGACCGACCACATCCTGTTTATCGCCTCCGGCGCATTCCAGGTGGCCAGCCCATCCGATCTGATCCCGGAACTGCAGGGGCGTCTGCCGATCCGCGTTGAGCTGAAGGCGCTGACCACCCACGACTTCGAGCGCATCCTGACCGAGCCGAATGCCTCCATCACCGTGCAGTACAAGGCGCTGATGGCGACCGAAGGGGTGAACATCGAATTCACCGAAGACGGCATCAAGCGCATCGCCCAGGCCGCATGGCAGGTAAACGAAACCACCGAGAACATCGGTGCGCGTCGCCTGCACACCGTGCTGGAGCGCCTGGTGGAAGATATCTCCTATGATGCCAGCGAGATGAACGGCCAGACCGTCACTATCGATGCCGAATATGTGAGTAAACACCTGGATGTTCTGGTGGCAGATGAAGATCTGAGCCGTTTTATCCTATAATCCGGTGCAATGCATTTTCATCACTGTTGATGGGGGCTATCGCCCCCATTTTTATTGGCTAAAATAACTATGACTGATATCAGCCGTTCACAGGCGTGGCTGGAAAGCCTGCGTCCTAAAACGTTACCGCTGGCATTTGCCGCGATTATTGTTGGCACCGTCCTTGCCTGGGAGCAGGGCCATTTTGATCCCTGGGTTGCCCTGCTGGCGCTGATCACCGCCGGCTTGCTGCAAATTCTTTCCAACCTCGCCAATGACTACGGCGACGCGGTTAAGGGGAGCGATAAACCGGATCGCATCGGGCCGCTGCGCGGGATGCAGAAAGGGGTGATTACCCCCCAGCAGATGAAGCGCGCCCTGATCGTCACCGTCGTGCTGATCTGTCTGTTTGGTTTGGCGCTGCTGTGCGCCGCCTGGCAGAGCGTCGGCGATTTCATCGGCTTCCTCGCCCTGGGAGGCCTGTCTATCGTGGCCGCCATCACCTACACGGTGGGCACCCGTCCGTATGGATATATTGGTCTGGGTGATATCTCAGTACTCGTTTTCTTCGGCTGGCTGAGCGTCCTCGGCAGCTGGTATCTGCAAGCCCATAATGTGGAAGCGGCCATTTTTCTGCCGGCGACAGCCTGCGGTCTGCTGGCGACCGCCGTGCTGAACATCAATAATCTGCGCGATATCGACAGCGACCGGCAGAACGGGAAGAACACCCTCGCCGTGCGCCTGGGCCCGGTCAATGCCCGCCGCTATCATGCCTGCCTGCTGCTCGGCGCCCTGCTGTGTCTGGCGCTGTTTAACCTGCTGGCGCTGCATTCAGCCTGGGGCTGGCTGTTTATTCTCGCCACGCCGCTGCTGGTGAAACAGGCGCGCTACGTCCTGCGCGAATCCGATCCGCTGGCGATGCGGCCAATGCTCGAAAAGACGGTCAAAGGGGCCTTACTGACCAACCTGCTGTTTGTTATCGGAATTATTGCCAGTAAGCTGATGGCTTAACTGACAAATATCAATTAACAATTGATGATTTTGCCAACAATGCGATTCGCGGGATATACTAAAAACTCTCGCAGCAACTGAACGTTAAGCCTATGAAATACGATACTTCCGAGCTTTGTGACATCTACCAGGAAGATGTCAACGTCGTGGAACCGCTGTTCTCTAACTTTGGAGGACGGTCGTCGTTTGGTGGACAGATCATTACGGTTAAATGTTTCGAGGATAACGGGTTGCTCTACGATCTGCTCGAGCAGAATGGCCGTGGTCATATTCTCCTGATCGACGGCGGCGGCTCAGTACGACGCGCGTTAATTGACGCTGACCTGGCGCGTCTGGCCGTCCAGAATGAATGGGAAGGGTTGGTGGTCTATGGCGCGGTGCGCCAGGTTGACGACCTTGAGGAACTGGACATTGGTATTCAGGCGCTGGCGGCGATTCCGGTCGGTGCGGCTGGCGAAGGCATCGGCGAAAGCGACGTGCGCGTCAATTTCGGCGGGGTGACGTTCTTCTCCGGCGACCATCTGTATGCCGATAACACCGGGATGATCCTGTCGGAAGACCCGCTGGATATCGAATAAACCTTCCGCCATAAAAAAGGCCTTCTCCATGAGAAGGCCTTTTGTTTATCCGGCGCGTAACTTAGTACAGTTTCTTCGCGCAATCCAGCCAGTCGTTCTTGAACGGACGCTTCATGTTCTCGATGGCATCGATGATGTCGTGGTGCACCAGCTTCTCGTTCTGGATGCCGACGCAACGGCCGCCATGGCCCTGCAGCAGCAGCTCAATCGCATAGGCGCCCATGCGGGAAGCCAGGATGCGGTCGTAAGGAACCGGGGAACCGCCGCGCTGAATGTGGCCGAGGACGGTGGCGCGAGTTTCACGGCCAGTCTCTTTCTCGATGTAGCTTGCCAGCTCGTCAACGTCGCACATGTGCTCGGTGATGGCCACGATAGCGTGTTTTTTCCCTTTCGCGATACCGGCTTTGATTTCTGCCACCAGATCGTCACGGGTATATTCCACTTCAGGCACCATGATGAACTCACAGCCGCCGGCAATCGCCGCCGCCAGGGTCAGGTCGCCACAGTAACGGCCCATCACTTCCACCACGGAGATACGCTGGTGCGAAGAGGAGGTGTCGCGCAAACGGTCAATCGCTTCCACCACGGTGCTCAGGGCAGTAAAGAAGCCGATGGTGTAGTCAGTGCCTTTGATATCGTTGTCGATGGTGCCAGGCAGGCCGATGCATGGGAAGCCCATCTCGGTCAGGCGCATCGCCCCCATATAGGAACCGTCACCGCCGATAACCACCAGCGCGTCCAGGCCGCGCTTCTTCATGTTTTCGATAGCCACAGCGCGGATGTGTTCTTCGCGGAATTCCGGGAAGCGAGCGGAGCCCAGGAAGGTGCCGCCGCGGTTGATCATGTCGGAAACGCTGTAACGGTCGAGCTGAACCATACGGTCTTCATACAATCCGAGGTAACCGTCATAGATTCCAAAAACTTCCAGACCTTCCGTTAATGCCGCGCGCACAACGCCACGAATTGCTGCGTTCATGCCCGGCGCATCACCGCCACTTGTCAACACACCGATTTTCTTAATCATGACTACCTCTGAACTTAGGAAGCAAAAAATAATTCTGTTGCCTGAAGCGCTCCCTCACCAGGAGTGCACGACGCTAATGACAATAGTATATCAAACGCCTCAAGCTGAATTGATTCAGGTCAGACCAAACGGCGGTAATTTATACAAAAAATGCCGATCTGCCCCACATTTTTACATCGAGTTTACAGACTATAACCTAACGCTCAAAAAAGCCCTGCTGCGCCGCTGGCACCACAGAGCTGGGATCCTGATGGATAATGACATCGGACCCCGGGAAACGGCGCAGAATCGCCTGCTCCACCTGGTCTGCAATCACGTGGGCTTGCACCAGCGGGAGGTTATCTTCCATTTCCAAATGAATCTGAATAAAGCGGGTCGGCCCTGACTGCCGCGTTCGTAGATCGTGCGCCCCGCGGATGCCGGGCCATGCGGTCACGATGGTGATAATGTCCTGACGCTCCTCGTCAGGCAAGGCGCGGTCGAGTAGTGACTGAACCGCCTCATAGCCCATCCGCAGCGCGCTATATAAAATATAGATGCCAATCCCCAGGGCAAACAACGCGTCGGCGCGATGCCAGCCGTACCAGGAGAGGCCCAGCGCCACCAGAATGGCGCCGTTCATCATAACATCAGACTGATAATGAAGCATATCCGCCCGCACCGCCTGGCTCTGGGTTTTTCGCACCACCCAGCGCTGGAAAGTCACCAGCGCCAGCGTACTAACGAGGGCGATCAATGTGACGACGACCCCGACGCCGGCGGCCTGCAGCGGCTCCGGACGCACCAGGTGCTGAATGCCGGTGAGAAACAGGAACAGCGCCGAGCCGGAGATAAACATGCTTTGCGCCAGCGCCGCCAGCGACTCCGCTTTGCCATGACCAAAGGTATGTTCTTCATCAGCAGGCTGTAGCGAATAGCGAACCACCAGCAGGTTGGTCAGCGAGGCGGCAATGTCCACCAGCGAATCCACCAGCGCAGCCAGAATACTGACAGAACCGGTATACCACCACGCAAAAATTTTGATCAAAAGTAACGCGGAGGCCATAGCCGTCGCGGCGATAGCGGCGCGACTGACCAACCGGCCATAAGATTGATTCATATAGGCTCCTTCTCCTGCAATGCGCTTAGTATAACCCGAACTTGTGACGCTCACGGGATAGGCGAAGGAGTTGATTTACCGTAAAAAGGGCAAAAAAAACCCCCACATCATGTGGGGGAAGACAGGGATGGTGTCTATGGCAAGGA
>OGWY01003457.1_pt1 | contig 10488 bp, 8 predicted proteins | sample 1576121 | NCBI WGS metagenome assembly OGWY01 (sample SAMEA3541543, study PRJEB24748) | human gut metagenome | biome: human gut; feature: human-associated habitat; material: faeces | place: China | collected 2012 | reverse complement strand
ACTAATGTATTGGCAACATCGGCAAATTCTGCACTTCGCCGCGGCGTGCCTTTTCGGTGTAGCGCAGTTCCTTTTCAATGGTCATATCCTTGCCCAGACCATACGTATGCAGTCTTTCGGGTTCTATACCCACTTTCACGAGGAACTTCTTCAAGGCTTCGGCACGTTTCAGCGTCACTTTTTTGTTTATGGCTTCTCCGCCCGTATGGTCGGCATAGCCGCAGATGTCAATCTGTATTTCCGGATTCTCTTTCAGTGTTTTGGCAATGGTGAAGAGTTCGCGTGCATACTTGTCCGTATCCAGTTTCCATTTTCCGCGTTCAAAGTATACGGCGGGCAAGTCTTTCGGGAAACCTTTGCATACCACTACTTCCGGAGATTTTTCAAGCACTTTCTGTTCGATGTAGATAGTATCGTGCACCACTTTCGTAACGGTCTTTGTAGCGCGCTTCCACATAGGCAGATAGCCCGGAGCGTACATGATGTTGTCTTTCTTTCCGCTCTTTCCATTGCCTATTTTCCATACCAGACCCACTTGTGCGGTAAACATCGTATTTCTCTTGCAGTTGCAGATAGTTTTGATGCCGTCAAATTTGTTGTTGTTAATCCACATCATGCCGCCTTTCAACTGGGCGTCCAAATGTTTGTTGATGCGGTAACGCAATGCTACATCTCCGCCCAATCCCAAATTGACTTTGTTGCTCAGCTTATCTGCAAACCGGTTTCCACTGCCTTTTTCTTCCACTTCGGTTGAGAATTTCTGCATGTATATACCCGGAGCTACCAGTAATGCCCACCGGCGATTGCCATCGCTGCGTCGGAACAGGTTAAACATATTCACTTCAAAATTCAGTCCGAAGTTCCACATCCTGATGTCACTGCGCAGCTCTTTGTAGTATTTGGCTCCTTCCGGAAAATCTACATTGTAATAGGTTTCCGCATTTGGCATGAGGATGAAGTCGTCTTCATAATCTCGCGAACCGGCTTTGTTGGCGGCATAGTCCACAGACAGCCGTATACCGAACAACGGATTGAACTGGTATCCGCCTTGCAGTCCTATCATTCCGCCCCAATAACCGTTACCTTTGGTTACGGAACGGAAGTCTCCTGCAAAAAACGGAACACCGCCGTTAATACCTATGCTCCACCGTGAGTAATCATTGTACAAAGCTTTTTTGCTGGGATAATCCTTCCAGGGATCATCCACTTTTATTGTTTCTTGAGCCGAAGCATTCATGCCGGATAAGAATATAAGGCATGAAGCGGCTGCTATATTCTGTAACAATTTCATAATACTGTACTTTTTAAGTGATTGGATCGGTTATTTCTTTAACAGTTCAATGCAGACGAATGCCGGTTTTCCGTAGAAATATCCGTTTTCACTGGCTTGCAGTCGCACTACTACTTTGTAACCTTCGATGGAAGTAACATTCACACCCGGATTCAGATGTTGTTTCATAAATATTTTTCCGTCAGTGGTTACTCCTATATGACTGTCCATGTGGCTTACCGCAGTTCCATTTTTATCATACGCCATTATATAAGAGTATATTACATTCAGCTTTTTTGTTCCGTCATCTTTCGGGCTGGCTTTTACATCTTCACCTTCCAAAACCGGTTGTGTGCCTATTATCTCCACAAGATTATTTCCTAAGTCCTCTATATCGGCAAGAATATTGCGTTTATAGATATCCGTATCGTTAAAGTCGCTTAAGTCTGATCCGGTAGCAACATTTACTGGAATATTCTCTTGGAAAAAGTCATAATCTTTATTTCCGTCCATAACACCGTTGGGAGAGAAGCGAACTCCGCAGTATCCGCTCTGACTACAGTTTCCGTTTTCTGCGTTTTTGTTAAATACAACAGCAACCTGACATGCTAAATCTTTGGCAACAGAACTCGGCAATCCTTCCACTTCTGTGGCAGAAGCTGTTACAGTCAATGTTGCTTCATCATACTTTTCTACTTTTTCTACGGTAAACTCCGGACCAGCTTCCGCACTTCGTGTCACGGGAGTCACTTTGCGACTATCAATAGAAATGGCATCCTTCTGTTCTATCATTTCATCTATTACTGATGCAGGCATCACTTTTACATTGATTTTCAAGGTGTACTTGCTGCCATCCTGTTTCAGGAGAACGCTTTGGTTGTTGAAGTCTGGAATAATATCCATCTTTTTGATGCGATTGGCAAGTTCATCGATCTGTTCCTGCAATTTATCAATCTGACTTTGCAATTTATCAATCTGACTTTGCAATTTATCGATTTTGCTACTCAAATTTTGTTCCACTTCATTAAGCAGTCCCTGGAATTTGTTTTCCAGTTCTGTCAGCTTTTCAGCCAGTTCCTCGTCGGTAATGCCCTGATTGCCGGTTAGGTTATCTATCTGCTCTTGCAGTTCTTTTATTTTATCGTTCAAGTCATTAATCTTGTTTTGCAGTTCGGCTTTGGCGGTTTCCAATGCTTCTCTCAGTTCTTTCAACTGAGCTTCGCAATCGACATCGCAACCGCCCCCATTGTTTCCGTTCTGTAAATCCTCTATTTGCTTTTCGATAGTGGTAACCCTTTCTTCAAGACTGGTTATCTGCTCCTTAAGTTCGGTGTAACTGTTTTCTCCCGCTTTCAGTTGGTTACGGATGATTTCCAATTGACCGTCATAATCTTTTTGGCAGCTGGTCATTAAAAAACAGCTGCTTCCTGTTAATAGTAGCATGACTATAAACAGAAACATTTTTGAATTTCTTTTCATAACTAATTTTGTTTTAGGGTAAAACGTTTGATATTTTGTTCTTCTTTTAAGCTACATACCAGCAGTGCGCCGTTCCATTCGGCAATGATTATTGATTAATATGTTTGGTGAGAATCATTTGCTGATCGATGTAGATTGTGTTTATAATTGTTTATAGACACTTGCCACTTCATCTGCAATCCTTTCCCAGTCATATTTATTCATATCATATTTAATATGTTCGAGAGGTGAATTGATAATGTTTTGGAGTTTTGAGGCTAATTCATCAACATTTCCACAGCGAAAATAACTATTGTCAGATAACCCTACTTCTTTATTTGCAGGAATATCACTTACTACAACTTTCACGCCATAGCTCATAGCTTCGAGTAAAGCAATAGGAAGGCCTTCGTGTGAAGAAGGCAAGCAATAGCAGCGGCAGTTAGTAAGGAGTGAATGGAGTTTTCTCCCTTTGATGAATCCTGTTAATATTACGCCATTTTCCTTTGCTTGTTTTTTTAATGAAAGTGAATAAGAGTCTTCGAAATCAGTATCACCTGCAAGCACCAATTTGCAGTCTGCTGTGTCAATCTTGCTATAGGCTTCTACGAGATGGTGTAGATTTTTTTCTGGTACGAATCGACACATGCCAAGAATATATTTTCCTTTTTCGATACCAAGTTCTTGAAAGTATTCCGGGTAGTCGCAAATATCAGGTTCAGATACACCATTGTATATGAGATGCACCTTTTTTGTGCGGTTATATTTGTGCGCAATTAGTCTTCTGATAACATCTGAAATAACAATTACATCATCTGCAAACATGCATCCTATCCGTTCACCAAGCTTTAATATAATTTTGGCAATTCTTCCCCATTTGTCACGGTCATAGTCAGGACCATGATGAGTAAATACGACTTTCATTCCTAACAGTTTTGCGTATGGGACAAGTAAAGCGTTACCAATAGCATGAACATGAATGATATTAGCTTTCTGTCGTCTTGCTTCATTAATGGCACGATAAGTGTGAATTATTGCTTCAAAGGATTTTTTCTTGGGAGAAGGGATTGTTATGAGTTTTACTCCATTCCAATCTTTTAAATCATCATGTACATAATTAGATCTTCGAATTATCGTTATGTCAAATCCACGTTTTGCTATGCGGGGGAAAAGTTCTTCACAGTGTGTTTCAACTCCCCCCATTATATTAGGGATGCCACGGGTGCCTATTACTACTATTTTCATAAAGTATTTATTCTTGTTTTAAAAAATGGCTATAAAAAGCTATAAGTCTTGGATAATAGTTTTCAAGACTTAGATTTTCATGGGCAAATTCTAACGTTCCTGCACTTAATCTTTGATATGCTTCGGGAGTCAGAGAAAATATTTTTTTGATAGTTTCCTGTAAATTATCACTATTACCTGTTGTGAATTGATATCCTGTTTTTCCATCAATGATTATTTCTGGTATGCCACCAATTTTTGCGCCAATAACGGGAGTGCCAACAGAATAAGCTTCAATGATAGTCATAGGATTGTTTTCATACCATTCTGATGGTACGATAACAAAATATGCATTTTTTACTAAATCTATAAGCTCCAATCCACGTTTATAGCCAAGAAATTCAACATTGTTCATGCTGTTGTTTGAGACAAACAACTTTAACTCTTTTTCTTTTGGGCCTGTACCAACAATTTTTAAATTACATTCGGGTAGTTCTTTGAATGCTTTAAGTAGTGTTTTTACTCCTTTTTCATAAGAAAGACGACCAAAGAACAGAAAATATTTATTTGTTGGTATTTGTTTGGATGTGGTAGCAATGGAGGTTGTAAAATTGTAAAGTGTGATATTATGTGTTTGTCTAACTTCAGGCATATATTTTTCTTGAATTTCTTTAGCAAATTTACTTACATACAAGAAACCGTCAATATATTTTGCAGGGTTAAAGAACCAATTACGGAAATATTGTTCAGCTGCCATTACTGCACTCATTGCCTTGCTTCCTTTGCAACATGTGTGGGTAAAACATTTATAAAAATATTTGCCTTTACAATCCTCACAAATTATTCCTTTTCCGTTACGAAAAGTATAAGCAGGACAAACGATACGATAATCATGTACTGTAAATAAAATGGGGATATTATATCTTTTTAAAACAGGAAAAATAGAAGGAGTTATCTGTCCCCATAATAAATGAATATGTGCGATATCAGGTTTTTCATCTTTAACTAGTTGCTCTATTTTTTGCGCTGCTTCAAAATGATAAAAGTAATTTATTACGTTTTTTACAGTTTTGAAGAATCCGGTTCTAGTTGCTTTGGATTCAGGAAAATATTTGCTATAGGGGGAAGGGTTATTCTCTTTCCATTTTAAACAGAAGTATACAACTTGATGTCCATGCTTTTCCAATAATTTACCTGTATTGAAACATACTGTTTCTGCGCCACCTTTATTAAAATTATATACGTCTATTAGAAGTATTTTCATTTATATAATAATATTTTATTGTAAAGTTTGCTCTTGTTTATATTGATTCAATGTTCCATTTATTAGCAAGCCATAAAAAGTGGGCTTACCGTTAATCTCTTTTGGAAAATATTGTTTCCATGTAAGTTTATACAAAAATGTATTTTTACTGATTAGTTTCCATACGTTAGGATCGTATGGCTGTCCTAGCACTTTCCACAACTCGTCGCAATATGGATTATTGGGTGGAATTTGCATAAATAAATCAGCTAATGGCTTAATATGATTTTGTGCAAGTACAATAGCATAATCCGTTAGTAGATAATCAATAAGATGATCGTAGTGTTTCCAATAATTGTATAAAAAATCTCTAATAACTGCATATGCCCAACGGTTTTCGTAACTGCATCCTAGTGAATAATTTGCAAAATATCCGCTTGCAATGGAACAGTGTAAATAATCTGGGCGTTTAATGGACCATAAAGGTAATTGCATATAATGTTCAAAACTTTTTCCCGTACAAAAGAATGTCGAATCAATCCATATTCCTCCATATGTTGATAAAAGGTTTAAGCGTAATAAGTCTGAATATATTGTTTTAGATATGATACCATGTTTGCGCTTTTCCTCTAACCAATCAGGAAACTTTACATATTGCTTATAGTTCTCATCTGTAATGATTAATACTTCATATTTTCCGGAATTACGTTTGATAGATTCAACACATGTTTTTACAATTTCAGGTGCATTGTCAAGTCCTTGCCACCAACATACCCAAATCTTATTTCGCATTTTTTCATCACATTCTGGCATTGTATTTAGGTATTGGTAGTTATTCCAATATGAGCTAAATTTTTTCTCTAAAAAATTTAACATTATTTGATGCTTGTATAATAATCTATTTTTAACGTTTTCAGGTTCTTTGAATCCGTTTCGGTTCATAATTTGAATATCAATCTTTGCACGGAATGTTACTAATGCCGCTTTCCATGAAATAACTTGTGCTACATCATATGTTGCTTTTAACTCTTCGCATATTCTGTGAAATATACGCTTAAAAGTATTATGTTTTTGTTTCATATTTATTTGTTTTATGTTATTTGAAAGATATAATAGGAATGAGGCTTTGTTGTATTATTTTTTCCCATTGCCATTTTTCCATAGATTTGCGTATTGTTTGGCTGTTGTATTCTCTTCTGTGTTGATAGGTATCATATAGAGCTTTTGCAAAATCAGAAATTGTATCATTGATGAGTATACCGTTATTGGAATGAATGACTTGTCTATTTTCATAGGTATTTGTTGCTATAGTATATAGGCCAGATAAAGCATATTCAAATGTTTTTGTTGGAGGCTGATATTCATAACATTCAAGTTGGGGGATATAAGATATACCTATATTATGGGTATCAAGAAAAGGTTTTAATTCACTGTACGGTAGTCTACCATATGTGTGTATAGTGCTTTCTAACTTTTGCATATGTATATAGTTCTTTATTTCATAAAGTTCCTCGCCATCTCCAATAATGCTATATATAAGAGGTATTTCTGGATATTTGTCTTTAAACATTTTCACTCCTTTTACTGTATCAATAATATGTCTATTACTTAAGGTGCCCATATAAAGAAGTTTTAAACAATTAAAGTCTTTATCTGTATGTGAAATGATATCAGCACCGAGAGGAAGGATGAATGTAGGCAAATTTGTTTTTAAGTGAAGTTTTTGTTTAATGCCTTTGGATATAAAAGAGGCACTATCAAATACATTAACCGCATGTTCTATACTTTTATTTTCTATTTGTTGTTGTTCTAGTGATTTGTGTACAGATAATGTTCGGATATCAATATGCATTTTTTTGAAGGGTAGAATTTTTTTTAGCCAATGACATTTTGGAAAATAGACAGTAAAAATCTTACCTTTATAGAAGAGGCAGTATAGAATACAAGTTATGAGAAAACGGACATTCTTAAATAATTTTCCACCGGATGAAGAAACATAAATGATCTTTACTTGAGGGATTTCTATTTTTTTGCGATGTTCATCAAAACAGATGTATGTAATATTAAAATGGCAATGCAAATATTCACAATATTTTAAAGTGTCTGTAAGAATGCCTAATTGTCCTCTATCAATAATTAATAGTTTTGTTTTCATTTTACTGTTTTGAATTTTAATCTGTTTTAAAAAAAAGATACAGTGAAAGGGGCATCCCAAATAAATGCGGTCTTATCTGTAGGCGGAAAGAATAAGTATTTAAGGAATTCATATGCAAACCATACGAGAAAAATACTTACTAATTTGTCGAATTTACTCCATCGGGGAGTCTTGTAATGTAGCACAAGGGATACTGGAAAAATCCATGAGTAAGCTAATACTTGTCCTATTCTGTTTAGAATTTCAAGGTTCCTGAATAGAGAAAGGATTGAAATCCCTATGAAAAAAGAGTTAAATAAAGTAGCATTTATTGATTGCCCTACTCTATGACATAATATTGTTTTGTAACCCAAATATAAAAGTGCAGATGTTCCTAATGCTTCTATAGCTTGTACTGCTACATTTCTAGTATATAGTTCATTCATTCCTTCTGAAGAAAACCACTTAGATGAGTTTTCTGCATAGGCAGAAGCTAATTCATTATGTCTTGAAAAAATATCTAAAATAGGTTGTAAAATAGAAAAATCAAATATTTTAGGAAGAACATATACGCACAGCAAATAAATTGGTATTGTGATGCTGTAGTGCAAAGGCTTATGCATAAAGATATACAATCCTGTTACTATTAATATGTTTACAATATTTGCAGAATGTATGTTTAGACAAATAATCCCCCAAAAAATACATAGGAAAATAGATTTTTTATTTTTTCTCCATATATGTTTTACACTTTTAGGCTTTATTTTAAATAGGCTATTCATGTATAGAAAGAAAAAAGAATAGCTGAAAGCTTGCCTTATCATATATTCTTCGAATTGCATATATGCCATAATGAATAATGGAAATATCCATTTGGCATAGGCTTTGTATTCTTTTAGAAAATGTGTGGCGCATAAAATAAATACAAAAGAATAAATAAGGAATACGCTGTATGCATTAAAGCCTAATAACTTAGCAGTATCGTTGATACCGATAAAAAGGAAGCCTGTTGTATCAGGTGTATCTCCATTGAATACTTCGATGTAATGTTGGTAGTCATTTCCTCTCATATATCTGCAACCCTGTACTAAAGTGAATAAGAGGATGCATGGTAAAGTTGCAGATTTATATGGGGCTCCTTTTGATATCCTGTTTCCGCAATAAGTGAAGCAAGATAGAAGTATTATATTAATTATTAGATAATCTAAATCAAAGTTCGGCATATGGGATATTGCTCTTTTATTCTGATATAGAATCTTTACACCAATCCAAAAAATTTTCGTACGAAGTAAATTTGTAGGGGGGGGGGAGAAGGTTAGGTTTTCCGTCGTAATAGATTGATTCTTCGGATAGCTCATCTTTATAGGGATATCGTCCGTATCTTTGATAAAAATACATGACATTCTCTTTGGCTTCTAAAGGTGCCACTTTTAAACGTTTTGCAAAATATTCATCCAATGAGCAGATTACTTTACAAGGATTTCCTACGGCTACGCTTCCAGAAGGAATATCATGTGTCACTGTAGAACCAGCGCCGATAATACAATTATCTCCTATATTTACTCCTTTAAGTACTGTCACATTTGCCCCAAAATAGATATTGTTCCCTATCGTTACAGCACCGCTTGAATTTAACATTTGGTTATATTTACCTATAAATACACGTCCTCCCCAATCATGTGTATATATGTGGAAGTTTACATTCATGTCAACCCTATTACCTATACTGATAAGCCATGGGCGTGTGAGATCTATATATGTAGTACGAGGCTCTCTGAAAATGCAGTCATTTCCTATTTTTATACCTTTAGACTTTAAAAAAGAAATATAACTATCTGAAGAAATATAATGTTTTTGCTTCAGAATAAAACGGAAGATTTTTTTGAGCATAATTTAGTGTTGTAGAAATTTCTGATATTTGATTACAATATCTTGTTCTTACGTAGATTTTTTAAAGAGATAAATGGCGTAGCAATTGCGGACAAATGTATTGTAATTATGCTTACAATCGTTTGTTTATATATTGTATAAAATGTGTACGCTACGCTTTCGCTTATCCCATGTTCAAAGGATAAACGAAATCCAAAACAATAATTGATAAATGTCCTGCAAAATTACAGATTAATCATAAAAAAACAAAACTTTCCGAAGAAAAAAGCATATGAAAGAGGTAATGTATCTTCTTCGGAAAGTAATGATTTTTACTCTTTCAGCTTAGGAAATAAAGTCTTTACCCCTTCCCGATAGATACGTTGTGCGTTTTCCGGCGTTGTGAACTCTTTAAATGCGCTCAGAATGATCTCGTAGCTGTCTACCTCATAATTATGGAGCCCTTTTTTATGTCCTCAAGATAGTTTTGCTTCATGTGACAGGTGGAACGGAATGCCTCTCTTCGGATATCAAGCTGTTCCAGTTCTTTTTTGAGGAATGCACCGAATTCCGGATGATCGGAAATAAATCTGTTCGATTTCATAATAAATTTGTTTTAGTTAATAAAATAGAAATATTTGATTCCTGTACCTACATAGTGGGTACAGGTAATTTGGGTACAAAGGTATACCTTTGCAACAGTTTTTAAAACAAATTAAAATATAAATGCTATGAAAGCACATAAAACTACTCTTTCCGTACGGGAGCTGCAAAAGACCATAGGGCAGTGGAAAAGTCGGAAAATTACGGATTCCACCATTGCAAAGCTGTTGGAACTGATGTTGGGGATGACCGCTTACATGAACGAGGATGCGGTTTATCCCGTGGAGAATTTCTATGATATCAGCAAGGCGCTGAAGTTTAAGAACGCGCGGTATCTGGTGGAAGCGGTCAGGCTGAGCGGAGCGTTCGGCATCGTACCCGGCGACAATGTGTACGGGATGAGTTCGTTCTATTCCTGCCTCTGGAAAGAGAAGGAAAAAACGGATGATTCCGCGGAAACTTTACCGGTAACTTTACCGGTAAAATTACCGCAGGAGGATATATATAATATATATACTATACAGGATAATAAGAATAATACCTCCTCCGGAAGGATTTCTTCTGCGGAAAAAAGCCTGGAAGCCGCACGTAATTTCTTTCACCTCATCAACAAAAATCGGGTGGATAAGATGCGGATTTTAACTCCGCTCATCGACAGCTTCCAGCAGAAGGAGGGACTGGCGCGCG
>OGWY01003433.1_pt1 | contig 10544 bp, 8 predicted proteins | sample 1576121 | NCBI WGS metagenome assembly OGWY01 (sample SAMEA3541543, study PRJEB24748) | human gut metagenome | biome: human gut; feature: human-associated habitat; material: faeces | place: China | collected 2012 | reverse complement strand
GGCAGCCAGACACTGCCGCCGTCGGCACCCGGCATTTTGATAGCGTACTCCACCCGCTGGGTGCTGCCGGGGATGGTGGCCACATTGGTGTCGTACTGCTCTGGGGCCAGAATTTCTTCCAGAATGGCTCCCAGCTGGATCTCGCCCAGGATGCCGCGGGTCTTGACGCCCGACAGCACCTGTTTCAGGCCGCCCACATCGGCGGCAAGGCTCTGCATCTCACCCAGGCCCTTGTACACCTGTTCCAGCTGGGCGTTGACCGCCTTGAAGCTCTCGGTCACCCGCTTCTGCAGGGCATCCTGCAGCTGCTCGTCCACCGTGCAGCGGATCTCGTCCAGCTTCTGGGCATTCTGTGCCTGCAAGGCCGCCATGCTTTCGGCCAGCGTTTTGCGCATTTCTTCCAGCTTGCGGGCGTTGGAAGCTTCCAGCCCCTGCAGGCGCTGTTCCATGGTCTGCTGCTGCGCGGCCTGCCCGGCATTCAGGGTGCTGCTCATACCCTGCACAGCGGTCTGCAGCGTTTCGCTGATGCCGCGCATGGCGTCGTAGTTCTGCCGGGCCAGCTCGGCCTGCTTCTGGGCAAAGAGCTTCGACTGGGCGTCCAGCTGCTGACGCACCCACTCCTTGAGGGCTTCGTCGTCCTGCCGGGGTGCCGGTTTTCCGGATCGGTACAGCAGCAGTGCCTGCTGCAGACAGATGGCCACCAGCAGAACCGTATACAAAAGCGAAAGAAATTCCATGGGATGTCTCCTTATAAAATCCAAGATCCGGGCCGTGCAGATGCAAAGCCCGGACCTTTTGCTTTTTACAGTGTCTCGTAGCGGCGCAGCGTCTGGCTCCACTGCAGCTGCTCGCCGTACAGGCCCACACCGTCGGCTTCCACCTCGCCTACCTGATTGTCACAGGGGTCGGCGCGGAAGGAGCACATGGGCGGGTCAAAGGGTGCGCAGAGGGCACGGTTGGCCACCATGCGCCCGGTGTCCAGATTGCCGAAGTAGTGCAGGCGCATCTTCTCGTTCCCGGCACGGGCCATGGAGGCACCGGCCGAGCAGTCGGCGTACATCCAGCCGTGGTGCGCGATGTAGAACGCGGCCCAGTCGTGGCAGCCCACCATCTCCCGCCGCACCACAAGGCCGCTCTGCCACTGGGCCGGGATGCCGGCCAGGCGGCACAACACGATGAAGGTGGAGGCCATGATGCCGCAGTCGCCCCGGCGGTTGTGGGCACAGCCGTCGGTGATGTTTTCCTGCACGAAGTAGGGCGGCTGGTAGTGGTAGTGGGTGTTGAGGGTCACATAGTCGTAAATGCGCTTTGCCTTCTGCACCGGGTCGGTGAGCCCCTGGGTGAGCTGGGCCGCCAGTGCCCGCAGATAGGGCGTGAACTCCAGATGCGGCAGCTCCTCCTGCGTGTCAAAATCCGGCTGCACGGGGTCCGCCTGCATGTGCAGCGGGTCGGCATAGCGGGCCGTGGTACGGTAACTGTACACCGCGCCAAAGGGCCGATTCTCGGCAAGGTCGGCCTCCCAGTACGCCGTGCGCTGGGCGGCATCTTCCGGGGCAATGCAGGTGGGCGGCTCGGTGAAGGAATCCAGCGTGATGCCGCTCTGTGCCGGGCAGGCCGCCGGGAGCGGCAGCCACGCCCGGACGTGCACGGTGCTGCGCCCCTGCTGCTTTGCGGCCGCAAGGGCTGCGGCAAAGGCTTCGTCGCTCATGCCGATGCTGGTTTCCAGCGTGATGTCCGCGCTGACTGCGCCGGTGCGCACCATCTGCTCGTGCTCCGGCTCATACCGCTCCCAGCTGGGGTGCTGCTGGGGCGGGTCGATCTGCCGTTCTGCCAGCTCCGGGTGGGTGGCCAGCAGGGTCTCGGCAAAGGAGTGGATATATTTCTTCTCCCCTTCCACGAACCGCCAGTCCATGGCCCCGGCGCGGTCCAGTGCCCGGAATTCCTCCGGGGTAAAGTCCCGCACAAGGTCCTGCAGCAGTTCCAGCGCCTGTGCTTCGGGCACCGTATAGTCCAGCGGCAGACGGCGCAGGATCTCCCGCTGGGCCAGCAGAGCATCCCGCATGGCGTCCACCCCGTGGGGCGTGGGGTTTTCCGGCAGAGGGCCGCCGGGCTGCACCGGCTGGTTCTGCGTTTTTGTCCAGTCCTCCGCAAGATATGTGTCGATACGGGCAATGGCCTCGGTATAATAGCCCGCCTCTTTCAGGCGGCGCACATCGTCCGGCAGGCCGAGGTTCAGGCTTGCCAGACAGGCATTCAGGTTCTTCATTGCATTCCGCTCCTCTTTTGTTCAGATTCAGCCGTTGATCTGGGTCTCCCAGAAGTTCGCAGCGTCCAGCATCCAGCCGTCGGCATCGGTGCCTGCGCCGGTACCCACGCCGTGGGTCGCATTGGGGAACAGCACCTCTTTGCAGGGCACATGGTGCTTTTCCAGTGCGCGGCTCAGCGCCGGGCGCTGAGCCGGGTAGCACAGCAGCGGGAACACATAATCGTTCTCTCCGTACCAGTGATACACCGGCGGGTAATCGTCGGTGACACAGTCAGAGATGTTCAGTTCATAGTACCGGCCCTCCAGTACAAAGGGGTCGATAGCAGCATGATAGACCGGCTTATACTCAAAGAAATTGTTGATGGGATAGCCCAGCAGCAAAGCACCGGGCTTGGGTACCCCATAGTGCTTGTAGCCCAGTTCGTCGCCGGAGAACACACCGGCCAGATGGCCGCCGGAGGAATAGCCCAGCAGGGCGTAGTTTTCCGGCTGCACATTGAACTGGCCTGCATGAGTGGTGATGAACCGGACAGCGTTGCCAAGGTCAGCCACCGGGGCGTTGTCCTTTGCCTTGAGGAACACGCGGTAGCGCAGCACGAAGGCTGCGTAGCCCATCTGGTGCAGCCGCCATGCCGTGGCATAGCCCTCGGACATATTGGCAGTATTGTTGAGCACATTGCCGGACATGACCACCACAAACTTGCTGCCGGGCACTTCCGACGGCCAGTAATACAGTTCCACGCCATCACGGGTGGCGTCTGCGGCGATCTCCTCCGGGGAGTACACTTTATAAGTCACCTGAGTGCCGGCTTCATAGGTATCGGCCAGATAGTTCAGGGCGTCGGCGCTGTCCTGTGCCATGTTGGCGCCCACATAGTCCGACAGCGTGGTACCTGCTTTCGGGGTGTCCGGGCTGTCCACGGCGCTCTGCCAGGTCCACACGCCGCTGGCGGCGAATGTCGGGTCGGCACGCAGGTCAGAGACGAGGGTATCCGGCGTAACGGTCAGATGGCCCGATGCGGCAGAGGCCTCCACCGGCAGGCCGGCCAGCAGCAGCGCGGCGGCCGAGGCACCGGTCACCTGCAGAAACTGGCGGCGAGAGATCTTGTTTTGCATAAAAACCCTTCCCTTCAACTTTATAAAATCTGATTTCTTCAGGAGGTGTGCTCTTCCCAGAAGGCCGCAGCACTGCTCAGCCAGCCCTCTGCATCCGTACCGTTGCCGGTGCCGATGGCATGGGGTGCATTTTCATAGACGTGCACCTCACAGGGCACGCTGTTTGCCTCCAGTGCTTTCCGAATGGCCGGTCCCTGGAACAGATATCCCAGAGTCTTCAGGGAAACATCATTCTTGCCGTACCAGAAATAGGTGGGCGGGAAGTCCGGTGTGATGCCGCCTGAGATATCCGACCAGTAATACCTCCATCTGCAGGATGCCGGGTCCATCACGGCATGGTACACCGGCTTGATCTCTGCAAAATCGTTGACGGGGTAGCCCATCAGCAGTGCACCGGGCTTTGGCACATCATAGGCCTTGTAGCCATAGCGCTTATCCGAACTGAACAGCCCGCACAGCTGCCCGCCGGAGGAAAAGCCCATGAGGGCATAGTTTTCCGGCTGCAGGCCGAACTGCTGTGCATGGTTCGTGATGAACTGCACCGCCCGGCCCAGATCCTGCAGGGGGCCGTTGTTGCTGATATCCCACCAGATGCGATACCGCAGCACAAAGACGCTATAGTCCATCTTGTTCAGCTTCGCTGCCACAGCAATGCCCTCGTTCAGGTCGCCGCTTTTCATGGCCGCATTGCCGCCCACCACCAGCGCATATTTGCCATCGGCATTCGTGCCGGGGAACCAGAACAGCTGCACACAGCCCAGCGAGGAGTCGGCTGCGACCTCTTCCGGGCTGTACACCTGCCAGGTCACCTGCTTACCGGCTTCGTAATTCTCAATGACGATGTTCAGGCCGTCGGCGCTGTCCTGTGCCGTGGTCTCACCCACATAGTCCAGAAGAGTCTTGTTTTCATACAGGCGGCGCAGTGCAAGGTCGTCCGCATCGCCTTTGGTATACGTCGAGATCCCGCTGCCCGCAATGGCCGGGTCGGAGCGGATCTCCTTCATGGTCATATCGGTGGTGATGCGCCCTTCCGCATAGGCCGGCAGGGCAAGAACGGCTACAAGGCACAGCACGACTGCACCGCGTTTCAGCCGATGTCCGAACATTTCACCCATTCCTTTCCGATTTGAATCAGCCGGTGGTATGTGCTTCCCAGAAGGCGGCGGCCTGCGTCAGCCAGCCCTCTGCATCGGTGCCGTTGCCGGTGCCGATGGCGTGGGGTGCGTGCTGATATGTCACACGTTTGTAGGGTACATTGCAGGCCTGCAGAGCCTTTTCGAAATCGTCATACTGGCCGGGCATCCAGGCAGGGCCCAGCATACTGTCGTCGTTTCCGCGCCAGAAGTATACCGGCGGATATCCTTCTTCCACAGCCTTGTCCAGAGAGGTCCAGTAATAACGCCACCCACAGGTGCCGATATCGTACAGGGTGTAGTATACCGGCTTCATCACGGAGGTGTCGGAGACGGAATACCCCAGCAGCAACACGCCGGGTTTTGCCACATGATACCGACCATAGCCTCGCTTGCTGTTGGCAAACACTCCTGCCACCTGTCCGCCGGAGGAAAAGCCCACCAGGGCGTAGTCCTCTGGCTGCACGCCAAGTTCCTCTGCATGGGCCGTGATATATTCCACCGCCCGGGCCAGGTCCTCCAGGGGAGCATTGTCGCCCATATCCATCCAGATGCGGTACCGCAGCACGAACACCCCGTACCCCATATCATGGAGCTGGGCCGCCGATGCCATACCCTCCCGCAGCTCGCCGCTGGTAAAGGCAATGTTGCCGCCCAGCACCACCGCAAATTTGGCGTTTGCCTGCTCCGCCGGGAAATAATACAGTTCCACCGCTGCCTTGGCTGGCGTGGCGGCGATCTCCTCCTCCGTGTAGACCTTGTAGGTTACCTGACGGCCTGCATTGTAGTTTTCTGCTACCAGGTTCAGGGCTGCCGCACAGTCCTCTGCCTGTTCCTGGCCTGCGTATTCTGCCAAGGTCTGGTTCTGAAAGCAAGCTCGCAGCAGTGCGCTGCCATCATCGGCGTTGCCAAAGGTGAAGATGCCCGACTTTGCAATGCTGGGGTCCTGCCGGATCTCCTGCATCGTGGTCTGGGCTGTGATGGGGCCGGTGTTTTCCGCTGCCCACACCGGCAGGCTCAGGCAGGCCAGCTGTGCCAGGCACACCGCCCCACACAGCAGCTTGTAGTTCCATGATCTCATTTTTTGTTCCTCCTTTGGTCCGGTCCCAACCGGACGGTATGAGTTTATTGTATCACATCCCAGGCTATTGTCAAAACAATTCTGCGGCCCCGCCCGCTGCAAATCCAAGACCAGATCAAACAAAGCAGGTGCCGCACTCCGCTCAGACGACCTTGTCTGACAGAACTGTGCTGCCCCTGCTTTGATCTCGTGCGCAGACCCTCACGGTTTTGAAGCCCACGGTCGAAATGCCGAAGTCCTTTCTGTAACATGCCCCGTCATTCTGTCTGCACCGCGAACCATTGACAAAAAAACGCCAGACCCTCCTGTATCAACAAAAAAGGCTTCCTCCTAGAGGGAGCTGCACGCAAAAATGGGCCCGGAGACTTTCGTCTCCGGGCCCATTCAGAACCTGTTCTTTGGTCTGCCCTCAGACAAACCAGCTAGTCAGTCACAAATACTGATTAGCCATTGATGGTCCAAGCCTTCTCACTGGCATCGTTCTTCACGGTGCCGGTAGCCAGGTTGTAGATAGCAGCAGCAGAACCGACCATGCGCAGGCCAGCGTTCAGAACGCCATTGCCACCATTCAGGAACTTGTCGCCAGCGGTCTGCTCATCACCATGCTTGCCGAAGCCAGCAGCGTAGCCAGTGCCGTAAGCACCCTTGACGCCGGTGAGCCATGCGTTGCCCAGGTTGCCGGGCTTGTAAGCGCCGTTGAACAGAACGCCGACAGTGTTCTTGATGTAGTTGCTCATGAAGCTGTTACCGATGATGGTAACCATGTTGGTGTTGAACTTCTGCCAGTTCTTGACTTCCAGAGACGGAGCCAGGATGTCAGCCAGAGAAGCGCCACCGTTGACGTAGGTCATCTCGTTCTCAGAGATTGCGGAAAAGTTTGCAGGCATCATCATAATGAATTACTCCCTTCAAAATGTAGAAAGATATTTTGCAAGCTCACTTTCGTGTGCTCACCAATCCTTACTAGGATGGCAATAATATACCACACTTTCCAGAAATGTTCAAGTACCTTTTTGCAAAAAGTGTAAAAAATGTGAAACAAGGTCTATAAAAGTATTGCTTTTGTACAGTCCGCAGGCGGTTTTCCGGTTCCGACAAGCTTTGCCGCCGCCGGGCGGTACACTGGCTGCAAGGGGGCTGCGGCATTGAAAAGCGTGATCTACCTCGACGAGCTTCTGCTGACCAATTTTGTCCTTGCTGCCCTGTTTCTCACCGCAGCCGGTCTGCTGTGCGCCACCGTGTGCACTGGGGTGCGGCTGTGCACCGGGGCGGCGCTGGCGGCAGTGTCGGCACTGGTACTGCTGGCCCCGGAGCTGCCGGGAGCCGTGGCAGTTGGTTATAAAATTTTCACAGGCTGCGCGGTGGTGGCCGCCGCCTACGGTCTGCCCGGGCGGGGGCGTTTTGCCCGGTTGTGTGCGTGGTATGCACTGCTCAACCTGCTTTTGTGCGGAGCGGTGGTGCTGCCCGGCGTGCAGAGCCGCAACCTGAGCGTCAGCCTGCCCCTGTCCCCCGGGCGGCTGCTGGCCAGCTGTGCGGGGGTGTATGCCGTACTGCGGGCCCTGCTGTACTGCTTTGGCCGCAGCGGCGCGCCCAGCGTGCCCGCCACGCTGGAGGTGGCCGGGGTGCAGCTGCCGGTACAGGCCTTCCACGACACCGGCTTTGCCCTGCAAGAGCCGCTGAGCGGCAAGGCCGTGGTGCTGGTGCAGTACCCGGCGGTGCGGCACCGCCTGCCGCAGGCAGCCCGGCAGTATCTCGATGGCTGGTTTGCCCACAGCACAGCCCCGCCCCCGCCGGAGCTGGGGGTGCATCTGGTGCCCTGCCGCAGCATCCACGGCCAGAGCATGCTGCCTGCCCTGCCCGCTGCCCTGCAGTTGGGCAAAGACCGCGCAGGCGGGCTGCTGGCGGCGTTCTGCTGCCCCACGCCGCCGGACCCTGCATGGGAGCTGCTGTACGGCGAGGATGCGGCACAGCTGCTCTTATAATACTTATTATAGGGAGGACTGCTCATGTTCCAGTTTTTGCGGCAGCTCTGGCACCGCCTGTGTGCGCGGCTGCGGTTTTGCGGCGGCGTGCAGTATCTGGCCGGCACCGCCAGCCTGCCCTCTCCCCTCTCCCCCGCCGAGGAAAAAGCCCTGCTGGCCCGCATGGCCGCCGGAGAGGCAGACGCCCGCGATGCGCTCATCCTGCACAATCTGCGGCTGGTGGTGTTTCTGGCGCGCAAGTTTGAGTCGAGCGGTGTGGGAACAGAAGATTTAATTTCTATTGGAACGATCGGACTCATCAAGGCGGTGAGCACCTACCGGAGCGACAAAAACGTCAAGCTGGCGACGTATGCGTCGCGGTGTATCGAGAACGAGATTCTCATGCACCTGCGCAAGATCGCTGGACGGCGGAGCGAGGTTTCCATCGACGAGCCGCTGTCCTCGGACTGGGACGGCAACGAGCTGCTGTTGAGTGATATTCTCGGCACCGAGCCGGACAGCGTCATGCGGCCGCTCGAGGACGATGTGGACAAAATGCTGCTGCATCGGGCACTGGGCCATCTGCCGCCGAGAGAGCGGCAGATCATCTCGCTGCGGTTCGGCATCGGCACGCCGAAGGCGCTGACGCAGAAGGAAGTCGCGGATTTGCTGGGTATCTCGCAAAGCTACATTTCAAGGCTGGAAAAGCGGATTATCGCGCGAATGCGAAAAGATATTTTGAAGTATTCGGCGTTTTAAGAAAGAGTGAGGAGTGAAGAGTTGAGAGGGGAGAGAACGTGATGGTATGGCGTTGTGTGGGCGGCCAATGGCCGCCCCTGCGTTTTAGCAAGGAGCAGATGGTTTAGATACGGTGCGCTGAGCCGCACCCCAGTCTTGCCCTGACGGGTAATTCACCTTGTGTCGCGCCTGCGGAAAGAACCCGTATGTGTAGCAGTAAGGTATCTGTGAACTGCGAATAGGTTGCGAAAGACACGCAAGAGTAACCCGACTGCCGTTCTCCTTTTCGGAGCGGTCGCCGGTCTCTGGTCTGCGTCAGGATAACAGGCAAAGGAAGCGGGATTCAAAAGGGTGGAAACCTTGGTGTCCATCCTTTTGCCCACCGCCGTGGGTACGGCGAACTCCTGCGCTCCGCAGAGCGCAACTCTCCGCTTGATTAAAACGCAAAAAAATCCCGCAGAGAAAACCTCTGCGGGATTTATTATGCTATTTCAGCAAGCGTTTTGCGCGATCTTACGCCTCGGGAGCGTACAGATCCTGCAGGCGCTTCAGGTGAGCGTAACGCTTGGTAGACTCTACCTCGGAACGCTCGAACAGGCCCTCTGCACGATCCGGGAACGAACGGGTCAGTGCGGAGTAACGAGCCTCGCCCATCATGAACTTGCGGTAATCCTCGGTCTTGGGCTCCTTGGACTCCAGAATGAACGGGTTCTTGCCCTCGTCAGCCAGCTGCGGGTTGAAGCGGAACAGGTTCCAGTAACCGCAGTCAACAGCCTTCTTCATCTCAGCCTGGCAGTTGGTCATGCCGCCCTTGATGGAGTGCATCTCACACGGAGCATAGCCGATTACCAGCGACGGGCCCGGATAAGCCTCAGCCTCAGCGATGGCCTTCAGGGTCTGAGCCGGGTTAGCGCCCATAGCTACCTGTGCAACGTAAACGTAGCCGTAGCTCATAGCGATCTCAGCAAGGCTCTTCTTCTTGGTCTCCTTACCGGCAGCCGCGAACTGAGCGACCTGACCGATGTTGGAAGCCTTGGAAGCCTGACCGCCGGTGTTGGAGTAGACCTCGGTATCGAAGACGAAGACGTTGACGTTCTTGTTCTGAGCAAGGACGTGGTCGACGCCGCCGAAGCCGATATCGTAAGCCCAACCGTCGCCGCCGAAGATCCAAACGGACTTCTTGGAGAGGTAATCCTTCTTGTCGAGGATCTCAGCAACGAGCTTGCAGGCATCGCAGTCGCAGAACTTCTCGCCCTTGGCCTTGAGCTCGGCGGCGTGCTCAGCGAACTGAGGAACAGCGGCCAGCTCGTCGACGGTGGCGATGTTCGCCTGCAGAGCCGCGACGTATTCCTTCGTGGCCTCGGCGTTGGCGTTGCCGTCGTCCTTGGTGTTGAGCCACTTCTGAGCGGCTTCCTTCAGCGCGGGCTGGGTCCACTCGATGGCGATGAGCTGCTCGGTCTTGGCCATCAGATCCTCGCGGATCTTCTCCTGGCCGACATACATACCGAAGCCGTGCTCGGCGTTGTCCTCGAACAGGGAGTTGCACCATGCCGGGCCGTGGCCGTTCTTATCCGTGCAGTACGGAGAGGTAGCGCCGGGGCCGCCCCAAATGGACGAGCAGCCGGTGGCGTTGGAGATGTACATACGGTCGCCGAAGAGCTGGGTGACGAGACGGGCATAGCTGGTCTCGGCGCAGCCTGCGCAGGAGCCGGAGAACTCGAGCATGGGCTGCTTGAACTGGCTGCCCTTGACGGTGAGATCCTGCATATCCTTCTTGTCGGAGACCTTGGAGACGCAGTAGTTGAACACATCCTGCTCAGGCAGCTCGGACTCCTGACCAACCATCGTCAGAGCACCGACCGGGCACTGGCCGACGCAAACGCCGCAGCCCATACAGTCGAGCGGGGAGATGGCCATCGTGTACTTGTAAACACCCTTGCCCTTGCCGGCCTTGATGTCGACGATCTTGGCATTGGCAGGAGCATTCTTGGCCTCTTCCTCGGTGAGAGCGAAGGGACGGATGGTGGCGTGCGGGCAGACGTAAGCGCAGTTGTTGCACTGAATGCACTTCGTCTCGTCCCACGTGGGAACGGAAACGGCAACGCCGCGCTTTTCGTAAGCGGCAGCGCCAAGCTCCCACTGGCCGTCCACGTGAGGCATGAAGGCGGAAACGGGCAGGCTGTCGCCGTCCATCTTGCCCACGGGCTCCAGAATATCCTTGACCATCTTCACCAGCTCGGGATTGCCCT
>OGWY01003425.1_pt1 | contig 10562 bp, 7 predicted proteins | sample 1576121 | NCBI WGS metagenome assembly OGWY01 (sample SAMEA3541543, study PRJEB24748) | human gut metagenome | biome: human gut; feature: human-associated habitat; material: faeces | place: China | collected 2012 | reverse complement strand
TAAGGGTACTTTTTGTTACATGTAAGGGTACTTTTTGTTACATGTAAGGGTACTTTTTAATTGACAAGTATTTAAATGGGTGATATTATTTAGATAAATTTAAGGAATAAAGAAGTTAAAGGGTACTTTTTGTTACAATAAATAAATTAGGGGGAATTTATGGGAAAGGAAATTGTAAAATATGATAATGACATGAATTCTGTTGCTTTTGGAAAATTTAAAGAAAAAGAATTAGATTTATTCTTTAGTATTTGTTTTAAAGTAAGAGATTTGGGAACTAAAAAAGTTGTTTTAAGTTTTAGTGAATTAAAAGCATTGTCAAATTATTCAAATAGAAATTTAGAAAGATTTATTAAAGATTTATCAAATACTTATGATAAAATGTTAGGATTAAACATAAAAATAATGCATAGTGGACTAAGCTTTACAAAATTTAATTTATTTAGTGAATATACTGTTAATGTCGAAAAAAAAACTATTACAATTCAAGTACATGAAAAATTTGAATATATTTTAAATAAAATGTTAAAAGAAGGAAATTATACAAAATTTGAGTTAATTGAATTTGTAAATTTAAAAAGTTCATATTCTAAAAATATGTTTAAATTATTAAAGCAGTGGGAAACTAAAAAAGAAAGAAAATTTGATATTCATGAATTCAGAAATATTTTAGATATTCCACCAAAATATAGGATGTCTGAAATAGATAAAAAAATTATAACTCCTATTATGCAAGAACTAAGTCAACTTTTTTCAAATTTGAAATTAGAGAAAATAAAAACAGGAAGAAATGTAACTGGTCTAAAATTTTCTTGGAATAATACTAAATTAAATAATAAATTAAAAAATTCTGATGTTATTGATTTAATTGAGATTTCAGATAATTTAAATAAGGCTATAGAAAAAGCAAAGAAAAATAGATTTATTGAATCTTTATTAACAATTGATAATATTGAAATATTAGTTGAAATGTTTGAAGAAAAAGACCTTATAAAAGGTTTAAGTTGGTCATATAAAGAAATTAAACAAGAGATTAAAAGTTTAAATTATTTAATTAAATCTATAAAAACAGGAATGGAACAAAAAGAAAAAAAAATAGTTATTAAAACTATTCCTAAAGTTATTCAAGAACAAGAAACAAAAGAAAAATTATTAAAAGAAAATAACATAGATTTAGAAAAAGCTCAAGAACTTAATGTTGTAGAAATTGAAAAAATTAAAATTACAAAAGCTGAATATGAAAACCTTTATAAAAAATATTTAGAAAAACAAAAGACTAATCATACTCCATTTATGAGAAAAACTTTTGATATTAGTAATAAAGATAAATATGAAATAGTTGAAAAAATTGAAATAAAACAAGAACAAAATTCAAATAGAATTGAATTAACTCAAGAAGAATTTAATAAAATAAAAACAGGAATTATATTTTTTATTAAATTAAATAAGGGTAGTTATTCAAAAGAATTATTAGATGAAAAATATAAAATAGTTGAAAAGATTGAATTAGATAAATCAGTAACAAATTTGTTAAAATTATGGCATATTTCAGATGATGAAATATTACAAGGAATGTCTATGGGATATACTCGAAAAGAATCAATTGAAATAATAATAGAAGATAGAAAGCAGAATGATATTATTATAAATTTTGAAAAAATTACAGAGGACAAATTACTTGGAAAAAATAATAAAAAATTAGTTGGTGGAGCTTTAATCGCAAGATTGGAAAAAATTGCAAGAGATGAAAATATAAAAATCCAATATAAAGATAAAATAATTGGCTAAAAAAAGAGAGAATAAATCTCTCTTTTTTTATATTAATTAAAAAACTTTAATTAATATAAAAGTATTTAAATTGATTATATAAAGTATATAAACTTAATATTTTTATACTTTATAAATTAGGAGTAGAATATATACTGGGAGGTGAATTTAATGGGAAAAGAATCTAGTAAAAAAATGGGATCGTTGGCTTCAGAAATTTTAACAAGTAAAAATTCTTCAGGAATTGCAAAATCATTAGCAGGATCAGTTTTATCTCAATCAAGAACAAAATCTGTAACAAGTGAAGAAATGTCTACTAAAGCTTCAAAAGTTTTAAACAGTCCTAAGTATTCTACTACGACTAAATCGTTAGCAGGGTCAGTTTTATCTCAGTCAAAAAAGAAATAATAAGGAGGTAGTATGTTAAAATTTTTTATATCATTTGATTTAGAAAATGCTCAAGGAAAGTATAACCTTTTTTACGAAGAAGCTGAAAAATGTAATTTGTTTCCATATATACCTGCTAATTATACTGAAAATAAAAGTAAAATTGATTTACCAAATACAACTTTATTTGGAGTTTATACTAATGCGACTGATATTAAAGCAACTAAAATGAAATTATGTGAAGTTGTAGATAAAATTTATAAAAAAGTTGGCGTTCGTGGAAAATATATAGTTATTTGTAGCAATGGTAGTTATACTAAAACAGTGTAAAAGCAGACAAAAAATTTTGTCTGCTTTTACTTTAAGAATGAATAACTTGAAAGAGTAGAATAAAAATGATATACTACGACTACGTCATAATGCACGCTTAACAGTTTCTCAAAAATGAGAAACTTGCGTGTAGAAGTCATCCCTAAAATATGGGATGACTAACAAGGTAAATTTTTTCAAAATTTGATTATAAGGAGGTGTACTTGGTATGGCTGAATATAGGTTACATTGTAAGGTTGGAAAAGTTGGAATGGCTAAAGCCCATGCTGAGTACATCCTAAGAGAAAATAAATATAATAAAAAGCAAGATTTAGTATATAAAGAATCGGGGAATACTAATTGTTTTTCTGATGGAACATCAGCGATTGAATTTTGGGAATCTGCTGATGATTTTGAAAGAATTAATGGAGTTTCTTATAGAGAATTTGAGTTAAATATTCCTAATGAATTAAATCATAAACAAGGAATTGAACTTGTTCAAAACTTTGTAAAACAAGAGTTAGGATATAAACATCCTTATTCTTTTGCCATCCATGAATCACATAGTAAAGATGGAGATAAAAATCTTCATTGTCATCTTATGTTTTCTGAAAGAGAAATAGATGATATTTTGAGAACTAAAGAACAATTTTTTAAAAGAGCAAATTCAAAAAAACCTGAACTTGGTGGAGCTAAAAAAGATAATGCTTGGAGAACTAAGGAACAACTTTTACATATTAGAAAATCATGGGAAATTTTAGCCAATCAAGCATTAGAAAAAAATGGATTTAATGAAAGAGTTTCTTGCGAATCTTTAAAGAAGCAAAGAGAGGAAGCACTAGAAAAAGGTGATTATTTAAAAGCTGAACTTTTAAATAGAACTCCAGTTAATATATCGGGAATTACTTTACAAAAAGAAAAAAGATTAGGATTAGAAAAATTAACTCCCGAAGAACAGGAGAAGTTCAAAGAATATAAACAAGCTAAGGAATTAAGAGAAATTAAGAACAGAGAGCTTGAAATTAAAAGGGAAAATATTATTCCAACAAAAGAAGAATGTAAATCTAAATTAATTAAAATCTTAAATACAACTGAAGAGGACATAAAGTTAAAAGCACTAAACATAGTAACAAAAGGTGCTTTTTATTCGCATTCAAAAAATTTAAGAAAAATTGAAAATCAATTATTAATTGATCCATTGAATGAACATCTAAAAAAGCAAGAAAAAGAGATTAAAGAATCTATTAATTCTTTAAAACTAGAAACTGAAAATACACCTAGATGTATTAGAATTATAGAGCAATTAAATAGAGATTTAGAAAGAGAAAAATCTATTTATGAGAAAGCTGCTAAAAATTATAATTTAGATATTTCTAATAATTTGGATGAAAAAAATCTATTGAAATTCTTTGAAAATAAATATAAAAATACTCCAGTAGAATCTTTAGAATTTAGAGTAAAGGAGATTGAATCGGAAAATGCTAGAGAATTAGCTAAAAATGTATTAACTAATTTTAGATTAGAGGGTATCACAAAAGATATAATGGTTAATGAACAATTAAAAGAATCTTTAACTAATAAAATGCAAAATCAATTAATGATGGGTGAAAGAGATGGATATAAAGAGTCTAATTTAAAACTAAAAGAAATTACTGAAAAGTTAGATTACAGATATAAAGAATATGATTCTATGATTAATGGTTTAGAAAAACAAAAAGTAAAAGTTGATAGATTAGAAAACGAAATTAAAACTAAAACATCAGAGGAACTGAAAGCTATAAAATCACTTATTGGAAAAGCTCCAGTAAAAGAATATAACTTAAAAAGTTATATAGAAAATTTAGTTAAGCTAGAGAAAGTTAAAAGCTCTTATGAATTTTATTCTAAAAATAACCAAGATGAAAAATATAACGCAATACTTTATAAACAGAGAGTTAGTATAATGGCTTATGAAAATTCATTACTAGAAAAAGAGAAAACTATAGTTCCAAATAAAGCAAAATTTGAAAATGAAGCTAAAGCACTTTCTCAAAATTGTGAAATAAGCATTAAAAAGCTAAATAACGGTATTGAAGCTTTAGAGAAGGGAAAAGACAAATTAGATAAGCTAGTAGCCCCTAAAAGGCTAGATAACGGCTTTAAATCGGTTGAATTATTTGCTATTAATAAACTTACTAACGGTGAATATAATAAACTATTCTTTGAAGGTAAAAAATTGTCTAAAGATATTTCTAACCTAGAAAAAGAGTTTACTGGAACAAGTAAATTAAACTTTATAAAGAGGTCATCTTTGGCTAAAGAAATTGATACAGTAAAAATTAAATATCAAAACATTAAAATATCTGAAGAAAATTTATTAAAAAAATATAAGAATTCAGAAATTTTAAAAGATGTTTCTAGTCAAATAGAAAAGAGCTTTAACCAAGCCCAAAAGATAGTTGATAAAAAAATTAGAATAAGTAAAGATGATTTAAATACTCAGTATTTGGCTAAAAGAAAATTAAATGAAATATGCACTAAAGAAAAGGATTTTAAACTTTATGTTAAAAATAAATCTATTCAAATTCAAAAAGATTTAAAACATACATTAGGAGGACTTAAAAAAGTTTTAATCCAGGAAAAAGGACTAAAAAGAAATAATTTAGAGATAAAATTACAAAAAGAAAAAGATGGATGGGAACTGTAAAAAAACGACCTCATAAAATCGATTTTAAGACCCTTCAAAAAGTATAGCCTTGTGTTTATACCTTTGAAAATATAGAGAAAAATGATATAATAAGTCTTTTATAAAATTTTAGCTTTAATTATAAAAAAAGGAGGTAAATTTTAATGAAATTTTTACAACTTATTACAGTTTGTTATAATAAAATTAAATAAAAAATTATGAAAGGTGAAAAAATTATGAACAAAAATAAAATTACTAAAAAAATTTTTGGATTTTGCATAATATTTATTATATTTTTTATAACACAGTTAATCTTAGATGTTTATATTGAAAAAAATGCGAGCGATTTATATGATAAACATTTCAAACATAGCTTTTATATTATTTATTTTTTAATTGGAGTAATTTCAATTTCAATAATTCGAAAAATAATAGAGTTTTACGAAGAGGAAATAGCTGATTTAAACGAAAAAATAAAAGATGAAAGTAGATTAATTTGGGAAAAATACCATGAACTGCAAAAGTTTAAAACAGATGAAGCTATTAATAAAACTTTAGAAGAATTTGTAACAAATTTTTCAGAAGTTTTATCTGTACAAATATATCAGTATAATAAATTTTATAGAGGAAAAGATGTTTGTTTTAAAGTTAACCATGTATATAGCTATATAGAAGAAGCAAGTGGTATAAATGCTATAATCCAAGATTATTATTACATTAAAAAAAATATGTATGATCGTTTAATTGAAGCTATTGATAAAGAAAGTAGTCCACTATTATCAAAATTTATATCATTAAATCATAACTATCTTTTTAAAAAGGATATTAATAAAATTGATTTATATGACTGTACAAATTATAACTTATTATATTTTGCATTTCAAAAACTATTGCATTTGAGTAATCAAAATAGTATAGTTTCAAATTTACTTCCAGAAGATAAAGAGCAAAAGTTAAAACAATTTAAAAGAGGTGGAATTTTAAGAGGAATTTTAGCAAAAGATTATTATTATTTTAATAACATTAAAGATGCTAAAAAAAATAGAATTTATGTTACTAAGTGTATTGAATTACATAAAAAACCACATGTAGTTTTATTCTCATTCCATAATCATTTAAATATTCCAAGAGAACAAATTTATGAGTTGGCTACTAAGTATATCAACGAAATATCAAAATTTCAAAATTGAAGGTGATTATTATGAAAATAAGTAAACAAAAGATTAATTTAATCAAAGAAAAGTTGAAACAAAAAGAAGAAATTAATAATAAAGAAATTGAAAATCTTATAAAAAAATTAGGAGTAGAAGTGAAAGAAATTCCTCAAAATTTTTCTAATGTTGATATTGAATTTTCAGTTTTTTTAAAAAATAAAATAAAAAAATAAAAAATTCTCTCTTTTTCAGTTGGATGAAAAAAAAAGATCCATTCGTTACTCTCATTGGAACTTATTTTTTCACCCTCGTAAAATAATAAGAAATTAAAGAGGTCAATTTGATGGAATTTTTAAAAACTTTAAATCTATTTTTACAACCTATCACTGTTATACTATTGTTATTTCTAATAATTAAATTGAACAAAAAATAAAAAATAGAGAGATTTGCACATCTCTCTATTTTCTTTGGTTTTTATTCCTTGTTCAGCTTTGTGTTAAAATTATAAAATATTAAATTTAAATTTTCAACTATTTATTTTTTAAAGTTTATTTGTTTTTAATATTTTTTTTGCCTAAGAGGGGTCCCGTCAGGAAAACGCGGAATAACAACGCTAAGGATTTTCCTGACCATCTATGACCCCTTTATTTTCAATGCTTAATCTATATTTAGCTCTCTTAAAAATTCTAAAGAAGTTGTACAACAATCTGAATCAAATTTATATTCCCCTAAAAAATTAATATGCTCCCAAGCAAGTGGAGATATGTTGCTTAACAAAGCCTCATCAACCTCTTCAATAGTTTTTAAATATTGAACAGCCTTTTCTAAGTAAATCGTATTCCAAATACTAATAGCATTTATAATAATATTAAGTGTACTTGCTCTTTGAAGTTGATTTTGGATAGTCCTTTCTCTCAATTCACCTTGCTTTCCAAAGAAAATAGCTCTTGCTAAACCATTCATAGCTTCTCCTTTATTTAAACCTCTATGAATTTTTCTTCTTAACTTTTCATCTGATAAGTAATCTAAAATAAAAATAGTTTTTTCTATTTTCCCCATCTCTCTTAATGCTGTAGAAATACTATTTTGCCGAGAGTAAGATCCTAATTTACTTAATATTAGTGAAGAGCTAACTTTACCTTCTCTAATTGAGGATGCTAATCTTAAAACATCATCATAATTTTCTTTTATAATCTTTTCATTAATTTTGCCCTTTAAAATACTTTCAAGATTTTTGGATACCTTTGTTTCACTTAAAGAAAATAATTTTACATCGGATAAATCACGTATTCTAGGAGCAAATCTGAATCCTAAAAGATGAGTAAGTCCAAATACTTGATCAGTATATCCAGCTGTATCTGTGTAGTGTTCTAATATATTTAAATCAGTTTCATGATTTAAAAGCCCATCTAAAACATGAGTAGCATCTCTAGAATTTGTATTAATTACTTTCGTATAGAAAGATGAAAATTGGTCACTTGTAAATCTATAAATAGTAGCACCTTTTCCAGTCCCATAGTGAGGATTAGAATCAGCATGAAGCGATGTAACTCCTAATTGCATACGCATCCCATCCGAAGATGAAGTAGTTCCATCACCCCAATATTTTGACATGTTTAGTTTAGTATGAAAATTAACAAGGTTAACTTGAGCTCTATTTAAAGCATCTTCATGCATTCTCCACTGTGAAATATATGCCATTTGCTTATACGATATCCCTGAAGCAGCATCTGCCATTTTTGTAAGACCTATATTTGTTCCCATTCCTATTAAAGCTGCTATTAGAGTTATTTTTTCACTGTTATCTGGCTTTTTATTCGTTGATGCATGAATAAACTCTTCATGGAATCCTGTTATATTTACAACATCTATTAAAAGATCTGTTAAATTAATTCTGGGTATAAGTTTATATAATTTTGAACTCAGTTGTTCTGCTTCTAGAGGAATATTTTTTTCCAATCTTGAAATTGAAATTTTTCCATTTTCAATAGAGATTCCTTTTATTTGATTAATATTTTTAGAAAACCATCTCAGCCTTTTATCCATGCTTAATTTTCTCTCGGTAAAATAATCTTCCAATTCTAAGCTCACAGCTAATCTAGAAAAAATTTTAGATTCTTGCCATTCATCTTTTGAAAATAGATACTCTTCAAAATCCATATACTGTCTACTTCCAGAAATAGATATATCTCCAGCTCTAATATGTTCTCTAAGTTCAGAGAGAACGGCCATTTCGTAGTAATGTCTATTGATACTGTTATCTTTTTCAAATACATATTTACTCCATCTTTTAGAGATAAAATCTATTGGAGCATCTTCAGGAATTTTCCTTTTCCCACTCTCGTTAATATCTTTAAGTATATCAATTCCTTCAATTAAAGATTCATTAGCTTTTGTAGATTTAAATTCTAATAGATGTAAAAATTTTGGAGTATATCTTCTTAAAAAATAAAATCTTTTTTCTAATAAATCTAAATAATCATAATCTACTGGCCTTGCTAATTTCTCAGCTTCATTTACAGATAAAACAAAATTTTCCCAATTAACAATAGTTTCAAGAGCTTTAAACGGATCTATCCCTTCCTCTTTGGCTTTAATTAAAGATTTTCCTATACTTGCAAATTGAACTATTTTTTCATTTAACTTTTTCCCATTATTTTTTTGTATCTCTTCTTGAGCTTTTCTTCCTTTTGAAATCAGTGTTAACATTTGTCTATCATGAACTTCAAAAGCCTTATCTATCAGGTCTTTAGAAAGATTTATTAAAAGAATTGTTAATAGTGCATATCTTTTATTTTCTTTGAAATCTCTAAAAGCATAAGGTTCATATCTCATAGCCATTCTATAGAGTTGTAATAATCTATTTGAGTGAAAATGTTGAACTAAAGAAATATCAAGATGTAAATCTTTTATATACTCGATTTTATCAGCCAACTTTAAAAAAGTTTCTGGAGAAGGAAAGCCAGTTGGAGTTTTTAACCAACCAAGGGTTGTTCTGCTTCGCTCCTCTATATTAGGCTGAACTAATAGAGTAGAATTTAACTTTTCTTTTTGCTCTTCTGAAAGAGAATTATTTAAAGTATCAAAAAGTATTTTTTCTGCTTCGTTTTTAGCTTCCCATATTAGGTTCTCAATAGTAGTTATACCAGGAAGTATAATTTTATTTTTTCTAAAAAAATTCAAACACTCATCAAAAAGATATAAGGTATCTTCATTTTCTAAACTTAATTTGTAGATATAGTTAAATACTTTTTTGTGTTCAACTTCACCAAAAGAAATAAAACCATATTCCTCTTTAATCTCTTTCATATGTTGCCAAAGAGTATTATCTCTTTGTGGGTATCTTCTAGCAGGTACTATTCCAGTCCCTATTTGTTTTGCAATATAACTTATTACTATCTTTGGAATAGACTTAATGTAGCTATATGGCCAACCGGGATATCTCAATACTGCTAATTGCAAAGCAAATCCTATTTTATTTTCATCTCTTCTATGTCTTTGAATAATTTCTAAATCATATTTTGAAAATGTGTAATATCTTGCTAAAGATAATTCATCTTCAGGTATTTTCATGAACATTTCTCTTTGCTCTTGAGAAAATAACTCTTTTCCTCTTAATGACATATTGTAACTCCTTTAATTGTATTTTTAATATTATATCAATAGAGTAGACTCTATTGATATAAAATAAGAACCGTGATAAAATATAGGTTTGTAGAGTCTCATAAGACTTGTCTCAAAGAGGAGGAATAAAAATGAGAAAAATAGGGTATATTCGTGTGAGTTCTGAAGATCAAAATTTAGCGAGGCAAAAACAGCAACTTCTAGAAATTGGAATGGATATTATTTTTGAAGAAAAAATTTCTGGAGCTACAATGAATAGATTAGAATTGCAAAATATGTTGAAAGAAATTGAATGTGGAGATGTTATTTATGTAACTGATTTAACAAGAATTACTCGTAGTACTCATGATCTATTTTTATTAATAGATTTAATTAGAGGAAAAAAAGCATATTTAAAATCTTTAAAAGATACTTGGTTAGATTTATCTGAAGAAAATCCGTATAGTCAATTTTTAATAACAATAATGGCGGGTGTTAACCAACTTGAAAGAGATTTAATAAGAATGAGGCAACGAGAAGGTATTGAAATAGCTAAAAGAGAGGGTAAATTTAAAGGAAGAGTAAAAAAATATCACAATAATCATGCTGGAATGAATTACGCTTTAAAACTTTATCAAGAGGGTGAAATGACAGTAAAACAAATCTGTGAAATTACA
>OGWY01003420.1_pt1 | contig 10569 bp, 9 predicted proteins | sample 1576121 | NCBI WGS metagenome assembly OGWY01 (sample SAMEA3541543, study PRJEB24748) | human gut metagenome | biome: human gut; feature: human-associated habitat; material: faeces | place: China | collected 2012 | reverse complement strand
AATATATAATAGGTAGAAAGACTATGTTATTGAAACAGACTAAGATTGTGGCTTCTATTTCGGATAGACGTTGTGATGTGGATTTTATAAAACAGCTCTTTGAAGCTGGAATGAATGTGGTGCGTATGAATACTGCGCACGCCAGCCGTGAAGGTTTTGAAGCTCTGATTGCAAATGTACGTACCGTGTCCAATCGTATTGCGATTCTAATGGATACGAAAGGACCGGAAGTCCGTACGACTGCCAATGCAGAACCGATTCCATATAAAATAGGTGAGAAAGTAAAGATTGTAGGTAATCCGGAACTTGAAACTACCCGTGAGTGTATTGCTGTTTCATATCCCAATTTCGTACACGATTTGAATATCGGTGGTACGATTTTGATTGACGATGGTGATCTGGAACTGGAAGTCATTGATAAAACCGCTGATTATTTGCTTTGTGAAGTGAAGAACGAAGCTACTTTGGGAAGCCGTAAGAGCGTGAATGTTCCGGGTGTTCGTATCAATCTTCCTTCCTTGACGGAAAAAGACCGTAACAATATCCTTTATGCTATCGAAAAGGATATTGATTTTATCGCTCACTCTTTCGTGCGCAATCGTCAGGATGTACTTGATATTCGTGCGATTCTGGATGCTCATAATAGTGACATTAAGATTATTGCCAAGATTGAAAATCAGGAAGGCGTAGATAATATTGATGAGATACTGGAAGTAGCCGACGGCGTTATGGTTGCCCGTGGTGATTTAGGTATTGAGGTCCCTCAGGAACGCATTCCGGGAATCCAGCGTGTGCTGATTCGTAAATGTATCCTGGCAAAGAAGCCGGTGATCGTTGCTACGCAAATGTTGCATACGATGATTAACAATCCTCGTCCTACTCGTGCGGAAGTTACTGACATTGCCAATGCAATTTATTATCGTACGGACGCTTTGATGTTGAGTGGTGAAACTGCTTATGGTAAGTATCCGGTGGATGCGGTGAAAACAATGACTAAGATTGCGGCTCAGGCTGAAAAAGATAAACTGGAAGAAAATGATATTCGTATCCCGTTGGATGAAAACAGTAATGATGTTACGGCTTTCCTTGCCAAGCAGGCTGTAAAAGCTACATCTAAGTTAAAGATACGTGCGATCATTACCGACAGTTATAGCGGACGTACAGCACGTAATCTGGCTGCTTTCCGTGGCAAGTATCCGGTATTGGCTATTTGTTATAAGGAAAAGACGATGCGGCATCTGGCTCTTTCTTATGGTGTGGAAGCGATCTATATGCCGGAACTCGCAAACGGGCAGGAATACTATTTTGCAGCCCTGCGCCGCCTGTTGAAAGAAGGACGTTTGCAGCCAACGGATATGGTAGGCTATTTGAGCAGTGGTAAAGAAGGTACGCAAACTTCCTTCCTCGAAATAAATGTGGTGGAGGATGCGTTGAAGCATGCGGAAGATACCGTATTGCCTAATAATAACCGTTATCTGTAAAAAGAACAGGCTGTATGCAAGAGACTGAATCTATTGACGAATATATTCTGCAACATATTGATCCCGAAAGCGATTATTTGAAAGCGCTGTATCGGGATACGCACGTAAAATTGCTTCGTCCCCGTATGGCTTCCGGGCATTTGCAGGGGCGGATGTTGAAGATGTTTGTGAAGATGATTCGGCCTCGGCAGATACTGGAGATCGGGACGTATAGCGGATATTCCGCTCTTTGTCTGGCGGAAGGTTTGTCGGAGGGCGGAATGTTGCATACCTTTGAAATAAATGATGAACAAGAGGACTTTACCCGTCCGTGGCTTGAAAAATCGCCATTTGCAGATAAAATCCGTTTCTATATAGGTGATGCCTTGGAACTTGTTCCCGATTTGGGCGTTACGTTTGATCTGGCTTTTATTGACGGTGATAAACGTAAATATATTGAGTATTACGAAATGACGTTGGCTCATCTTTCCGAAGGAGGATACATGATAGCTGACAATACGTTGTGGGATGGTCATGTGTTGGAACAACCCCGTAATACGGACGCCCAGACCATCGGCATTAAGGCTTTTAATGATCTTGTAGCCAAAGATGAACGGGTGGAGAAAGTAATATTACCCTTACGTGATGGGTTAACGATTATAAGAAAAAAGTAAAGGAGTAGATTTATGGAAACAACTAGACAGAATAAGATATCCCGCTTGTTGCAGAAAGAACTGAGTGAGATATTCCTGTTGCAGACAAAGGCGATGCATGGGACGTTGGTATCGGTTAGCGCTGTGCGCATTAGTCCGGATATGAGTATTGCCCGTGTTTATCTCAGTGTTTTTCCTTCTGAGAAAGCAGAAGAAATGGTGAAGAATATCAATGATAATATGAAATCCATTCGTTATGAACTGGGTACTCGTGTTCGTTATCAGCTACGTATTATCCCTGAACTGAAGTTCTTTGTGGATGATTCGTTGGATTATATCGAGAAGATTGACTCATTGCTGAAATGAAATAATTCATTGCAGAGGTGAATTTCCCCTTCTATATAGCCCGGCGTTATCTTTTTTCGAAAAAGAAACATAATGCTATTAATATCATATCCGGCATTTCTGTGTGCGGAGTGGCCCTTGCTACATTGGCGTTGGTCTGTACACTCTCTGTTTTTAACGGCTTTCAGGATATGGTGGCCAGCTTTTTCACCGCTTTCGATCCGCAGTTGAAAATTGTGGTTCGTGAAGGGAAGGTTTTTGACGGGCAAGATGAACGGATTCGCGCTGTTTGTGCGCTTCCCGAAGTGGCTGTATCTACAGAAACGCTCGAAGAGAATGCAATGGTACAGTATAAAGACCGTCAGACTATGGCTGTTTTGAAGGGTGTAGAAGATAACTTTGAGGAACTGACCGAGATTGATAGTATACTTTATGGAGCCGGTGAGTTTCTCTTGCATGATTCGATTGTGAATTACGGGATTATGGGAGTGGAACTCGTGGCCACTTTAGGTACAGGATTGGAATTTGTCGATCCGCTCCAGGTTTATCTTCCCAAACGGAATGCCAAAGTAAATATGGCAAATCCCGGTGCTTCCTTTAAACGTGACTATCTTTATTCTCCCGGAGTGGTGTTTGTCGTGAATCAACAGCAGTATGATGGTAAATATATTCTTACCTCTCTTGATTTTATCCGACAACTGCTGGATTATACCACGGAGGTTTCTGCGATAGAGCTGAAATTAAAATCCGGTGCAAACGTCTCATCTGTACAATCTAAGATCGAAAAGATGTTGGGAGATGATTTTGTTGTTCAGGACCGTTATCAGCAGCAGGCGGATGTGTTCCGTATTATGGAAATTGAGAAACTGATCTCCTATCTATTTTTGACTTTTATCCTTATGATTGCCTGTTTTAATGTGATCGGTTCTCTTTCTATGCTGATACTGGATAAAAAAGATGATGTTGTAACATTACGCAGTCTGGGGGCTAATGATAAACTTATTTCCCGGATATTCTTATTTGAGGGACGTCTTATTTCTCTTTTTGGGGCTATCTCTGGTATTATTCTCGGATTAATTTTATGTTTTATCCAGCAGAAATTTGGCGTAATTTCGCTAGGTGGAGGCGGTGGTACTTTTATCGTGGACGCCTACCCTGTCAGTGTTCATGCGTGGGATGTTGTGCTTGTCTTCATAACCGTTCTGACTGTCGGATTCCTTTCTGTGTGGTATCCGGTACGCTATTTGAGTAAAAGACTTTTATAGTCGGATGCGGAACTTCTATTGTGGAAACTTTCCTATATTTGAAAACTTTTAAAGCCTTATTATTTTTATAATTGATGATATACTTGTATATTTGACTCGATTTTGTTAATTGAAAAGTAATCTGTACAATAATTCGTGAGAGTGAAAAGTGAAGACATAAGCAAAATTGCAGATGGCGATGAAATGGTTTTTACCCGTTTCATGGAGCATTATTCTACGCGCTTATATTATTATGCTTATGGCTTGTTGGGACAGAAAGAAATGGCCGAGGAAGTAGTGAGTGATGTCTTTTTCGAGGTCTGGAAGAACAGGAAGGGGTTGGTGCAGATTGAATATATGAATGCCTGGCTGCAAACAATCACCTATCGCAAATCAATCTCGTATTTAAGAAAAGAAACCGGGAAGAATGAACTTTCATTTGATGAAATTAGTGATTTCTCTTTTGAACCCGTGCAATCGCCCGATGAGGAAATTATAAGTAAGGAAGAGGTGGCAGAAATAAATAATGCTATTGAAAAACTCCCGCCCAAATGCAAGCATGTCTTTTTTCTGGCAAAGATAGAGGGACTACCTTATATTAAAATAGCAGAGATGCTTGAAGTCTCTGTACAGACGGTGAATTATCACATCGCTTACGCAATAGAAGCGCTATCTAAAAGCTTGAAGATAGCTTCTCCAAAAAAGAAATAATCCGAAGGGGCTCGGAAGATTCTCTATTTTTTCTTCCCTAAAAAAACTACACGCTATTCTAAGGCACGTTCTATTTTTTTAGAAAAAAACGAAAAAAAGTTCGTTTTTGACCTAAAGATTTCTTTTTAAGTTGCGACTATAATAATAGAACAACTTAAAAAAGAATATGAATTTGAAAGAATATAACCGTCTGACTGATTTATTTGGTAAACTGAATTCCCGGGAGAATACTGAGGATGAGTTTGCTGCTATGTCCGAAGGCGAGAAATTGAAATTCTTTTGGAAAGATTGCATGCCGGAAAAAATTGATGCATCTTCTATTATAGAGAAGACACAGCAAAAAATAAAACGTGATGCTATGAGACGCAGAAGAAATTACTTCTTGGTTGCTTCTGCTTCGATTGCCGCTTCTGTTCTGATTTGTATTTCAACTATATACTTCCTGAACCAGACCGGAGAGGAAAAGCAGAATTTTCAGGCAATGGTAGAGCAGATGGAGAACTCGGCAATCGATGAAGTGACTCTGATAACTTCCAAAGAACAATTGAATCTGGATGAAAATGCTTTTATTAAATATACGAAAGAAGGAAAGGTGGCTGTTAATTCACAAAAAGTGGAAGAAGAGAAAGAAGAGGGAGGAAAGGTTGCAGAGCTGGAAGAATACGACCAATTGTTGGTTCCGGCAGGAAAGCGTGCTAAGATAGAACTCTCTGATGGGACTTTGGTCACTGTGAATTCTCAGTCGAAAGTGATTTATCCACGTCGTTTTAAGGGAGAAACTCGTACAATATATGCCCAGGGAGAAGTTTTTTTGGAAGTAGCACACGATAAGAAACATCCGTTTATTGTAGAAGCCAACGGTTTTAATTTGCGTGTTTTGGGAACTAAGTTTAATATCTCAAATTATGAAGGTGAAGCTACGAACATTGTATTGGTAGAGGGCTCGGTAGAGGTGACTGATAAGAATGAGAAAAAAGCACAATTGGTTCCAAGTGATTTGCTAAATATTACCAACGGCAATATCGCTTATCAAAAGCAAGTGGATGTTACCGGATATATCAGTTGGGTGGATGGAATACTTATGCTGGAAGGAAATAATCTGTCTGAGATTACTAAAAAACTGAGTAAGTATTACGGTATATCCATTCAATGTAATCCCGAAGTGGGCAAAGAAAAAGTTTATGGAAAACTGGATATCAAAGACAAGAAAAGTTCTAAACGAGGAGCTTTCCTCTACAAATTCAACGAGAAAAAATACAACAAATGGGTTGAACAGGGTTTTGACTTCTCGCTCTAATCCGAATGATGTATACCCGCAAGAATAAGGCGCTCAGCGGGCTATCTTAAATATCTCTCAATTTATCAAAAATATAAGAAGATAGGAACCTTTACCGAAAAGGAATTGTTTGATTGATATAACGGCTCTTACAAAGAGTTTGATTATCTTTGCAGTCAAATAAATAATTCATCTGATAAAATGAACGATATTCAAGTAATGAACAAAGCAGCTGATAACATCCGTATACTGGCTGCGTCAATGGTGGAGAAAGCGAACTCCGGGCACCCGGGTGGCGCTATGGGTGGTGCAGACTTTGTTAACGTACTGTTCTCAGAGTTCTTAATATACGATCCCAAGAATCCCAAATGGGAAGGACGCGATCGTTTCTTCCTTGACCCGGGGCATATGTCTCCGATGCTTTATTCCGTACTGGCTTTAAGCGGCAAATTCACATTGGATGAACTTCAACAGTTCCGCCAATGGGGAAGCGTTACTCCGGGACATCCTGAGGTAGACGTTATGCGTGGTATCGAAAACACGTCCGGCCCGCTGGGACAAGGACATACTTATGCGGTAGGTGCGGCTATCGCGGCTAAATTCTTGAAAGCACGTCTGGGTGAGGAAGTAATGAACCAGACTATTTACGCATATATTTCCGATGGAGGTATCCAAGAGGAAATCTCCCAAGGTGCCGGACGTATCGCCGGAACTTTAGGACTGGACAACTTGATCATGTTCTACGACGCTAACAACGTACAGCTATCTACCAAGGTAGAAGACGTCGATGCGGAGAACGTAGCCATGAAATACGAGGCTTGGGGCTGGAAAGTCATTCAAATAAACGGTAACGACGTAAACGAGATCCGCAAGGCTTTAAAAGAGGCTAAGGCAGAGATCTCCAAACCGACTTTGATCATCGGTAACACCGTTATGGGGAAAGGTGCTGTCGGCGCTGATAACAGCTGTTACGAGAATAAGGTATCTACTCACGGACAACCTTTATCCGCGGCAGGAGCTTCCATCGCAGATACGATCAAGAACCTAGGAGGCGATCCGGAACATCCGTTCGCAATCCTTCCTGAGGTAGCCGAATTATATGCCAAACGTGCGAAAGAACTGGAAATAATCGTCGCCGAGCGTTACGCCGTGAAAGACGTCTGGGCGAAAGCTCACCCGGACTTAGCGGCTAAGATGGAGCAATGGTTCTCCGGTAAGGCTCCTAAAATCGACTGGGCCGCAATCGAGCAGAAAGCGAACCAAGCGACCCGTGCCGCTTCCGCTACCGTATTAGGTGTGCTTGCTACCCATGTAGAAAACATGATCGTAGCTTCCGCCGACCTTTCCAATTCCGATAAGACAGACGGCTTCTTGAAAAAGACCCATGCTTTCGTGAAAGGCGACTTTAGCGGAGCTTTTTTCCAAGCGGGTGTAGCCGAGCTTTCTATGGCTTGTATCTGTATCGGTATGTCTTTACATGGTGGCGTGATCGCCGCTTGCGGTACTTTCTTCGTATTCTCCGATTACATGAAGCCTGCGTTACGTATGGCCGCATTGATGGAGCAGCCCGTTAAGTTCATCTGGACACACGACGCTTTCCGTGTTGGAGAAGACGGACCTACGAAGGCGAAAACGCCGGAAGTTCCTGTACAGGAACCGCCCAAGGCGAAAGGGCCTGATTTCGTGGAAGCTGCACCTGCCACCCCTGCGCCCATCCATCTGGAGCCGACGGAGCACCCGAAAGGCGGCGACCACTTTGACGAGCTGGAGCAGATGCTGGACAAAAAGCATCTGCCGGACCAGCCCCAAAAGCCCACCGTGGTGGTGACCGCCCCGAAGAAGCGGGGACTGTTCAGCCAGGTGCTGGGCCTCTTCAAAAAGAAGAAATAACACCGATCCTTCCGGGACCCGGCGGAGCCTGTCTGAGACGGCCCGCCGGGTCTTTTTGCGTGTGTGCCCGCATACGGTGAACCAGAACCGGGGGAGGAACGTGCCATGCGAAAAAGAACGAAAAACCGGAAAAGACCCACAGCCCGGTGGGGTGCTGCGGGCGCGGCCCTTCTGGCAGGCGTGTGTCTTGCGGTACAGACGCAGGCAGCTCGCCGCCCGGCAGGAGCTGTCTGTTTCCCGCTGCAGACCGCCGTGTGGCGGGTGTCGGACGGCTACGGCACCCGGCAGGACCCCTTTACCGGGGAAGAGCGCTTCCACCAAGGAGTGGACCTTGCCTGTGCGGAAGGCACGGCGGTGCTGGCTGTCCGGGAAGGAGTTGCCACGGCTGCCCGACGCAGCGACAGCTATGGCGTCTGCCTGCAGCTGCTGCACCCGGACGGCACCGAGACCCTTTATGCGCACCTGCAATACCTGTATGTGCGTACCGGTGAAACGGTACAGGCCGGGCAGATACTGGGCACGGCAGGGCAGACCGGCCGTGCCACCGGGGCACACCTGCACTTTGAGCTGCGCCGACAGGGGACCGCCTGCGACCCGTCGGCCCTGCTGGGACTGTCGGATGCATAGGCGCACCCCGCTGCGGATGGGCCCGCTGCGTTTCCGGGACCCGGTGCTGCTGTGCGGGGTGCTGTATGGGCTGCTGCTGTTTGACGCCAGCGGCTTTCTGCGCACCGGCCTGCTGGCAGCCTTCCTCCATGAATGGGGGCATATCCTCGTGTACTGTGCGCAGCAGCGCCGCTTTCCGGTCATCGAGGTCACGCTGACTGGCTTCTGCATGCGGCTGGGCAGGGCAGAATTGTCCCCGGCGCAGCGGTTCCGGCTGGCGGCGGCCGGTCCGGCGGTAAACTTTGCACTGGCCGGGGTGTGGGCCGTGCTGCTGTCCCGGCAGGCCACCGTGCGGGGCAGCGCCTTCTGGGCGGCAAACCTGCTCACCGGGGCGTTCAACCTCCTGCCGGTGCCGCCGTTGGACGGGGCCCAGATGCTGGCCAGCGCGGCGCAGCTGCGGGCACAGAAGAAATCTGCCCGAAACGATTGCAAAAATCTGCACTTTCGGGTAAAATGAAAAGAACGCATGAAAAAAGAACCCATGATGGAGGAACGAATGTTTGACCCGAAACTGAAAGAAGCGCTGGGCCGGGTGCAGAAACCCGGCCGCTACACCGGCGGTGAGCCGGGCAGCGTCTATAAGGATAAAGAAAAAGTGGACGTGCGTTTTGCGTTCTGCTTCCCGGATACCTACGAGGTGGGCATGTCCTTCCTTGGCGAAAAGATCCTGTACGAGCTGCTCAACAGCCACGAAAACTGGTGGTGTGAGCGCGCCTTTATGCCCTGGCTGGACATGAAAGCTGAGATGGAGCGTCTGGGCCTGCCCCTGTACACCATGGAGAGCAAGGACCCGCTCACCGCGTTTGACGCGGTGGGCTTTACGCTGCAGTACGAGCTTTCCTATACCAACATCCTGGCCATGCTGGATCTGGCGGGCATCCCGTTCTATTCCAAGGATCGCGATGAAAGCTGGCCGCTGATCGTGGCGGGCGGCCCCTGCGCCTGCAATGCGGAGCCCATTGCGGACTTCTTTGATGTGGTCCAGCTGGGCGAGGGCGAAAATCAGCTGCCCTCCATCTGCGCCGAGATCGAAAAGGCCAAAAAGGAGGGCGGCGTCTCCAAAAAGGAACTGCTGCTGCGCATTGCAAAGATCCCCGGCGTCTACATCCCGGCGTTCTACGATGTGACCTACTGCGAGGACGGCAGGGTCAAGGCCATCACCCCCAACGAGCCGGGCATCCCGGCACGCATCACCAAGGCCATCATCAAGGACCTGAACGAGTTTGCCCCGCCCACCAACTTTGTGGTGCCCATGGTGGGTGCCATCCAGGACCGTGCCAGCATCGAGGTGCTGCGCGGCTGCGTGCGCGGCTGCCGGTTCTGTCAGGCAGGCTTCCTCTACCGCCCCATGCGTCAGCGCGACGCCAGCCTGCTGAACAAGGCCGCACAGGACCTGTGCGCCAACACCGGCTATGAGGAGCTCAGCCTGTCCAGCCTGTCCACCTCTGACCACGGCCAGCTGGAAGAGCTGCTGGACGACCTGAACGAATGGGCGCCCAAGGAGCACGTCAGCCTGTCGCTGCCGAGCCTGCGTGTGGACAATTTCTCCGAGAGCCTCATCGAAAAAACCACCAAGGTGCGCAAGAGCGGTCTGACCTTTGCGGCCGAGGCCGGTACGCAGCGCCTGCGCAATGTCATCAACAAGAACGTGACCTGGGACGAGATCGAAAAGACCTGCACCATCGCGTTCAATGCGGGCTATACGGCGGTCAAGCTCTACTTCATGATGGGTCTGCCCACCGAGACCATGGAGGACATCGAGGGCATTGCCGAGACCGCCCAGAAGGTGGTGGACCTGTACTATTCACTGCCCAAGCGCGGCAAGGGCAAGGGCGTGCAGGTGACCATCAGCTGCGCCTGCTTTGTGCCCAAGCCCCACACACCCTTTGAGTTCGTGCCCATGGACACTGAGGAGATGCTGCGCGCCAAGCAGAAGCATCTGCTGGAAAGCGTGCACAGCCGTAAGATCAAGGTGAACTACCACGACAGCACCACCAGCTTCCTCGAAGGCGTATTCGCCAAGGGCGACCGCCGCCTGGCTCCGGTCATCGTGGAGGCCTACAAGCGCGGCTGCTACTTCGACGGCTGGGAAGAGTGCTTCAAGTATGACACCTGGATGCAGACCTTTGCGGATATGGGCATCGACCCGGCGTTCTACTGCCAGCGTGCCATCGGCCTGGACGAGGTGACCCCCTGGTCCCACATGGACTACGGCGTCACCCACGAATATCTGGTGCGGGAGTACAACAAGGCTCTTGCCGCCCAGACCACCCAGCCCTGCAACCGTGCCTGCCACGGCTGCGGTGCAAATCACCTGTTAGGAG
>OGWY01003417.1_pt1 | contig 10580 bp, 10 predicted proteins | sample 1576121 | NCBI WGS metagenome assembly OGWY01 (sample SAMEA3541543, study PRJEB24748) | human gut metagenome | biome: human gut; feature: human-associated habitat; material: faeces | place: China | collected 2012 | reverse complement strand
CCCTCTCAGTCAAAGCCTAGCGGCTTTGCCAGCTCTCCCAAAGGGAGAGCTTTAAGACGGAGTGAGAAACCTCACAGCACCGAAAAAACCTCTCCCCTTGGGAGAGGTGGCATTGCGAAGCAATGACGGAGAGGGCAAGGACGCTTGCGGGAGAGCGAACCCTCTCAGTCAAAGCCTAGCGGCTTTGCCAGCTCTCCCAAAGGGAGAGCTTTAAGACGGAGTGAGAAACCTCACGGCACCGAAAAACCTCTCCACTTGGGAGAGGTGGCATTGCGAAGCAATGACGGAGAGGGCAAGGCCGTCAGCAAGAAGAAAGGCGTTTTCCATGAAGGAGACGACGGTTGTTAAGAACTACAAAATGCTGCCCACGGCCCGAAGGCTGCGCCGCGAAATGACACCGCAGGAAAAGACCCTTTGGTATCAATTTTTGCGTACCTATCCTATAAAAATCTACAAACAGCGGATCATAGAGTCCTTTGTGGTAGATTTTTACTGCGCCCAAGCGCGATTGGTGATTGAATTGGACGGCGCACAGCATTATACTGAACAGGGGAAGGCTTATGACCAGGAGCGAAGCCAGATCCTGCGGGAGTATGGGCTGTATGTGCTGCGCTTTTCAAACCGGGAGATCGAAACGCAATTCCCAGAAGTGTGCCAGAAGATCCGCCAGACCATAGAAGCCAGACGCTGATATTTTCCATAGACGATGACCTATTGCAAAATCTAAAGAAACAGGTGGACGATACCATGAGAGAAATTCAAGTTGCAGAACACAAGACCCTGAAGCTGACCAATGTGCTGTCGCGCAAGGTGGAAGTTGAGGATATGGGCAATCTGGCCATTGTGCTGACCCAGATGCAGAACTTTATCCGCAGCCATGACGCCATGCCGGTGGGCCCCATCGTGCAGTGCGTGAAGATGCGCAAAGGCCCCAACCCCACGGCGGAGATCTACTTCATGCAGCAGGTCAACCAGCTGATCCCCCGGCTGGACCCCGGCTACCAGATGGACGCTCTGCTGCGGGTGCGCAACTGCCTGTATGCCCACTACACCGGCCCCATGAGCTACAGCAACCTCGCCAGCCAGAAACTGGATATCTATGCGTTCGAGCATGAGATCGAGACGACCGGCGATTCGTACACCGTCTATGTCAATCAGGACGACGACAACGGTGTGCTCGACGTCTTTATGGAGACCAAGTGATTATGACGACCATTCAAAACCTTTCCGACCTGCAGGATCGCCGCATCATGATGGAAAAGCGTGTGCCGCCCTTTGGCTACGCGATGATCCTTCTGGTGGCGGGCCTGCTGGTCTTCCTGACCATCTGGAGTACCCAGAACTACCGCACCTACGTCAGCCAGTCGGTCGGCACGGTGCAGGCAAGCAACAAGACCTATATCATGTCCAGCTACTCCGGCTCCATCACCGAGCTCAACATCTCGGAGGGTAGCTATGTCAACGAGGGCGACCTCATCGCCCATGTCAAGAGCACCGACATCGACATGCAGCAGGACAGCTACAAGAGCCAGCTGGAGATCTATCAGAAGCAGAAGGCGCAGTACGAAAAGCTGCTGAAGTCCATTCAGGACGACACGAACTATTTCAGCGAGACCGACCTGGACGACCAGCCCTACTATTACCAGTACGAGAGCTACAAGAGCCAGGTGCAGCAGAAGGCCTTTGACGCTTCGCCCTATCAGGCGGCGGGCTACTCCGACGAGCAGATCAAGGCCCTGATGGAGCAGAACCAGAGCGAGATCGAGGCGCTGTACTACTCCACGCTGCAGTCCATCACCAGCAACCTGACCAGTGTGCAGACCAACATCGACAACATTCAGGCCCAGCTGGATACGCTGGCAAGCGGCGCGAACGATTACTACATCTATGCGCCCACGTCCGGCGTCATCCACATGGACACCCCTTATAAGGTGGGCATGGTGCTGAGCGCCGGTTCGGCACTGGCCACCGTGGCCAGCGAGAACAGCGATCAGGAGATCGTGGCGGCCCTGACCGTCAGCGACCGGCCGCTCATCAACGTGGGCGACCCCTGCAAGATCGCGATCACCGGCCTGTCGGAGTATTCCTATGGCAACCTGACCGGCACGGTGACTTCCATTGACAGCGATGTGACCTCCACCGAGTCCGGCTCGTACTACAAGATGACCATCAAGCCCAACAGCACCTATGTGGTGAGCAACAGCGGCGACAAGGTCGATCTGGCCAACGGCATGAGCGTGACCGCCCGTGTCGAGTACGACAAGCTGACTTACTTTGAATATGTCATGGAGGCCCTGGGCGTTTTGTTCCGTTAAACAGCGTCCGCAAACTCAACGCCCAAAGAGGTACGATAGAATGAAACTGAACCCGAAACAGCTGGCCGTAAGCGCCGCCCTGCTGGGCCTGCTGGCCGCAGGCGCAGCGCTGCCCGCAGCCGCAGCCAGCCCCATTTCTGCCCCGGCTGCCATCACCTTCCCGTGGAGCCCTGTGGCGGCTGAGAGCGTGGAAACAGGGGACTATGCCCCCACCATGACCGTGGGCACGGCCCAGCAGCTTTCGCCGGTGGTCCAGCCGCAGAAAGCCGCCAGCCGAAACGGCGTGAGCTACGTTTCCGATAACCCGAACATCGTTTCGGTCGGGGAGGACGGCGTGGCGCAGGCGGTGGGCCTGGGCACGGCGAACATCACGGCCACCTGTGGCGATGTCAGCTGCACCTACACCATCACCACCCAGCCCGACAGCACGATGATCGCGACCGAGATGGACATCACGCTGGCCTCCAGCACCATTGCCGTGGGCGACACCACGTCGCTCTCGCTGGCGGTGCTGCCCACCACGGCGGCAAATTATATCAGTGTCTCGCTGAGTTCCTCCGATCCCGGCGTGGCCACGGTGAACAACTTCGGCAAAGTGACCGGCGTGGCCCCTGGCAAGGCGACCATTACGGCCACCGCCGGGGATGTGACCTGCTCGGCGACCGTGACCGTCGTGGCAGCCTCCTCCAGTTCGGCGTCCACCGGCCCGGTGGAGTCCATCTCCCTGAACACGAACTACATCGTGCTCAAGCCGGGTGCTTCCGGCACCATCACCGGCTCAGTGGCCCCCTCTTCGGCCTCCCAGAAGCTGACCTTTACCAGCAAGGATAAAAAGATCGCCACCGTGAACGGAAGCGGCGTCGTGACCGGCGTTGCCACCGGCGCGACCTCCATCATCGTTTCCAACGGCAAGGTCTCTTCGTCGGTGACGGTCATCGTCAACCGCACGGCGTCCGCATCCAGCAGCAGCACGGACAGCACCGGGGAGGGGACGGCTCCGGCGGAGACCGACCCCATCGTGGCCTCCATTGAGAATGCGGCCTCCGATACCATCTCCTACCCGCAGAGTCAGGTCCCGGTGCTGACCACCGCAATGCTGAACGCCCTGCGCACCACGGGCCGCACCCTCGTGCTGGAAGCAGAGGACTACACCCTGACCGTGGACGGCTCCACCATCCGCAACACCACCAGCGAGGTGAACACCGCGCTGACCTTTTCGCCCGACGAGTACGGCCTGCGCTTCACCCTGAACGAGGGCGAGGCCATGCCCTGCGGCGTGACCATCACCATGACCGGCGAAAATGCCGGGTACAGCCGCCTGTATCTGCACAACACCGTGAGCGGGAAGTGGCAGTTCCTCAACAGCTACAAGGACGGCGTGGCACATGCCGACGTGGCGGGCGAGTATCTGCTGACCAACCAGAATCTGCGCTTCACCAGCATCAATTGGACCTTCTTCATCGGTGCAGGCATCCTTGTGGTGGCCTGCCTCGTCGCGTACGTCGCGGTCAAGAAGCGGTACTGGTTCTGGTAATTCCGCAGGCAATCAAAACAGAAAACGCAAAAAGCGATGGCCGTTTCGGGCCATCGCTTTTTTGCGTTGGAGCGTTTTGCCTTACAGTTTGAAATACCCCGCCGGTTCATCGTCCTGGCTGCGGTGCTCCATCAAAAAGGTATCGAGCCAGCGGCCATGGCAGTCCCGCGCAATGCGCTCGCGGCGGCCCACCAGACGGAACCCGCATTTCAGGTGCAGGCCTTTGGACGCTGCATTGTCCTGCAAGACCGTGGATTGCAGCGTCCAGTAACCGGCCGCTTCGGCCTGCTGGCAGAGGGTGGTGAGCAGATGATACCCCAGCCCCCGGCCCCGGAACCGTTCGCCGATGTAGATGCTGACCTCGGCCACGCCCCGGTAGCACCAGCGGGGGTCGACCCGGTGCAGGGCCGCCCAGCCTGCCAGGACGCCATCGTCCTCCACTACAAGGCGGCATTCTTTGATGTGGGAGGCATCCCACGCGGGATAGGGCGGGCAGTCGGTCTGGAAGGTGGCGTGCTCGGTGGCGATGCCTTCCAGATAGATCTTGGATACTGCCGGCCAATCTTCCGGCGTCATGGGCCGGACTGTGATCTCATTCATACGTTCCCCTGAACGGAGCCGCAATGCTCCGCGATTCCTCAAAAATTCTTCCGATTCTTTCAGTATAGCAGACTTTCCGGCAAAGTACAATGTTTTTAGCCGGAAACTGCACACCTGCCCGGCAGTTGGCCGCTGGCGCGCTGGCTTCGCGCGGGAGGCGTTCTTTTTTGTCCGATATACCTTTTCGAAAACGGCCGGTTGTGCTACAATAGAAGAAAACTCTGGCTGCTTTCGCTCATGCAGAGCATGATGACAGCCCGGTTGGAGGAGACGTGCGCTCCGGGCCGGGGCAGCGTAAAGGAGAGTGCCGATGAAAAACATCCTGAGACGGCTGGCCGTGCTGTTCTGCCTGATGTTGGCGCTGGCCCTGCCCGCCTTTGCCGAAGGGGAAAAGGGCGAGGCCAATATCACCCCGCAGACCACGATGAAGGAACTGCGCGAAAACCCCAGCATCAAGGGTGCGGGCATTTATACCTATGTATATGTCTGGGAGCGGGATTGTGGACTGCTGAAAAGCAGCAAAGACAACGATACGATGCTGGATGTGATCGGAAAAGAATCCATCAACAGCTGTGTGGCTGGGATGAACTTTCTGATCGACACGTATAATACAGGAACACAAATTACGTACAAACTCTATACGCCGGAAGAAATTGCAGAGGACAAGACGCGCGACCATGCGGAACTCTATTATTTCCCGGCAGATAAGCCCAATGCAAAATATGCGGTCGTGCTTTCGGGCAACGCTCTGTTTTACAGCGGCGAGATGCGGGGCGGTGTTTCCACTGCATGGGAACTGCATCAAAAAGGATATGCGGTATTTGCACTTCGGTATCGGATCGGAAGTGAAGCAAAGGACAACGCACCGATTCAGGACCTTGGCCGTGCGATTCAACTGATTACGGCCAACGCAGAAAAATTCGGGGTCCAGACGGAAGATTATGCGCTGCTGGGATATTCTTCCGGTGGTCAGATTGCGGGCGTATTCTGCGGGCAAGAAGTGGGATATCCTCGTTACAATGTGCCTCGGCCCGGCGTACTGCTGTTGGCGTATCCGATCAATAATTTCTATGAAGCAAAACCGATTTACCGTTGGCTGATCGATACGTATTCGGAAGATCTGCGCTACTACGATTATAATATTTCCAGCTGTGTGACACCGGATTTTCCGCCAACATATTTCTGGTATGGGCTGAATGACATTTTGTTGATGGCCTTCAATTATTATGAGCAGGGCCCGGCACTTCAAAAAGCACTGGCGAGAAATGGTGTTCCGTACCACGAAAGTGTGTACAAACGTGCGTTCCACGGTATTGGCATAGCAGAGGGAACGGATGCAGAAGGCTGGCTCAACGATGCCGCCGCCTTCTGGGAAGAGCAGACCGCGCAGGCGCAGCAGCCTGCCGCATAAGGAGCAAGAAAGGAAGCGTTGTAGGATGAAGAACTGGAACGAGACGTTCCGCAGTCTGAATGTGGGCCTGCCGGACGATGTGGAGCGGCTGAAAGCCGCCGGGTATTATCAGGAGGCCATCGAGCGGATCGACGCCTATCTGGCCGAGGACTGGACGGTGACCCAGAACAGCCCCCGCAGCCAGGGCGCGGAACCGGTGGAGGAGGAGCTGCCCCAGAACCCCACGCCCCACGGTGTGGAGGCCCTGCGGGACGCGATGCTGGCCCAGCGGGAGATGATGCGCCGCATCCCGGCAGAATACTGCTACACCGAGGACGAAGCCGTGGCCCGGATGCAGGGGCTGGTGCGGGACTTCACGCGCGAGGAGTTCCGGCTTCTCGTGAAGGAGGGCCGGGTGGACTGGCGGTTCGTGGAAGGGGAAAAGCACTACCTCGACCGCTTTGCCGAAACGCTGCTGGCGACCCATGCTGACCTCGCCGCCCGCCAGATCGACCCGCCTGCCCCCGGCACCTCGGCGCGGGAGTTCCGCAACCGCCAGCATGAGCAGATGGAGAGGGACGGCCAGGCAAGCGCCCGCATCACCCTGAAGACCAGCGTTGGCATGTCGGACGGAGCCTTTGCCGCCGCACTGGCCGGAGCGAAGGCGGAGGGGCGGAACAGTGTGCATGTCCGCGCCTGGCTGCCCATCCCGGCCGCCTGTCTTTCCCAGAGCGAGATTGAGCTGCTGGACTGCACCGAGCCGCCTGCCCGCATCGCGGACGAGAACGCGCCCCAGCGGACGGTCTTCTGGGAGGCCGACCTTACCGAGAACCGCCGCTTTGGGGTGGAGTACCGCTACCGGACCACAGCCGTCTACACAGACCCGATGGACATCCGGCCGGATGCACAGCAGCCGACCTTTGACACCGGCGAAGAAGCGCCGCACATCGTCTTCACGCCCTATCTGCGGGCGCTGGCCCACCAACTGACCGACGGCATCACCGACCCGGCGGAAAAGGCAAAACGCATCTACGATTACGTCACCTTGAACGTGCGCTACCACTATCAGCCCGCCTACTTCGTGCAGGAGTGCCTGCCCGACCAGTGCGCCCGGAACCGCCGGGGCGACTGTGGCATCATGGCGCTGACCTTCATCACCCTCTGCCGTCTGGTGGGCATCCCGGCCCAGTGGCAGAGCGGCCTGTCCGTCTCGCTCACAGGTGTGGGCTGCCACGACTGGGCGATGTTCTACATCGCGCCAAAGGGCTGGATGTATGCGGACTGCTCGTTCGGCGCGTCGATGGCGCGGCAGGGCGATGAAACGATGCGCCGCCACTACTTCGGCAGTCTGGACACCGGGCGGATGGTGGCGAACCGCGCCTTCGAGGCCCCCTTCGACCCGCCCATGACCGGCTTCCGCTCCGACCCCTACGACAACCAGTCCGGCGAATGCGAGGTGGACGGCGTGGGCCTGTACGGCGATGCCCTTGACACCCGCAAGGAACTTGTGAACTACGAATTACTATAAAAAACACCGGGCCCTGCCTTCTGCGGGACCCGGATTTTGATGATAGGAGAAAACCATTTATGGAATATCTGGCAGGACTTTACACCCTTCTGCTGGTCACCATCTGCCTGGAACTGGCTGTGGTGCTCTGGCGCACCGGCAAAAAGCAGGGCAGCGCACCGGATCACGACGAGCTCAAGCGCTGGATGCAGCAGCAGCTGGATGCGCAGGCCAGGGAGTTTGCGGCCAGGCAGTCGGCTCTTGCTGAGCAGAATCACACCGCCCTGCGCAGTGTCAGCGAGACGCTGCAGACTGCGGTGCAGAACATGAGCACGACGCTGGCACAGGGGCAGGACAGCCAGCAGCAGCTTCTGGAACGCCGTCTGCATTCGCTGGAAGCATCCAATACCCAGAAGCTGGAAGAGCTGCGCCGGAGCATGGCCGAGAGCATGACCGCCCTGCAGGCCGAGAACAACCGCAAACTGGATGAGATCCGCCACACCGTCGATGAACAGTTGCAGGATACCCTGCAAAAGCGGGTGAGCGAGAGCTTCAAGGCCGTCAACGAGCAGCTGGAACAGGTGTACAAGGGGCTGGGCGAGATGCAGAACCTTGCCGCCGACGTCGGCGGGCTGAAGCAGGTGCTCTCCGGCGTCAAGACCCGCGGCATCCTCGGCGAGATCCAGCTAGGGGCCATTCTGGAAGAGATCCTTGCCCCGGAACAGTACGAGACCAACGTGGCCACCATCCCCGGCAGCAGCCAGCGGGTGGAATATGCCGTCAAGATGCCGGGCGTGGACGGCAGCACGGTCTGGCTGCCCATCGACTCGAAATTCCCCGGCGACACCTACGCCCATTTGCAGGATGCACAGGCTTCCGGCGATGCGCAGGCGGTGGAGAATGCCCGCCACGCGCTGGAGCTTGTGCTGCGCAGCGAGGCAAAGGACATCCGCGAAAAGTACGTGGAACCGCCCTATACCACGACGTTCGGCATCCTGTTCCTGCCGTTTGAGGGCCTGTATGCCGAGGTGGTCAATGCTGGATTGCTGGAAGTGCTGCAGCGGGACTATCAGGTGAATGTGGCCGGCCCCAGCACTATGGCGGCCCTGCTGAACAGTTTGCAGATGGGCTTCAAGACGCTGGCCATCCAGAAGCGGTCGGGTGAGGTCTGGCAGCTGCTCGGTGCTGTGAAGACCGAGTTTGATAAGTTCGGGCAGGGGCTCTCCAAAATGCAGCAGCGCCTCCGCCAGACCGACGAAGAGCTCGACAACCTCATCGGGGTGCGCAGCCGCGCCATCAGCCGCAAGCTGCGTGCGGTGCAGACGCTGGACGAGAACACCGCTGCCACCCTGCTGGAACTGGACACCGAGCCGGGCAGACCGGTAACAGCACGTCTGCCGGAGAGCGGGGAAGAGCTTTGATGCGCAGAAGCTCCCCGCATTATCCCTTGCGAAATTTCTGACGATGTGCTACAATAGGAATTGTTCTCAGAAATATTTGCCAATTTACGGCACAAGATAAACCCAAAAGGAGTCTGAACGGTATGAGCATGAAAAAAATCAGCGAAGCCATCCTTGGTGTGGGCGTGGACGATACTACCATCGACCTGTTCGAGAGCCAGTATCCGGTGCCCACCGGCGTGAGCTATAATTCCTATGTCATTCTGGACGAAAAGACCGCCGTTCTGGATACGGTGGATGCCCGCGCCACCGAGCCGTGGCTGGAAAACCTGACCGAAGCTCTGGCAGGCCGTAAGCCGGATTATCTGGTAGTCTCCCACATGGAGCCGGATCACGGTGCCAACATGGCAAAGCTGGCTTACCAACATCGGCTATTCCCACATCGAAAACCTCAAGACACAGGAGGGGATCCGGCAGGCAAAGCTGGAGATCCAGGACGGCATGGCGGCAGATGCTCCGCTGGTGGTCAACGGCGATGATCCGCTGCTGGCACCGCTGAAGCGGGAACTCTCCCGTCCGGTCATCACCTACGGCATGCACAGCGAAAAGGCTGATGTCCGTGCGGCAGACGTGGAGCGAAAGGCACAGTCCACCAGCTTTTCCATTCTGCCGAGGCGCTGTTATTTTCATCAATCATCACACCATTGTTTTGGTCATAATTATCATCAACAGAAATATCAATAAGATACGGGGATGTGGTGCTGCTGGTATAAATTGCTCCGCCATAACCTTCTGCATAGTTATTGGTAAAGGAGGTATTATTAATTATCGTTTTTCCTGAAAGATGTGTCTTATCCGTACTATTATCCGTAACATCAATGGCGCCGCCATCCCCATCACTATAACTTGTTGATGTATATGCCTGGTTATTATTAAAAGCATCATCACTTAAATAGACGTCATTATTGATGGTATAAATTGCACCGCCTTTGCCGTCATTAGCGATGTTATTGTGAAATACGGCGTTAGTGACTCGTAAATCGGCGGCACCGGTATCATTGGTACCGGCAGAATAGATTGCTCCGCCATAGCCTCCTGCAACATTACTGTCGAAAATAACATTCGCAAGATTTATCGTTGAGTTTTCTTTAGCAAAGATAGCCCCGCCATTATTATATTCGCCACTAACCGAGTTATCAGCAAACAGGGTCATCCCTGTTTCATTTTGTGGTGATATCGTAAATTCAGCACTGTGCTGCAAAAATACTGCGCCACCGCTGGCATTATTGACCATACCCGAAAAAATCAACCATTGTCCATCCGCGATGCTCCAGTCCTGTATATTACCCGAAAGGCTTTGCCTGCTGGCCTGACAGCTCGCTTTGATATCATATCCCTGGCATGAATCAATGACCGCTGCGGCACCGTTAGCAGAGAAAAGAGATGCAATCATTGACGGGAGTAAAGATAAATACTCCTTGCGTAGAGAGATAATCCGCATATTCATCTAACCATCATTTTCTATAAGATGGCGTATTTAATCGCATTATGCGATATAGGGTATTTTTCTTTTGTAAATTCTGCCCCCGATGTAATAACCACTTTGTTATTATTTGATGATTAATTTAGATGCATCACAATTCAGATTAATAACTTTAAGGTAAGTCGGTTATATTTAAACTGAATTAAAGCAATAAATAATATTCTTATAATATATGCAAAAGTAACAAATTGGCTTAGTATTTAACAATAACCGAATATAAAACAACCATTTCCGACTCAACAATCGCTTACATTCGCTTATATATTGACCACAACAGATACATCAGATTAT